>Ga0153976_1000415_pt1 | contig 14814 bp, 20 predicted proteins | sample TSGA060MetaG_FD_104717 | JGI IMG/M metagenome (GOLD analysis project Ga0153976, IMG submission 104717) | Attine ant fungus gardens microbial communities from Georgia, USA - TSGA060 MetaG | ecosystem: Host-associated > Fungi > Mycelium > Unclassified | place: USA: Georgia, Yuchi Wildlife... | reverse complement strand
TTCTGCATCGTCTCTACTAGATCACATCCAAGCCCTTGTCTCAACCTGGATTGACATGAAGATTAATGTCTCCACCGACCCAGTTCTAAAGTAGAGCCCATGCCATCCATCTTCCCTGGCATCTAAAGACCTGCAGAAAAGACTGCGAAACTGATTTACCCTGACGAGTGGCACGAAACCGTGGCTGTGCGACGGAAGACTGGATGGTGAACGGTAACTGACTTAACGTTTCTTGAGGAACCTGAAGGAGGTTTGGGTATCCCACAGAATAAGGTCAAGCACAATGTCAATCAAGCTCGAGGACTGCCAAACTTAGAACGAGCCAAGGCATATCAGCTGAACCTTGCTGGAGTGAATTTCTTTTTGTGCCAGGAATAAATCATATCGTAAAATCCCTTCTCCTCCAGCGTCGCGACTATCTTGATGTACTTCGATAGTGAAAAACCGCTCTACGTTTATTTCACCCCTTTCCTCGAAGTAGCGTCGCCTTCTTTCCTTTCCTGCTCAGCTTTCGCCTCCTTTATTAATTCATCATCAATGCCATAACCCTCCTTATCTAACTCCTCAGTGAGAGAAAGCACAATTGGTTGTGCTCTTGACCAAAAGTCTTGCCATTTACCCTCACTGACAATTTCACCTGACATAGCTGCCTTGCCTGGTGTTAGGCCCTCCAAATATCCATCACACAATGGCACCAAGGCATCAGAAATGTGAAACACTCGAGCGTGTTGCGTGCGTATAGATGCAAGAGCAGGGATGGTGGATATGTCGTTCGTCACTGTCTTGGTGAGGATTCCGATAGCGTATCGTGCTCGGCCAATTTCAGAGTCAGCCGCGACTGGGGCAGAGTTGAAGGCCTACAAAAAATTAACAATGAGTGAGAATCGTTGTAAGTACGAGATGAAAGAATTACTAGTAAGAACTGCTGTGCCTCCACCTCATCTTTTACTGCTCCCTGAGCATTTGGACCCGTCAAGTACATGACTATCTGAAGAAGTAGTGTGTAAGAGCGTCGGAGTCGGTCTTGATGATCCTCTGGGACAGATGAAAGCCAAGGAGCCTGGGCCGTTAATTCAAGTAACTCTATCCATGGAGGTAAGGTAGGCTCAGATGCCACATGATTGCGCCTTGATATCGTTGAACAAAAACTCCTGGTCAAGAGTGAGATATTGCGAGCTGGGGTCACTACTTGTGCACTGGTGTTAGAAGAGACAGTGCTCGCGCTAAGAGCGCGAATTGGTCGGAGTGTCTTTGAATACGCGTGAGGCTGATGGAATGAGGTGAATTCAAATTGCGCCTACTACAGTACGACTTGCAGTTTTGCGCGCAATATCCACTAATCTGAAGCTCCTGAGCATGTTTGAAACGAGTCACGGTATGATGAAAAGAACTTGGATGCGTCTAATTTTTTCTCATAAACATTGACGGCAGACTCAGCGGACATTGAACACTGGACTGTTAAGTCAGCGTGGGAATGAAACTATTTGGTCACTAGACTTCAGGAAAGTGTACTGGTGTTGTAAGAGTGTTGCTAGCAGCCCTTTGTACATTTCCTCACACAAGCACGACACAGAAAGATGACAGATATCAGTGGTCTACATGAAGAGGTGATATACATGTAGTACACATTTACTCACCACTAACTGGTAGTCAATTGAATAAATTGGCATCTTGCATCCATCTTCGGGATCAATCGTCCACGCTGTGTGATCAATTGGTTTGGCATACGGTAAGTCGGGTGTAGTGTAATTTTATCTCTAAATCATTCAACTAAGAAAGGTTGGCCAGGATCCATATTCACATAATCTCCTTTTGTATAGCACGAGTTTCCCGTTCTTCTGCGCGTTCACGCCATGCTTTGCCCATGGACGTGACTAAAAGGATCAAAACGCCACCAATTGTCATGATGAAACCCCATATTGTATACAGCCAGCCTGTATAGTCAGGTGAATAAGATCAGAGTAGGTGTCAACGAGCATCACCACATACCATCACCGATATGGTCCTAGGAAAAGGGGTAGGAGCATCTTTATTATAATGGTAAGGCAACTCTTTTTCTAAACCTACCTGCATAGGGACCGCAATCTCCGTCGCAATAAAGGCGAAAAGGCCTCGGAAGGCTGAGTTAGTTGCAGCTGCGGTTGCAGACCTTCCATTATTTGCGTCTACTATGTAGGCTAACGTGCTCGCATATGTCCAACTACAGTCAAGGAAACGTTGGGTGCATGATCAAATCAGAGTGCAGATTCTTGACACTCACATTGTACCGAAGCCGGCAAGGAAGAGTAACACGCACAGGACTGCGACATGGGCATGTCGTTCGCATGCCCACCCAAAACCAATGATACTTGGTGGAAGAAGAAATATGCCGAGCACAGATGCCCTTAGTCTCATCTTTAAGCAGCAGACAGTCCATGAGACAAAGTGGTTTCGCCATAATGATTCCTTACCTCAGGATAGCTCTTTCCTCCATTTGCCTCTTTAAGTTGAGTCAACTTGTGATCAGACCAGACGCCACCCAGTAAACTACCCAGTATACATCCTGCAGGACTCAAGACATGAGTACGAGGAAATGATTCAAAGGTGACCAGCCTACCTATGCCGTACGAAATCATAACCACTCCGATCATTAAGGGATTAAAATGATAGACGCTATTGAGTGTCCGAGCACCTGTATAGTTGATCATGTAGGTCAGGGCAAACATGAAACCTCAAATATTGGTATTGAGGTCAGTTGTTCTTCCTGTTATGTGTCATACATTACCTACCAGAGGCAATTAAAATGGCAATATTGTTGATTCTACGAATCACCAAGCCAATCGGCTTGACTGGGTTGACATCCCTCAATGAGAGTTCGACTTCAAAGGGATCAACTGGCACAGTAGGACAATCCTTTGCCTCTTCTAGATCGGACCCTTGATGGACGCCTGATGGAGTGATGACACTCAGTGGAACAGCATCATCACCTCTAACAGTTCTCTTGCTCTCAGAACGTTGTTTAACGATATTCTGATAGGTAAGGCTTCGTTCCTTCCGAAAGGTATCACGAAAGAAGAATAAGAAGAATAGCCAGATAATTCCTGAGACGATTGTCAGGAACCAGAAGATCGACCGCCATCCTAAGCCCGAGGTCAACGCTCCACCGATGATGGGACCAAGCGCCTACGTTCGAGTCATACTAGGCCTTCGGCCGAAATGTCCGCCACAATACTCACCGGTCCGAGGAGGGGGGCGATATAGAATATTCCCATCTATGATTTGATCGGGTCATTCAGGAATGAGGAAGCCAATAAATCACCACGTGCCTTTGTCCCGCGTTCGGCGGGCTCGAAAATGTCAGCCAGAGTTGCGGCACCTATGGCTATAATTGCACTGGACCTGTTCAAATTGTTAGAATAATGCGTTTCGTGAGAGAGAAGTTTTATCAACTGACCCCGCAGCTTGGATCGCGCGGAAAGCGATCACACTACAAAAGCATGAATACCAGAATTATGCAGTTTCTAGGACCTACAGTCCGGCATTGGTACTGAGGGCAACGGCTATCGACGCCACCGAAAAGAATGCCACTGAGATGAGATAGACGAGCTGGAGGGGACCGATTCAGCTCACGTCTGACATTGATGGAAAAAAGAAAGCACCAACTTTTCGTCCTTTGACTTCACTAATCGCGGTCCACAGTAGCGGAACTGTTCCTTGAATCAAAATGAACAGCGATATGCTTAGACTAAATTGTTGATCTGTCGCTGGCAAGTTCTTTTCCATTTCTTCAACGGCAGCTGATAAACAGGAATTGACAATATGCATTAAGAATAGATCAACTTCACTGCTCACGATTTTGTATGCTTCCTGCCAACCCCGAGATCGTTGCAGCCGATGAAATTAGAAATAAGCAAAAATTCTGAGGTAGGATTGAGAATTCCAATTTGCCGTTCTCGGATTGAAAGGGATTGTAATTTGTCACTCACCTTTCTAAGGGATGACCAGCATCGAGGATCATCTTGAACTGGGTTGTGTTCGACATCTACAACAGTTTGAGGCCTAGTTTCTACGGCGCTTAGTCGAGGATTCCCTTCGTGTAGTAGGTCTTGTGCATCTCGGGGTGATCCGTCGGTGGTAGGAGCAATAGTGAGGTTTATTTCGTTTTCCATTGGCTACAGAAGGGAACACTGATATTGATTTTCTGAATAAAGTCTGGAGGAGACTAGTTCTAGGAGGGTGGAAGTACCGAGCTGGTGGAAAACTTGGTGTGTGGGCCGCTTAAGTGATTTTATTATATCTATATATCTTCGTCCGTAGAGGCCGAAAGATAAATTAGTGGTTTAAAAATAGCTTGTCGCCTCCTCCGGATTGTCCCGGCGGAATCATTGAGCTCGACTTGCCTTGGAAGAGTAGTATTGAGGCGGACTCCGTTCTTACATAAACACTTCAGAGCGATGACGCACTTTCACTCTTTCTTTTCTTATCTGAGACATTGTAATCATAGCCGTATAAATACAGTAGAATCATGTAAGCCTAGTCGTCTACCACACCGGGTGACGCCTGAGCCTACATTATTATCAAGAGGAAGAGACCACAATCACTGCATCAGCTATGACAAGGTTGCGATCCCTCAAGGCTCGGTGACGATAGACTCTGTGTGTTGCTATTAATCACAGATGTTTATCATAAGTTTGTGTATGTGAGCATATCGGGTCAGACTTTAAGCTGACATAGAGCGACTGTTGGTGGATGGACTGTCATCTACAGAAATGGACTCTTCATGTGGTAGCTTATAAGAATGTGTCTTAGAGTCAATTCTATCGTCTGTGTTGTCTTTGCTGTCAGTTTACTTGCATACTAGCCTCGCCGCATGTATACCTCACCTCAGTTGGAGCACAATGAAAGTAAGTTAACCTGATATAGTCACCGATTACTACAATTAATACACACTTAGTTCCATCACCACGAATCATATGTATGAATAATCGAGACAAATAATGGAAGTAAAGCGCATCTCAGTGTAGAGGTGATCCAAAGAGACATACCTTTGTCAGTGGCATAAAAGACCATTTTTATGTTCCAGCACTATAAAGCATTACACTTCTTGTGAGGGAACAATCGTAAAAATGGAATATGCGGTGTGATGACTTTCTCTCGTGGACAACACGAGGCAAATGTAAAGCCTGCAGTGCCAGAGAAACCAGTCTCGGTTGAGCTTATTCTTCACTGTGACATGATAAGCGGACTTGTTTTGTCAGATGAAGTATGATTTCCTGCCGCTCATGTGATATTGACAGATGCCTCGAGTTGCAGGAGATGATCCAGGTTCAATTCGTCGCAAATTCCAGCAATTGAGTCACTTCTGGTCGGGGATCCTTGCTCTTGAATGTTGAATACAGGGATAACATGACAACAGACCCAGTTGTGCTAGAAACACCGTTGTCGGAATGCAGGATGATGACAAGTTTTGGCTACCGGATACATACAGGATGATATATGTAACGACACGCAAGAAGGATCAGCCCAAACCGTGGCTTAGTATATGAACATAATTGAAGGGTGTATTACATCAGTTGTTGGTATGAGGTGTTATGTAATCGAAAGCCCTGAGTTCAGACGGTTCACAGCTTTCTTCATAACCATAACATACATACTGACTAGTCCATTACTTTACAAGACTTACAGCCGCGTCATGGAGACTTGAGTTGCCGAGTGCCTCTGCGGCCCTCCCCTTCTCGAGTCCATTTTCATCTTGTCAGCATCCCTGGCGCACTTTTTGAACACATTTTTATTGCCCTCTTGCTGTGAGAGGACTCTACGCACGAGAGATAGGGCAAAAGACATTTAATTGCATCCTACACAATAATTTAAATCCGGAGATACTGGGTGAGAGCGTCATGAATTCAACGGAGGAGCTACAGCAGTTGGAGATCACCGCATTGCGGAGTATCTATGCAGAGGATTTCATTGAAAGTCCTCCCCCTAAAGCATGGAAGGTATGCAGTCTCTATTCGAGTCACAGGACATGTGTGATGTCGGTTTGCAGGGAGCAGCTCGTGTACCTGAGTTTATCATCCGTGTGCACCACCCTGACTCTATACACGCATCTAGGATTGGATTTTCTCTCAACGTCCGGTGTGTTGTTCTTTGGTTTGCTCAAGAAGTTACCCTTGACTTGATATTCTGGCACTAGCTTTCCAAAGACATATCCTACTTTAGCATGCCCGACTTTCGCCGTCCAAAAACCCACAAAAAGTATAACGCCAGACCAACTCACCAAGCTTACACAAGCAATAACACGAGAAGCTCAAAGAAATAGAGGATCAGAGATGGTGTTTCAGGTATGCCTCGTGCTAATTTCGAATTGTATGATGGCCAAAACGTCGTCAATTGTATTTTTACGTAGATCGTCACATTTGCCCAAGAATGGATCGCCGCAAATGTTGTACCACCGGTGGAGGTCACCGGTTCATTGGCGCTCCAAATGAACCAACGTGCGATGGATGCAGAAAGGGTATGTTAATTCATCCTATCTTTACTCACTCCGCATGTTCCTCACACATTCTTCAGGCACGAAGAGAAAAAGAAGCCGAAGCTCATCGTCTCTTCCTCCTCCAACAAGCCAAGGAAGAGGAAGAACTTGAAACACAGATTCGTGTCGAGAAGTTCAAGCAGAAGCAGCAGTTCCAACAAGCACAGACTCAGCCCCAGACCATGATACTACGAAGAGCGATCAGTAGTGGAAGTACGAGCAACTTTTCAGATAGTTTTATGCCTGGGGGAATGCCTACAATGGGTGATACGCCTGTTGAGAAGTTTGGGGAGGAGATCTGCATAGATGGTGTAAGGTTCACTAGCGTCAAGCTGTTTCATCCTCGACATGGTGCGTTTCTCCCTATTCGAAGTTCCTACCGATCACGAAGGTTGGTGTGGCGGTGATATTTAGAGGCGCTCGGAACGGTATACATGGCAGATCCGATTTGCGACGACATTAACACCAGTTTGCCACTTGAACTCTATACAGTCACATTTGAATCGGCGTATTATGTCACTACACAAGGTCGAAAGAAGCTCAGCATGCTACAAGAAGATATTCAACGGCTCACGAGTATCAGGCATCCGAGCCTGGTTAGTGTGTTTGCTGTGAAACTCGTCCATTCACAAACATTGTCATCATCTTCGAGTTCGCTTTCGACTTCGACGAATTTGGCTTTGCAGACGGCAGGTTTGAGCGTGTCTTTAGTTCATAGCGGACAAGGACATGGAAAATCAGTGTCGCCGGATGTGCAGTTGTATCACAGTGGGAATGCACCTCAGTTGATGATTTTGACGGAACGGATGCCAGGATTGACACTATGGGATGTCTTGGAGGATTGTGACTTTATGAGGGAGGATAAAGCGTCTGTGAGTTGTTCTGTTACTCTCTTCATTCATGTAGTCTCATTGGCTCCTCATAGGGATATTTGAGCCAGATTTTGGGCGCTCTCAATACCGTGCATTTACGCGAAATCGTTCATCGAGGTATGCAAGTCTTCTGTCCATTCTTTCATCTTGACAGACTTCTCGTTGCCAGGTATCACTGTCAAATGCATCGGCCTTGCTTCTCAATCTTCAGTCACTTCTCCAACATCTTCAACGGCCTCGGCGAAAATCATCAAACTCGGAAAAACCAGTTACCATACTCAGCTGATGGATTTACATCGTTCGAACCCATTCGGCACGTTCACATCTTTGAGTGATGACATTGACACACCCGAAGCTTGGTATGTACTTTTCCTCTTGTGCCACTGCATGTATAAAAATATATTCATTAGGCTGTCGAATGATGCGAAACATGAGTCGTCGTTGTTGTATACGAGGAGGAGAGATATCCATTCTGTTGGAATTGTGTTTTTGCAGATGTTGCTTGGGTTGGATGTAATGCAGAAGTTCGATGATGTACACGAGGCCCTACGTAGCTGTACGTCAACCAACCCACTCTTATATTTTATGGTATTAATTCCCATGCGCTCTTGAACCAATATGTAGCCCACATATCCCCAGGTCTCGCATATATCGTTCTCGACATGCTCTCTCCACCAAAGAAAAATCACATCACATGTATCTCCCTCCTAGCTGAGCTAGCTGAAAATTCCGCTCATAACAGTAGTAAGAGCAAGTCGCGTCGTTATGGTGATTACAGTGCAAGGTCCAGATCACGAAGGAGGTATAGTAGTGACATCAATGGGTATAATGCTCTGGCGAATTCGACGTCGACAATTACAGGTGGAAGAAGTGGAGGTGATGGGCTGGGGTTTGGAGCCAGTGTGGATTTGGGTGATGTCGGAGAACTGGGCATCATTGATTCGAAGAGCCCGCTGTGGGGATTTCATAATAGTAAGGATTAGGTCTATTAACATAGCAGACTCACAATGGTTATGCAGGCCCTGGAACGCCGATACCAACACCACATATATATGCCCAACCTGGATCTGTACATACGCATGGCCATTTTATTGGAAGTCCCGAAGTTGAATTTTTCAGGTTTCCTCCCAGGACGCGGCAGGCTAGTCGGTGGAAAGAGGATTGGGAAGAGTTGGAATTACTTGTACGTCCTTTGTCGCCTTTCTTGTTTTACGATTTCTCACCTCCGATTTTAGGGGAAGGGTGCATTCGGGTCAGTTGTGAAAGCCCGTAACAAGATTGACAACCGGATTTACGCAGTCAAGAAGATTCGACTCAAGACGCAAAAATCCGATACGAAGATCTTCCGTGAAGTAAATGCACTTTCGCGACTCTCCCATCGGTTTATCGTAAGATACTTCACTACCTGGGTGGAGACCAATGAAATCCAAAACGTGTCAAGTGCTACACCGAGTGTAAGTGGTGTAAGCAGTGGTGGTATCGAGACTAGTTTCGGAGTTAGGACGACGCTTCCAAGGTCAAGGTCAAGTTTGAATGGCGATGAGGATACTGAAGATGAAGATGGAGATAGCATAGATGTTTCTGTTTCTACGGTGTCAGAGCGTCATTTACCAACGAACGGAGGTGGATTCAGCATTGAGGATTTCTCAGATTTTGATGACAGGACAACCACAACTGAGATTTCCAATACTTCAAGAAGCTCATTCCCCAGCATTCATTTTGATCGTTCTACCTCACCTGGAGGATCAACAGAGGAGGAAGAGGAAGATACAGAGGAAGAAGATGAAGACTCGAATGAGAGTGGTAGCAATAGTGCGTTGAGCTCGGTGAGATCAGCTGGAACTGATTTGGGAGGACTGTTCAGGAGAGATCCAGTTACAGGTCTCATAACTGCTGGTCTAGGGTCAGAGAGTACTCGGGGTCGTAGTGTGGGGGGTGACGGGAGGAGGAGAGCTGGGACCATAGTTGGTGATAGAGGGAATACTGCTATCACGACTAGTACAATGCAGCCCGGGAACGTTGCCACGACGAGTGCAAATGTAATTGAGGATGGGAACGGTTTGGGTGGGAGGACAGAGATCCCGTATTCATTAGAGGTGATATCAAATATGAATATGACGAGAACACTTTATATTCAGATGGAATTTGTGGAGAGGCAAACGTTGAGAGAGGTGTGTATTCACTGTGATTTTTGCTTCATCTTGATTTCATACGAAACGTGTAGAGAGTTGATGAAGGAATCACGGAAGATGAAGCATGGAAATTATTTGGTCAGATTGTGGATGCACTGGTACATATGTCGACTCTAGGAATTTTGCATCGTGATATCAAGCTAACGAACATCTTTATTGGTGTGTCTATTCAAATCTTGTTGTAATATTTCACTTTAATCATGGCTCGCCATGTAGACGCGAACGGGGATTGTAAAGTGGGCGATTTTGGACTCGCAACGTCTAGTTTGGCTGCCGTTGATCCCTCGGATTTGACAAGGCATTCTATATATCCGGAAACTGATATGACGCTCGGTACGTATTTCTGTATCTCTCTATCTGGTGTTTTGTCAATAAATAGCCAACTTAGAGGTCGGCACAAGGCTGTATATCGCGCCTGAGGTCCAATCGAGAAAGAAAGGGCCCAGAAACCATTCCAAGGCTGACATGTATTCTCTTGGCGTATAACTTCTCGCTTTTTCTTTTTTGATGTTCAGCTGATAAATTGCAATCCAGATTGTATTTTTTGAGATGAACTATATGTTCTCAACAGGCTCGGAACGAATTGCAGTCATTGAAGATTTACGCAAACCCGGTATATTTTTCCCTGCTTCTTGGGATCCTCATCGTTCTCGTCAGCAACAAAGTAAGCCAGTCAAGATAAACAGATTAAGGATACCGTTGTTACACGCTTTCATTAGTCATTACCCAGCTGCTTCAACATGAGCTGGATCAGAGGCCTACGGCTCTGGAGCTCTCCGAGAGCCCGCTCATGCCACCGAAATTAGAGGATGAGAGTTTTCGAGGTGCACTCAACCTCATGGGTACGTCTTGATGCAGGTGTCAGACAATTGTACCTGACGTGTTCTTTTTCAAATAGCCAAACAAGACTCACCTTGGCGTCAGGCAGTCATCTCCTCCCTCTTTACTCAAAAGCCCAAGCCTTCTCGCTCCTTTCTCTATGATTCTCAGGCTGACCCGCCTGAACAACAAGCCGCTCTCAATTCAACCGTTCATGATCATCTTGCTGCTATCTTCAGACTCCATGGGGCAGTAGACATGGAACCACCCTTGTTAATGCCTGTAGTAGACCTACAAGAAGATCAGAAAAACCATGCGACATTCATTGATCGTTGTGGTGATCTTGTGAGTTTACCGAATAACCTCTTGGTACCATTTGCGAGGATGGCCGCGAGGACTGGTATCAAGAGGATCAAGAGGTATCATATTACAAACGCGTATCGGCCTAGGTAACAGTAGCTCTACAAGGTCCCTAGGGCGTGTGAACTGATTGGAAGTCTTGTTTGTAGTCCAGTTGCAGGGCACCCGAAGACGACGAAAGCCGCAGTGTTCGACATCATAACCCAGGACCTGTCATCAGGGTCGACAGCGGCTGGCGGAGAAATTGTTTCCGTACTTAATGATATCCTCAACTCATTCCCTAATTTATCGGAAAGCTATGAAATCCATGTATCACATTCCAAGAGTGGGTTGTCTGTCTTGACTTTCTCTGGTTGTAGTATACTGATGCATCATTAGTAATTGAGCTTGTGATGAACAGAATTCCCGATACTCATAGAAGTGCTGTTGTGGAGATAATCAATCAAACGAAGAGTTCGCTATCGCAGAAGAGGGCTTTGTTGTTAAGGAAGGGTCTACTGAGGAGTACTACAGATGAATTGGAGATATTATCCGAAATCGGTGAGCCGTGTGAATCGCGGTCTATTCAATTCATCTGTCTGATTGAGCAGATGAGAACATTGGGAACGTAGTCTCTAGGCTGGAAAAGATTTCCTCTTCTCTTGTGACGCCTTTACAGCCTTTGGTTGCGGAAATCCAAGAAACTCTCCAGCTTGCTGGATCTGCTGGTGCTTCAATGCCTGTGTATTTCCATCCGCTCATGTTGGGGAGTCACCAGTCATTATTCAAGGGCGGGGTCGTCTTCGAGGTAGTGAAGAAGAATAAGAAATTGGATATTCTTGCCGCAGGTGGACGGTGGGTTGCAACTCGGAATGAATGGCTTGCATGTTTTCCTCACCTATCCACAGCTATGATCATCTTATCGGCCGTTTTTCTCCTGCAAAACAGAAACTAGACGCCGTTTGTGCGGTCGGTTTGCAAATTGCGGTTGAGAAGATTACGGCCGCGCTCGCCTTGTTCCAAAGCACATCTGTGAAGGCTCTGATCAAAGAAGAACGATCTTTTGGTTTTTGGAGTCCTCGAAGGTGTGATGTTTACGTTGTATCACATCACCCTGGACACTTGCAGGATCGACTCGAGATTGTAGCGTATTTATGGCAAAACAGCATCAGTGCGGATATCATGTATGAATCTAGCTTATCAAGTGTAGATGCCCATGAAAACCACATAGATCTATGTGCTCGGGAGGGGATTCTGTAAGTATTATGATAATAGCAGCTGGAAACATGCTTAGATGTCCACATCATAGGTTCGTTGTGTATCCTAGGCCGAGAAATGCGAGGCGAGACCAGGCTGCGTTCAAAGTTAAGAGTATCCTGAAGGGCACAGAGTACGAGTGTGCGTTGTCTCATCTAAATGCAGAACAACTGTTTTTTACTCTATATGTGCAGTATCACGCCAGGAGCTTGTTGGATGGCTCCAGCAGCAGATTGCAGAACAGAAACGGGCAGATCTTGCCACTTCATCTGCGCCCATTGTCGCCGAAAACATTGGCGTCTTACCACCGAAGGATGTTTCAATCTCGCCTGATGTGCAGCTTATCCTGCCGATTGATACTAAAAAACAAAGAAAACAGGTTAAGCAGCTTTTCCTCGATCGAGGTGCCCAATCACTCTTGTCTATCCGCCTGGTGTTGGCTTATGGGTTGCGTTTAGCTTTCGATACCGCAATGGATGTACGATCTTCAATACAAAACCGTATGCCAACGATTGCATTGGATGTTTCTGCCGACGTGTTCGACTCAATGGTCCGTAATCCAAAATGGGTCAACGATGACGAAGCATGGAAGACGTTATTGGCCACCTTCCCACCTCAGACATCGACGTATGCTTACCAAATCCGCGAGGCAGTGGCAAAACGTAGAGTTGAAGGCCACCCGTATGTTTTCTTGTTTGCAGTCCGCGATGAACGTGTTCAGCTCCTTAACCTTTCCTGAGTTGTAACATCTATTTGTCTATTCATTAACCACCCCTCAATCCAGCTTCGATTCTTCATTTACATGACAAGACATTATTTGATATAAACGACCTACATCAACGCATTAGTTCCCCTTCGAACGGGCCAAATGTATAAAGTATTTATGCCCATCCGATTTTATAGTATGCATACTCTACTTCCTCTCCCATTTCTGTATCACAAGCGAATATTTCTTTGGTCAAGATATGAAGCAAAGGTTCATCTACATCATCCTCGCCCCGAGAAAAAATAGTCTCTATGTAATTAGATTCGGATGAATGAGTTGCACGAAGAGGTGAGACGAGATGGAACAAAGCACTACTATTGTGGTAGTCTGATCTTGATAACTGTGAGGGTTTTCGTAGGAGATACGTGAGACATGAATGAATCCATTTTGCATGCTCTGGCTCGTAGATAACATCAGCCCCAAAAACTAAATCAAAAGGGTTGGTAAAAGGATAAGATCTGGTATCTCCTGGTCCGACTTGCGACCAGTCTAACGAGTGAATTGTGACGGTTACAGTTGTATTTTCGTCGGCATGAATGTTAGCTCGGACGTTTGCACGAAGATTTTCGAGGGCAGATGGGTGATAGTCTGTTGCCACAATTTGAATCCGGCATGTTATATCCAAAGCAATCTTTTGTAAAAGTTTCGCGGTTGTGAGAGTGACAAGACCAGTTCCTGCTCCGAGCTCGAGAATTCGGAACACACTCTGTTTCCGATTATGAAATTGGTCAGAGCTGATTCCGAATGCCCCTGGATCTTGCACCAACATTTCTGACATTACACATGCACTACCCCATGTCTGCACACCTACACTACCAAAGTCGTTATTATTCAGCGGCAAATCTGTAATCGTTATCGAAACGGGTATAGACTTGAACGGTTCGAAGTCACTGCTCCGCAGAGCATAGTAGGTGAATTCGAAATTCCGCGCGATCGTTCCCGAGGCCGAAGGCCCTGCAAGCAATGCGAGAAGAGCAGCAGCATTTTGAATAGTTTTGTCTTTCTCTTGTGAATCTCTGGTAGTTTCGTCATCGTCCGCAGCATTGAGAGCAAAGATGAGGGCTGTGAGCCACCTGATAGAGTGAGTTCGCTCGAATAAATCGGCACGCAAGCGATTGAGATCAGCTGTCAACGGATAAGTTGGTTTGTGGGCTACAGCAGATGCTATACGTTCGTCTAGCAAAAAAGGCTTCTGTCGCTGTCTCGATCCTCTAACTTCTGGATTGTAAAGGGCACGTAGGTAGCTTATCAAGACATTCAGGGTTTCCAGAGTTTCTAAAGGTATTTTCTTGACGGGAGGGAGTAGATATGTCGGAGCGATTTGAGTGGGATTCATGTCAACCGTTTGATAAAAATAGCTTTGTATTGAACGGAAATCAACAACGCTCAAGGAATGAGGGATTAAAATAGAAGACTTACAAGAAAAGATGTTAATTTCCTGATGATGAGGTAATATATTACAATAATTTTTTATATATGTCACTTTTCCATGAGTATCCTGGATACCCTTCGAGTGTCAAAGCAATTTTCAGAACCTAGTTTACTCAAAAGATAGGATTGATGACCCCGGATGGTACAAATGACTTGAGTCACTCTGGATAAATGAGATGCAAAATTCTGATTCCACACTCCCAATGTTTATCTCCAGCCTCAAGTCTCATAGGGATGATACGGTCATTTGCAAAACTTGGAGGCCTAACCTAGTCCATCAAGTTGGAGTTACGGATCAAGCATGTAGCTTTGTCTGAGCGGGGTGTGATTCTGCATGCGAAGGGCACGGGGTATCTATTACAATATTGAGCAAGTACATACTAAACGTAGAGACAAAACTTACGAGATCAACCCATCCGTCATCTCAGGCTTAATCTCAATTTCCTTTCCATCATCTCCCAGAGCAGGCCGTATATCGTAGACAATCAGAACATGACATAGAAGAATAAACAAGGAATTTTCGGCCAGGAACCTCCCAGGGCAAATTCTCCTTCCGTACCCAAAACTTGCAACTTTGGGGTCTCGTACTGTAGGATCAATCTTCCCGTCTTTGAGAAATCGGTCAGG
>Ga0153976_1000410_pt1 | contig 14959 bp, 15 predicted proteins | sample TSGA060MetaG_FD_104717 | JGI IMG/M metagenome (GOLD analysis project Ga0153976, IMG submission 104717) | Attine ant fungus gardens microbial communities from Georgia, USA - TSGA060 MetaG | ecosystem: Host-associated > Fungi > Mycelium > Unclassified | place: USA: Georgia, Yuchi Wildlife... | reverse complement strand
TGCGATTAGCATTTCAGATGTCACCTCTACGGTTGACACTTGAGGTCTACATAGAGTAGCCCAACGTATATGTACTGAAGTTACCCTAACTACAAGTTAACCTGCTGCTTGAGGCTAAATGTCCAATTCCACCCTATGTACCAACGCGTCTCGGGATGTAGCATAATTATCCGTGCCCTTCGTTCCGAGACCATGAGAGTGCCCCAGTTTATTCTAACATCAAGATACGGAGGCTCCCAACTACAGGAGGCATGTGATTAAAGGAATAGCGTGGGGCGAAGTTTGCAAGTAGATAGGTAGAGTAGCAGGTGTTGTCGGAAAAGGATAATGTGATAACGCAATCGATCCATGCCCTCACTCAGAGCAAGGCGAATTCCTAGCTATTGCTGAATTTTGGAATTGCTCTAGTAAAGCCAGATGACACCTCCACAGCTTGGTTGAGGACGACGCAAAAACCACTAGTGTTGGAAAACCCTGACCCCTTCAAATTTCTTGACGCTTTAAGGGACAAATCTAAGCAATAGCATATGGATCAGTGGATTACGAAGTTTAATCGAGGCTCAAGCAAGGACCACCACCTCTTCGACCTTAGAATTGATAAGAAGAAGTGCATTCAACCGTCGTATGTTAAAGGAGGAGGACGATTAAAACATATCAGTTGTTCGGTATCACTATGTGCAAGAGCTACTCTTTAATCACGCTCCGATTGGCGAGTATAGAAGTTCATTACCAATCATTCTTGTCCCTATGGCATGAGTGATCTCGCTTCAACTACAAGACAGAAGATCAAATGGTTGTCAAGCAGTTCAGCGACAACCTAGCTGCGTGAGCATGGACTAGCAACATATCATAGGATGGGTCTCTTGTACACTACGCAAATTTCTCCTCTCTATTTCTAATTTCTCTTCTCTTCTCTGTGCGTCATACATAAGTTTCGAATTTTTTGGGATCAGCTGTGAGTGATTTCGGTTGCTTTGCATTTTTCAGTATACATTGTACACCACTGTTGACTGCATTTGAGCACTACATCATAAATTCCTGAATTCAAGTAGAACATGATTCAGTAATGCATCAAAATAGTCCACACCATGAGAATGTCCAGATGATGAAAACAGAGAAGCCTTCCCAGACTACAACATCTGGGGAAGTCCAAATTCAGGCCCGGCATCTTGGTATGGAACATTGGAGGGTCAAGGCACAAGGCACAACATGATAGCAACATGATAGCATGACCCTGGGCATGACTTTGAGTCACGACATGTGTGTGGCACATGACATAGAATGGGAATTCCATTCACCCTGTGTTTGAGTTGCACACTACAGTATACAAATTTCAACATTGGATTATTCGGTGATATTTATACTGCTCAAGATAATAGTTGGAAAGAATATATATTGCATATATATTGCTCGATCAGATCACCAGTTTGTAGCGGTTTAAATAGATACATGGCGCTGCATGCTTAATTCCCTTGTGACTACTCACCAGCATCAATCTCTTATCTTCATGAACGATATTATTGGCTCTCCGTGAAAGATAAATGCCTTGATAGCTCATGCTAGGTTCACATTCCACTCTGTCCATTACAATGCAACTTCATACTCCCTCCCATATTCACAACCCAGAGCATGCGAAGATGACTAGAAATATTCTCTGGAAGTTGGATTACCATGTCTTGCCGCCACTAGCCTTAGTGGGTTCTAGTGCTATGATAAATCGTTCCTGATGCGTCACAAATCATGATTAGTTGTGGCTTGTCAATTTCATCGACAGAAGTAACATAGGTAATGCGAGGTCTGTCCAATTACTGGGTATTGGGAGCTAGTAGTTCAACTCCGATTTAGAATTGCAGGTTTGGAGCGAGACGCTCATCTTCATGGGAATCAATTCAATACCGTACTTGCTGGTACGCCTTGAACCGGACTGGTATCATGTCAGATTATCTAAAGATTACCCAACCGGGGCAGTCTTTTATGTGACGTGAAAAGATCATGTTTTTATTCTATAGTTCACCGCTGAGATGTTTGTAGCTACCTCGTCGTCGAAGTACCTTCGAACAACGTCATGAAGGTGATTAAGCCGAATGTATGGATGTTCCTCCCAGAATACACGTCCGTTCTCATGTGTTCCAGCGCTGGATCCCTATCCTTGTTGCTGTTTGGGGATTCGTAACTATTATGACATTCCTCGTCGGTGCTGCTTTCAGCTAGATTGATCGGAAGTCTGATGGGCTTAACAGGTTAACAGCTATAGTGGTCTTTTAGCCATCCGTATCTGCCTTGGTCTTTGTGAGGGGGGCCTACTCCCTGGAATTGTGACCATTTTCCTCTGTACATTGTATGACGCGGTCCATTCTAACCAACCGACTGCAATAGGTCTTGTACCTCAGCACCTTATACAAACGTCATGAATTGCAGCTAAGGTACGTGTATTCATTCACAGCTGGTGTTGCACCCACAGTTACCTGACCAGGGTTGGTATATTCTATGCATCCGGTAAGTCATTTAATCGCTAGAATCCATTCCAAAAGTCGTAATGGAGATTACAATAAGCCTCATTGTCCGGAGCCTTCGGTGGTAAGCAAACGAACATCTTGTACCACACTGATTGGCCCTCTTATTCCATTTCCCTAGGTCTTCTTGCTTCAGCAATAATCCAAATGGAAGGTGTGGGCGGTCTCTCAGGTTGGCGATGGATTTTTGTCAGTTCCCTCTTCAAGCACAAAGAAAGCCAGCTGACACTGTCAGATCCTCGAGGGTATTGCAACTGTCCTTATTGCTATTGTGACAGCTAGCGTACTTCCGGCAGACCTGGCTTCTGCGACTTTTCTTACGCAAGAGGAGAGAGAATTTGCTAGTAAGGCACCTATCAATCAGTGATTCAAATTTATCATGTGGGGGATGTAGCTCGACGATTCCGGGAAGACGGTGAACCAATGAAAGGTATTTTGACTCATGAAGTCCTCCAGAAATAAGAGTGTTCATTCTTTCTTAGAGTCTTCACCACCAAGTGCACAGTTGGAAACATATTCTGAGAACGAGCGTTTTGAATGGAGAGAAGTTAAAAGAGGTAGGTAACCCGTTTTCGCTACTTCATGGCATTCATGAATCTGGGACATTAGGCTTCTTGGACATACAAGTTTGGTTATCCGGTTTCGCCTACTTAGGACTCTTGGTCAGCCTCTACTCGTATTCTCTTTTCTTGTATGTCCATTTTTTATGGGATTACACACATGCTTCATGTCTTTATAGGCCCACAATCATAAATGGGCTCGGTTACTCGGGTGTACAAGCTCAGTTACGCACGGGCAAGCAGTCTGTTCTATTTCAAGTTGCGGCTTCTGAATGAGAATGTGTCATTCAATAGTACCACCTTATGTTCCAGCTGTATTTCTTACTGGTACGTCTCCATCTGGAACTCCCAGCTTAGGACTTAATTTTGATAGTCCTGGTGGCTTACTTCTCTGATCGTCTCAAATTACGAGGTCCCCTCATCTTGATTTGTTTGCCACTTACTATCATCGGTGAACATCTACATATCTTGGATATATTTTCAAATGCTCAGCGTCAGGCGTAGGGTATATCATTGCCATTACTGCTGCTGATAATACCACGAGATACATCGCCGTCTTCTTTATGGCAGCTGGCATGTGAGTTATCGCGTGTTTCCGTGTAAACCATTGAAGAATTGAGTGTTCTGTATCTAGCTATCCAGCCGCGCCCTGTATCCTGTGAGCCTGTACCTCTGGTTGTAAATGTCTGGCCTTACGCGCATTCTGTCCAGGTCTATCTTACCCAATAACAGCCGGGGTCATTACAAGAGGGCCACAACAACGGCCCTGCAGCTCACAATAGCAAACATGGCGTAAGTCAAGCCGGTGTGGAATTCTTGTCTTGTCATATTAAATGCGACCACAGCGGCTTCCCCGCTACCTTTGCTTATACGCAAGGTAAATGGTTTAGAATATACTGGTATAGGTTTTTTATAGCCCATTGTTAGATCAAGCGCCCGAGTATCGCAGAGGTCATTCAATTGTTCTAGGATTTGTGCTTTTAGCATGGATACTTACAGCGGCTAATGTGTACGTATACTTTGTCCTCTTGACATCTTTCTAAGTCTCGTATGGGTTTCAGGTGGTACTGCATTTGGGAAAACAAGGCAAGACGCGAGGGACGTCGTCAAGGTAACATCGACAATTATCTGCTCTTGGTAAGAGAGGGGAAAACCAAGGCCCCCATTGGAGACCGACATCCTGACTTCTTGTTCACTCCATGAGTAGTTCTGGAAAAAGTGACAATATGTTAGTGGAATCTACTGCAAGAACATACACAAGAATACAGATTGTACAATATATGACTACATGATTCTTTAGTCAGAATGAGGAGTCCAACTCTGTAGCAATGAATACGGCAAAAAAGTGCGGGTGTAAAAACTGTGGTTGCAAAATGGGTCATGACCCAAGGAAGCTAGGAAAGCTGTCAGTGTCTAGGTATTCTGACATTCAACTAGAAACATACTTCTTGTTAATCTCGTCGAGGAAAGGCTCGAAATTGACCTTGGCTCTGCCATCAAAAAGGACCAAACAGGTCTGTTTCTCATACTTGGCCTGTAGTAGATCTTCCATCAAGATGTTTTGTGTAGCAACTTGACTCGTGATGCCGAGCATCGTTGACTCCAGGATCAGCGTGAAGACGCCGACAGAGTCGGAAGAGACTTTGATATGAAACTTGTCGTATTGACGGGGAGAATATTGTTCAATGGAAAGAAGGATCTTTTTGTCGTAGAGATCTCTGGCAGTATAGAAGTACGATCCGAATTTCGGAGTAACTCCCGCCTTCTGGAGTTCGCGGATGTGCCAATATTGTTTAGTAAAGGGAACAATAAATCGTTTCTTCCTGAATCTCGTTCAACACTACAGGCATACTGTGGTACAAGATTGACGTACCCTTTTCTCTGCTGCATGGTGCTCATCGCAGCCTGCACATGATCCTGATAGCTGCTAATCTGCTCTTCGTAGTACTTTTTTCGCTCTTGCAAGTGCCGTAATGCCTCTCTCATACTTTCCATCTCACGTTGACGCTGTAAACGCTTCCGATGTTTGCTCCGGACATCACCAGCTATTGCATTCAGAAGGCCCTGGAATCCATCATCGCGGTTGATCTTGCCTTGTTTTTCAAGTTCAAGAAGATTTGTAATTGCCAAGGCTTTCACAGCAGCAAATCTCCAACTACAATGAAGTGAGGAAAGAGTGTAGCCAGTCTGATAAAACTCACGTTCTAATGTCTTCCAACCTGTATGCATCATCAACTGCTGATGGCTGTCGCTTTGAGTGTTGTCTACCTTGCTCGCCGAGAGCTTCAGCCTCAAGGATATCCTCCCAAACAGATTCATCTTGCTCAGTGACAGGGCGCATCAACGATTCCAAGAGGTCCTGGGCAGGCTGTACTCGTAAAATCGCTAGTACTCCACGTTTAGCCTGAACCCAGAGCGTCTTTTCTTCTGCAAGAGGATCTATCGGGGATTGCATCAATCAATGAAATTACAATAGATAATGAGTGTGACCTTTGACTGTAGCAAATCGATTGGTGAGCTCAAGAGTGATGGCCGTATCTCGGGCATCTTTCAACTCTTCATCTGCAAGATTCGGTACTCCTAAGAGCTCATTAAGTATGATTCGCAGTGTATCATCGGATTGTGGTGCCTTTGGTCAATGTGATCTGAGACCTTGTTGCGATATCAAATTCTGATGTCTTACCAAAAACCTCAGATGTTGCAAGAGCAGGCCATGCATTGTATAAACCTCGTTTGGTGAGATATAGATGGGTTTTGGTTGTACCGTAACATCCAGGAACTCGTGCGCGTAAAAGTATGATTCGGCATCAGGTACGTCAGCGACTGCTAGAATTAATACCGTTTTTCGAAAGAATAAAGAATCGATCACACCTTCAAGGAGCCAAGCGCACATGCGCCCAGATGCCTCCCCGACGAAATCGTTGATTGGCATAAACGTGGGTTGGTCATCTCCGAAATGTCTAGCAGTGATGATTTGGGTCAGAACCTTGGATACCTGAGCAAGGTTCTTGCGTGCGGTGACTTTGACAGTCTTTGGAATAATCTCGAAAACTTCTGGAGTCCTGTAGGAGAATATTAGCTAGTACGATAAGCTACCAAGTCGAGCTTACATAATGATAGGATAAATGTAGCGGTAATAAACCAAGCGTCCAATGCAGGCTGCGTATTGTTCTTCTGCACCATCGGGGAATCGTTCCTACTGAATTTCAAAAATTTGTATTTCTATCCAAGAAATCACTTACTCTTAACGCAAGAAGAGTTTCGCGAGCAAGGTACCTCATACTGAAGGGCATCTTTTTTGTAGATGAAGTGATGGCTTTCACAAAGGCATCTGTCCACCATTGGACGAGTTGAAGCTCTAATAACAAGTTGAGCGAGTATCAAATGATTAAGAAATATGCCTACGGCGAATGTACATAGCCCTCGTCTCCGGGTATTCGAGAGCTTCTCTGAAATTAACATCTTTAGGTATGGGGCTGGTCACTCCTGACTTGAGTTCCTCCATAGTTATACGGGAGTGATGTAACTTTCATCATAATGAGTGACATTACTGGTGTTTAGTGATTTGATGTAAGTGCGTACCAGTGTTGGATCAGTCTCGAGGTCCAGATCGATTGAATCAATGACCTCTCTGATAATACTTTGGAAAGTATCCCGGGCAAAAGTGCTTTGTTTTGGTCGAATGTAATGAACTGTGATGTTCAGATAGATTGGATGGTTCCGCACAAGATTGTCGATAGAATCTGTATTCGTGATTTCGTCTCGAATTCCAAGCTGTATTGATCAGAAAGTAATAAGAAACATTCAAACAAGAAGACGACTTACCTGGAGCAATTTTAACAGTAAAAAATCTTCGCGGCGGTCTTGACCATAACCGAACAATGTCAAGACCACTCTCTCGATGAACCTTCGACTAGGCTCCGGCACATTGTCTAAAGATAGTTTAAGGAAAAGCCGACTGAGATATTCACCGCGAGTCTGTAAGAGGTAGAAAAGTTGTTGATAAAGTTCAAGCTTTCTCCTCGCAACATGATCTACAGCACTAGATCCAGAGAAAGGATCACCGTGTTTCGCCAGGAGTTTAACCCTAGCAGCATTAGTTGTTACACTATCAGCCCCCTTTCGTTTCTTTGCATTATCAACTACTAGCGCAACTTTCACGTCGAGGTTGTTAACTTCATTCTCCAAAGCTTGGTTCTCGCGGATACATTCCACAACCTGCTTCCTGAGCCTCTCGACTTTAATTTCCTCGTGAAAATCTGCCTCAGAATCGTCGAGCAGATGAACAAAATTCTTGATTGTGCCCACGGAAACGTTGGTACCCATCGTAAGTTGGCGATATTGCTCACGAGTCTCCTTGGCCCTGAAAAGAGACTGAATCTTGATGACTTTGCTAAGATTAGTACAATAATAGTCCATCTTCTCTTTAAAATGACGTCTGATAAGAGCACCACGCAATAATGCTTGTAGGATGACGGCGACATAGTTGCTACGATGAAGGTGTTCGCGCCAAGCATGATAGTCATTTCTGACAATGACACCTCGAATATAGGCTTGAAAACCTGTTATATTGGGAGTTGCATAATCAAGATTTCGTTTAAGCTCGAGATGGCGAAGTCGAACAAGACTGGCTCGAGAAAAAGCCTGAAGTGAAGAGACCATTTTTAGGTTCCTCGGAGTTTCAAGTGACTTAACCAGTGTTGTGTGCCTTTGACAGGCAATTTTTGCCCGGGCTTGCGCTTGGAAGGTTATCATGAGTGGAGTGACACGACGCAATCCACGTATGAGGGCAAGTAAGCGCTTCCTAGCCAGATATGTGCGCGTGGCTGCCTGTATGCGGATCACTACGTCTGTGAGATTCTTCAATTTCACTGACTGGCTTCGAAAACGACATCGGACCAAAATTCCACGGAGTTGGGACTGAACGCCAATGAAGGCCGGGCTCAGCTTAGCCAACCGACAATTCTGTCTTTGCAGAGACAGTCGAAGGAGTGCACCCCGAGCCAGAGCTTGGAAATGCACAATTGAAAACCCGATTTTAGGTCGAGTGAATGTCTTCTTCAATTCCTGTCGTGCTGCTCTTGTGATACGAGCACGAGCGAATGCCTGTAAACGGGTCATGGATAAGCCGATGGTGCGAAGTGCCCCCTTGAATTTCCGGAACCGACGACGCTGCAAAACACCGCGCGATTGCGCTTGAGCCTTGACAAAAATGGAGGACATCACCCCGATGGAATGCAAATAGACTTTCCATTGGTGTCTGACCAAAGTAGATCGGGCAGCCGCCTGCAAGGCGATAATCCATGGAATGAGATTTCTTTGCTGGTGTCTCTTAGCCTGGATCTGATTTCGGAGCAAGTGACCTCTACATTGGGTTTGAAGCTTAGTAACGTATCGTTCAGCAGAATGCATACGAGCTTGAATATTAGCACGAGCCCTTCTTGCAAGATGGCTGCGAGCTAGAGACTGGACGGCAATGATAGAACTCTCGTTCTCATATAAGAGTCGGTGTTGGCCTGAAAAGTAGTAGGATATGGGATTTCACTCAAGAGAAACTGGTAGGCTTACGCTCTTCCTGTGACTCTACATCAATCTCTACTTCCTCATCAATTTCTTTGGCCAATTCTCGTCCGACATTACCGAAATTAGGCATCGGAACACCGGCCTCCTTCAAGCCTTTCTGTGTCTTTCGCAGGTCATCGTCGGAAAAGTGGAGATGGCCAATCAGGTTGCCAATTCGTTGAGCCATTCCTCGACGTGCGAGTAGGTGACTCAAAACAAGGCACGTTGTGAGTACAGGACTTGGAAAAATAAAGAAAATAGTCACCTGAGTGCGTGAATACAGTAGATGACTTTTGGTATATTCTTCTTCTCATATAAATCTGTGAGTTCAAAAATGAAGCCCTATTCTCTTTGTGAGGTACTTCATCCGACGATCGATTTTTTTGAAGCTAACCTCAGGCAACCCTGCATCACGAACGAACTTGAAGAATACATTGATGTTATCTGAATGACGGAAGTCACGAAGGTTTGACGACTAGAAAGCGAAAGGAGGTCGACATTGTATCCCTCAGCTAGGTTTACAAATTATACCTCAAAAATCCGTCGAACAACTCGAGGATGAAAGGCTCTGACCAATTTTGCAAGAACGACGCCATTACGTAGACCTTCTTCCATTTCTAAGATGTTGAAGCCAATTTCTTCTCCAATGCACCCCTCAATCCATTGATGTGCTTCTCCGACATGACAGAGATACTCATATGCTTGAATAAGATGCCGTTGCGTGTCGGCCCAGTTCCTTCCATAATATCGAGTCGACAAATTGGGAGCAGCATGTCCGCTTGGTGCTTTCAGCTGCAGGCGACCGGGAAGCCCTGCAACACCATCACTTTCGGGAATGGCAAACCCCGGAATTTCAGGAACGCTTTGGCTACGGAAAAGAGACGCCGACGTTTCTGCATATAAATCTTGTTTAAGCTGGCCTTTCCTCGTAGATACTCGGTTGACATTCTCCTGAATTAACTTTGGATCCTGTGTAGATGCAGCTTTCCCCTCTTCCCAGCTCTCATCGCCATCACCGCTTGCTACACGAGGGAAGTGATCTCTACGACTGCCGATAAGATTGTCGTGTGCTGAAGCCCTCTTACTGGACATGTATGAACTTTTATAAGGGACTGAGGATAAAACGGATGGGGACGAACATCCTATAGGCGTCGTCAACGATAACTGTGATAGGTTACTCCACTTTTCATCTAACTCCGATGAAGGGGTGGTAACAAACACTTTTGCAGATCCTTGAATGTAACTGAGGGAAGTAACAGATTTATTACGACCGAGGGTATAGAGTGGTTGTTCGGCACTCTTTTTGGGCGTTGACAGAATGGAAGATTCATGAAGAGATTGTGATCGGTTTCTGGGACTATCCATTGAAGATGTGGCTTGAGAAAGCGAAAAAACATGATGAGAATGCTGAGCAGCTACGGGTCGAATGTCAGGGCTACTGTCTGGCGAATTCGTTGATGATGGGTGTGAGGATAGGGATATATGGTTACGAAGAGGGGAGCTCTGCCTAACACTGGATGTTCTAGGCACTTCGTAAATGGATCGAGAATTGGATGGAGGAAAAATTTTCTGCGAGGTTGAAGGACATAGGACGTGTTTGGAAGAAGCAATCACCGTGGATGAGGGTTTCCGACGGGGCGACGTTGATGAGGGGGTATCTATTTCAGCTGTGGTATTGGGCGAGAATGGTAGTGTGATAATAGGGTCTGGCATGGTTCGTCGTTTGAGATGCATTGCAGTCTCCATAGTAGAAGGGCCATTGTTCGAGGATATTGGGTTGCTCATGGTATTCGGTGTAACATTTCCCAGAGCAGAAGGCTGTAACCCTGATTTTAAAGTGTCGGGCATAGAATTGTAATTACCAAGAGAATGTTCCTCTGTCTCTACCTCTCGCACACGCTCTTCCCACTTACCCCTAAGAACGTCCAGACTGCTGCTGGGACGATGTGAGGGTGCTGCTCGTCTTCTCGATCCCAGAAATGTGTTGGACGATCCAATGGGAGTAGCAAGAACACCCGGTCCCGGCTGAGAGTTGTTTCGTGATGATCGTGAACTGCCCCCATTAGATGATGTCCTTTCCAAGAGACGCGCCTGATAGGCAAATGGCGCGCCAGGCGAAGATTTATGTGTGTAATCTGGTGTCTGATCGGACGAGCTCATGGGCACTTGGATGCATAGGGAAGAAAAATAAACCGGAATATTGACCGATCGTCCATGAGCCACGTGCTATGTCTGTTACCTTTCTAGGCCTCAGATAAACTTTGTAATGTGTAGTTACACATTGCTTATACAGACAGTTGTGTTCATATAGATATTATTAGGAATCAACTGGTTTGTTTATGGCAACTGAAACCCTCGCACAAAAAGACTGCATAAAAGGTTTTATAGTTTTGACGAAACCTTTGTCTGCCGCTTTTCCCACTCCGTACAAGCAAGGTTACGCAGCTCACTCTTAAGTATCTTCCCGGATGCTGTTCGTTCTATTCCAATGTCGATCAACGGCAAACAAAGACGAGAGGTAAGACTTTCTCACCAAATGGCCGATCCAAAATCAAAACCATCACTGGCACAGCAAATTTGGGCAATCTGAGAACAAAGACAATCAAAGGATAAATGTGACATGAGCAGACTGCCAAACCTCTTCTGAGCTAATGCGATTAAGCCTTCTTCAGTTAACTGACCTCTATTTTCTGGACGGGCAGACACTACAGCGGCAACTTGTTCACCCAAGCGGGGGTGGGGAATTCCAACACCTGCAACCTCTGCTACACGAGGGTCAGAATAAAGAGCATTTTCTATTGACACAGAATCCTAGCCCCAATCTAAATCACAGACATCAACACTGAGGGGATTTGACTGACAATGTTTTCGCCCCCACGAATAATAATATCCTTGACTGACCGAAGCTTCAGTAGCTGCGATGATCTGACGGGGAAAGCCTTACTTCGACCACGAACGTAGAGGAACCCCTCTTGGTCCAGATAGCCCAGATCACCTGACTTGAGCCATCCGTCTTTAGTCAAGACTTTGTCAGTTGCGGCTGAACGATGAGACCTAAGAGAAGATACATGACCAAAACAAGCAAGCTCCTTACCTTGATCATGCCAATACCCTCGCATAACATTCGGGCCTCGTATCCAAACCTCTCCAACTGCACCTGTAGGCACTTGTTTGTCGCCCTCCATGATAATAATATCGTTAACAGGGGAAGCCAGTCCACTGTAAGGATATCTAGTATAAAATGCAGTTTAGATCCAGATAGAAATAATACTCACCAACTTGTCGTTCGGTTAGCATAATCCTCTCCCGCTGCAAGACATCCCCAGTCCAAAGAAGACAGAAAAGGCAGAAAACCTGACTCACCAACGCTTGTCACAATGCTACTCGTTTCAGTCAGGCCATATGCTTGGCTCCTAATGTAATCATGAGGTTATAGTCAATCTTGTGATCATGCCTCCTCACATAAGTGCATCAGGAAAGGCTTCCTTAGCCCGTTTAGGTAATGTTTCGGGTGCTGGGGCACCACCGAACATGAGCCCTTCAAGCGAACGGCCTGTATGTGTACCGTCCGTAAGGTCTGAAACCATCGATGGAACTCTGAATAGGCGTCATAACATATATTCATTGGGTACATCTTCCCAGAACGCACCCTCCAGCTATTGCAACATGCTCTTCCTTGATCAATCTGGGGGTATACATAAGAGAACTTTGACGAGCCGACGAAGGGGCCAGGTTGAAGTAAATACCTCGTAGCTGAAGGGAAGTGAATGGTCGTGGACGGAAGATATCATTAGATACCGAACCTTCTTGGATATCCCATTTACGCATCAAAATGATTCTAAGCCCAGCCATGGTCGCCAACATCTAGGCATGGAGTAAGCTCGATTGACGCTGGGATGCAGCAAGTTGCCATACAGTCAGACTGGTGGAACCAGTGACGTGGAAAAATGGAACCGAAATCAGCATACTCTTCTGAGGTCCTGGAAGTGGGACAGGGACATCCTCTCCACGCCGGAGGGCCGCATGCTGATTGCTAATTATGGTCTTCTGCCCCTTGAGAACATGCAGGTAAAACACACAGATTTTGCTCACATTGATTACATTAGTAAGCCATTGACGTTGAGTAGTCAAAACGCCTTTGGGGAGACCGGTTGTACCTGTTGATATACGTGAAACGAAGGGTCATCATCTGTACTAGATGGAGCCAAATTAGCCAGTGACATACCGGAAGTGAACAAGATTGAAGCATTATCTTCTGGAACAATTTCGGGATCATCAGTCAAAATGTTTTGGGAATTGCCCTTATAATTGGCCAAAGCGTCATCCCAAGTCACCATATGATTCCATTTGCCTTTGCCCTCACTTGCCTCCAAAACTAAGAGACCAACAGTACCAGCAGCAAATCTTGAAGCAATGGGCTCTAAACGATCCGCTCGCTCTGGGTCCAATATAATTAACTTGCTTTGGGTATATGTAAGGCAGTGATGCAAAACATCCATAGGAAGCCAGCTTTGTAGATGGTCAGCAGTTGGTATGTCAGGAGAGTCCATGATACTAACGCGTTGACCAACACCGAAACAGCTCCAATGAGGTCTAGGCAGTCAAGGTAAGACGGGATGGACCTTACTATGGAACAGTAAGAACATACGGCAAGCCCAGAAAGCAACCAAGAATTCGGGATAATTCCGGGAACAGATAGCGACCCTATCACCTGGGAATATCATGTAATTTGTCGACAAGAGAGTGGAAAAGACAAATACACACCCTTGCGAATATCATACACATCACGGTACATAGCCGCAGCCTTGACGGACGACTCGAAGACCTGATGAAACGTGTATCTTCGTTTCTCATAGACAACATATGTCTTTTCTGCGTGATCCTTGGCAGCCTCGAGCCAGAAAACTCGCAAAGACGACCAGATGTTCTTGTAAACTCGTAAGAGACGACCATCAATTAAACGCATTTCAAACTCATGAGGCTTCCCAGGTGCACATAGAATGGCATTGACTAGTGCAAGAGAAGATGAGACGCGAAGGTCAAGTACGAATCATTTACGTACCTTCGGCGAGTGTCCGCCTTGGCTCCCAGTTAGACATTAGACAAAGTAGATCACAGAGAAGCACTTTATATATATAACGAAGGAACTACCCTGAAATCACATTCATGGACAAATACCCGGATGATCTCAGTAAACATTTGAGGATCAAATTTCGACTGGCAATTGGTCCCATACGAAAGAAGAGTTGTCAGGTACAATTTAAGGCAAGTCTTGGCAAATACCACGGGGTCTTCACTGACCTGACACCACGTTACTCGGTGTGTAGCATACACCTTGATTTCAGATTTCAATGTCCGTGTTATACTTAGAGGATATACTCAGTTTTGAATACTAATCAAATTGCAACGCTCATGAAAACGAGAGCAGTCAAATGGCATGAAATTTCACTCAATGATGATCATCCCAAATGAAGAATTTGCATTTGTTTTTCGGCTACCTCGGCACCTGTCTGCATATTCATCACCTGTCCACATTCAGCGGTAGATCCATATTCTGGCCTATTTCCTTGTTGTATGTCAGCACTTGTATATGGTTCCATAGCTTCAGGCAACCTGTCTCCCAAGCCACCTCCTTCAAACAGCCCGTCAAAGGATATCATATATGCTCAACATACAGTCGTATTCCACTTCTGTGTGAATCCGTACCCTGTGACTCGTGACTCTGCAATGATCCATAACATCCATAACCCCATTGGCCTGGATATCAAATCTATTTTTAGACTGTTCAGATTATCCATCTATTGTCTAGATAATTTCATTTGCTGCTATGGACCATGATTATCTGATAAGACTCATATGTTGACTAATAAGCTACTCAACCCAACACAAGAGTACAAGGAGATCAGTACTGCATTATTCAAGGCTGAACTTGTCCTTGAAATTCACCAAGCAATTTGCGAGAAAAATTCATATCAGAATGAACTTTATGTGCAAAATAATGCTCCACCCAAGCCATTGTGTCAGGAGGCCTTACAGCAACTTGTAGCTGACAATAATTCTACATCTGCTTGTTAATTGGTGCTCCAGCTACTTTGAGTTACCTGGAACAGCCTCAAGCATTGAAATCAATCTTTATTATAGCTTAGTTTGATTCACAATAACTTGCCTGAATTCTGAGTGTATTTTGTTATAATATCTGTGTAACAACCCTCTTCTGCCTCATGTATGCAAAAGCTAAATGCTCTTTTGTTGAAATATTGAACGATACACTAAAATTAGTTTGTTGTTTTCTTGGTTGTCGTGTCTTTATCGTATTAAAACAAT
>Ga0153976_1000409_pt1 | contig 14964 bp, 16 predicted proteins | sample TSGA060MetaG_FD_104717 | JGI IMG/M metagenome (GOLD analysis project Ga0153976, IMG submission 104717) | Attine ant fungus gardens microbial communities from Georgia, USA - TSGA060 MetaG | ecosystem: Host-associated > Fungi > Mycelium > Unclassified | place: USA: Georgia, Yuchi Wildlife... | reverse complement strand
CAATGACGCAAATGAATTCCTTGATTAAGTTCTCGACCCGCGCTCCAGGGTACGGAAGAATCCAAAATGGGACAACCGTGAATAAGATGAAGGAATACATGGAAACTGCGGGGGGCTGTGGGGACTTGCTGCGGGAATGCGAGAAAGAAAGGACGCGACCCGAGGGAAACAAAACATGTAGTGATGCTTGGACAACCTGCATCAGTCTCGATTCAAATCTAAATGCAGGCCTGACAAAGAAGTTTTCATTGTAGGAATCCACCGTTCTCCGAGCAGCAGTTGGGACTCGTTTGATAACGGATCTCAGGAAGTCACAAACAGACCCTCCGTATCCATCAAACAGCTATCTAGATTACCTCAAAAATAATGACGTGGTAGCGAAGATTGGAGCTGCTGTGGCATTTGAACAATGTAATGACGGGGTTACAAAAGCATTTGAATTGTCTGGGGACCTTGGGAGATCTAGTCTGCCGGACTTCACCGAATTAGTGAATGTAAAATTCCCGATCCTGATTTGGGTACGTCTCAGATACTTTATAACGGAATAAAACTCACTTTGAGAGGGAAGGCAGGTGATCTAGACATCAGGTATGTATTGCCTCAGGTTGAGATAGGTCAATGAGTTGACCAAGAAAAGCGAGAACTGGATTGGAGTACACGATTCTATTGCCGCTGCGAACCAGTGGTTTGGTAGCCAGATGTTTAACAGCACCTATTACAGGAACATTACGCTCGGCAATCGGGTTGCCGCAAGAGCCAAGGTGGTCAACAGCCTGTCCTTTGCGTGAGTTTTCTCCCTGAAGATGATGTATTTGTCTGACATCATATGCAGGATGATAGTTGAGGCTGGCCGTGCGGTGGTAATGTTGACGTGGGATTGATTCTTGGCTTTCGGCTAATATGAAACACATTAGGCCGCATACCAGCCTTCAGTAGTCCTCCAAATTTTTCAAGAGTTCTCCCAGAAGGAAACTCTATTTTATATACTCGATAAACATAAGCATCATCCGCCTGCACGTCAAAACAGAGATAATGGAGGCCAAGGTCGATCGAAACGTGGTGGCTGGGTGACATTTACGGCGTTAGGAAGTGTGATTGTGGCGATGCTGTAAATACAGAGGCAAACACTAGACATAGAAAAATATCAACTCTTTGAATAATTTTGAATCCAGCCTTTGATCAGTTGCTTGAGGCATTAACTTGCTTCCCCCTCGCCATTGACCGTTATTATGGCCGCACAGCCGTCCCAACAGTATGCATGTAAGTCTCTTTCTCCTTTTCCAAGTCTCATATCTGACTTGACCCCTAGTTCGTGCTCAAAAGGCCCTTGGCCTGGTGGGCGGCAGCCCAGACTATGTACCTCTCTCTGGATTTGCTACCCCGGAGGTTTCAGCACGTACGTATGTATACAGTGCGGACGGTCGTCTCTACGCATACGCTCTTCCCACGACGTGAGTGTCCTGCAACCTCGTTCAGCCCTCGTGGACCGATCGGCTCAACTACCATCCGTCATTCTTCGGCTTTCGACCCTACGAGCAACAGAAGCTGATATCAATGTTTCAGGATTCGGATCTTACAGGCCGAAGGCGCCCAACTACTGCAGGAGCTTCCCCTTCCCAATATTGTCGAGTTGAAATTCTCGCCTCGTGGCACTTATCTTTCTACTTGGGAACGTCCAGGCATGATCCTTACCTACCTCACGTTGAGCACCAACTAAATTTCTAAACAGTGAAATTGGAAGATGGATCACAGCATAAGAACCTCCGTGTTTGGTCTGTCTCGACTGGTCAAGAGCTCATCTCTTTCACTCAAAAGTCTCAGGAAGGTTGGGACCTCCAATATACAATTTCTGAGTCCCATGCCATTAGATTGGTCGGGTCCGATATTCAGGTCTTTCGACCTGCAGAGTGGGACAAGGGCGTCGTGGATAAATTGAGAATTGAAGGAGCGACTAGTGTTACTCTGAGTCCAGGATTGAATCCTTCTATCGCAGTCTTTATTGCTGAGAAAAAGGTATGTATACTCGTCCCTATTGTTGTCGACATCCACTGGAATTCTTTCCTTAGGGTCAGCCAGCGAGCGTCAAGATTTACAATCTCCTCGGACTCAATGCGGCTCCTACCAGCCAAAAGACCTTCTTCAAAGCAGATCGTGCCCAGATCAAATGGAACACACTTGGGACACAAGTTTTGCTTCTAACCCAGACAGAGGTTGATAACACTAACAAGAGTTACTATGGCGAAACGAATATATTCCTCCTCAGCTGTACAGGGGGCTGGGATTGTAAGGTCACTTTGGACAAAGACGGCCCTATCCATGACTTCGCCTGGAGTCCGAACTCAAAGGAATTTGGAGTCGTTTATGGATGTACGTGCTTTGGCTTTCTTCGAGAAACGGGCTATGAACCTTCGTTTAGATATGCCTGCCAAAACGGTGATCTTTGATCAACGAGTCCATAAATTACACGACTTTGGTTCTTCTCCGCATAACTTCATTTCCTTCAACCCACAGGGACGCCTTCTCCTTCTCGCAGGTTTCGGTAATCTTGCGGGAAAAATCGACATATTTGACCGCCGTAGCCTGACCAAAGTGACTACTATCGACGCACCCAACACTTCTCATTGCGAGTGGTCGGCAGATGGTCGATTCCTCCTTACAGCAACGCTTTCGCCTCGACTTCGCGTCGATAATGGGATCAAGATCTGGCATTGCTCAGGCGTTCTTGTTTATGTCAAGTTAATCGAGGAGCTTTACCAGGTTAGCTGGCGACCAACTCCACCTGAGAATGCCCCGCCATTCCCCAACCAGATACCGGCACCTCCAGAAGCTACCAACAGCGTGAAAGAGTGGGAGAAGACGCAGAAGAAGCCAGCAGTTGGTGTATCTACTGGAGCTTACAGGCCTCCTGGTGCCCGCGGTTTAGCAACTCCTGCAATTTTCAAACGGGAAGATGAGGGTGGTTTTCCTAGCAATAACGGCAGTCCTGCGGGTAGTGGTGCAAATACTCCTGTAAGAGGGTATAACAGGGGTGCTTTGCCTCCGGGTGCCCTCGGATACGGCCACTACGCGAACAATGATGGAGGGTATGGCAAGCGGCATGTGCCTGGTGCTCCACCCCCTGGTTTGAGTGCCGGCGGAGACAATGAGAGGAAGGGGAACAAGAAGAAGAAAGGAACGAAGAGGCAGGATATCAGTGAGGGTGGGGCTGGGGAAGGCGAACTTGTCAATGGTAATGTCAATGGGGTGTCCAAGGGTAAGAAGGGCCAGCAACGCCCGCAGGATGTGGCCCCATCTCAGCCTCCTGAACCTGAGCCTAGCAGCCCTGTAACACCTGCTGGGGATGGTCTTGATGCAAACGTTAAGAGAGTCAGGAATCTGAATAAGAAGGTATGATAACTTTTCTTTCTTCTGATTAGCGACATTGAATAATCCATTCACGAACCAGCTGAAAGCTATTGAAGAGTTGAAGGAGAAGGCGAAGAGGGGAGAGCGTCTCGAGGCCACTCAAATCAAGAAAATGGAGGGCGAAGCGGAAATTAGGAAAGAGATTGCTGATCTGCAGAAGATCTTGCCCACAGCTTCATGATCGGTTATGTGCAGTCGAACATGATCTTCGACTTATGTAGTCCTCATAGCTCACAACGCATATTTCATCTATTACCTGTCTATCTGTGCACAGTGGTTGTATCTGATTCTCTATCCCATCCTAGTTTTGTTGGGTTGGATTGCTAGTTAACTACTTTCGGTGGAATGCGATTACCACTGCAATCAAGAGTCATTTCTGTAGCGGATGACATGGCGGTGTTATCGTCACTATTGAGTGTTCGTGTGTCATGCTATCAATCATACAGCTTAAACATCTACAGGATGCATTATGCTCCCTTTCTGTATGTATTGTATGTATGCCACTGGCTCTGTAGCTCATTACCTTCAGCGAGAAAAGACTCATTATTTATGACCAAAATTAAAATACAAGAAGCGATGATATCTTTGGCTGGCAAGCTAAATCGTGAAGACCCACAGAAAAATATTTATAAGACACTTTAGACCGTCATGATCCATGAGGCTGGATAACGTCATGCAAGAAAACTTTGAAGTAGCACAATAGCAGTCAGCGGTAACAATGAAGCAACACTGATATTTGAATAAAATAAATATTGAGACCCGTAGGTCTACCACTCCGGAAAAGCGTGTCATCCTTGTGCAGGGGCCATGCTAATCTTCTCTGTATCGTTCCAATTTTTTCGTATGTCACCCCGAAGGGGACAATAGATATGGTTGAGAGTGACTTGGCATAGTACAGACTTTTGCATTTTGCTCGGGACGCGAGTGAGTCACGTGCCAAATTTACTCCGTACTATAATTCCATGCCAAGTTGCGTGCAGTGGGTTCATAATCAGGCAATGAGTAAATAGCCATCCTCATTATATACACGAAAAAGGAGGATGAGTTGTTGTGTAATTATATCAGGGAGGTTCGGCCAAGTGAAGCTGGCTGCCTGGGGAATGCTGTCTATTAAACTTTGACTCAGAATGTGTGCTAATTCAATGAGAGAGTATGGAATGGAGTATGAGGAAATGGGTGTCTCTGCACTCAAATAAGACCATCGATCTTAGTCCTATATCATACAATATTATATGGATCATCAATTTGTTACACGGTGCTTGAACGCAGTCCGCGGTACACTATACACTATCTCCAATACCAAGTGTGATACAGAATTGATAACAACCATCCACCGCAACCCGTCATATCATCGTGGCCCGATTTGCAACCCACCGCATCATCATCAGAGGATCAAAGTCTTTCTCAATTTTTCTCAAATCTTCAACCGTTTGGTGATTTGCAGCAAGGAAGAGGTGCTCTACCTCTTTCCACCTCTCGGCATCGCTCCGCTTGGGAGCAGATATTCCGACTTTGCTTCTATGTCTTGACTTTTGCTCCTGATCGTTTTCAAGAAGTTGCTCATGATCATGTCCATGGCTTTGAGGCGGATGGGGCCTGCTGTCGATCTCTCGTTCTGCACTGTATATTTTCTGCATCTGTCGGTCATGGTTGCTTGGGCGCCGTTCGCTCGGGGAGTTCACATTCATGAAGATGCCTGAGAGAATTCCACTCTGTGCCTCGTCCGTGGCATCCTGCTGGTCCTGTACATCAAGCATTTCGTCATCCTCATCTTGAACCTCAATCCCAGCAGCATCTTCGACACCTTCCAACCATTTATTCCTACTCCGGTCCGCATTCTCTTTCATATCCGTCAAAGCAGATTTCAGGAGTTGTAAGCTTTTCAGATTATTCCATAAATCCTGAACAACATCCTCTGTAAAGCCAAATTCTTGTGAAAATCTTTGTATCGCAAGTCCTTGGAGAAGTAAGCTATCTTCTTCTGACATGTTAGACATATAAGATGCATTGGAAACTCGAGGTGAAGGGCGTTGTGTCCGTGAATTGAGATCCCTTCGAATCATGTTTCGGCGAAGGTCGAGAGTACGGGTACTGGATCGACTTGCAGGTAGTAGACTTGTATCGTTGCTGACATTTGTGAGGTGAGTCGCTTCACCACCGGATGAATGACGTTTCGTGGTCGAGATTGAGGCTAGACGGGGTGAAGGATGGAAGGTATCTGTTCTTCTTCGTTTCACTATAGCAAGATGTCAGGGATTGAGGTTACATCACAAGCTGAGACCTGACGTACATGACGCGAGCCGACTATGTTCAGTTGCAATACATTGTGAATGGCGAGAAGTACGAGGTTTGATTGAATCAAGTGCCTCATCAGCTAAAATTAATTTCGAGGTTTCGGTAGAGTTTTTCTGGTGGCCTACTTCTGTATCAATACCTTCTGCAACTGCTGCAACTGCTTTCGCCTTTCCTTTGACCCTAGGACGCTCTTCTGCATCATGGTGTCTGTGACGTTCTTCTTCGACTTCATTCTCGAACAGCATCTGCGATGAAACCTTCGTTTTGTTGCGTCGGGGCGGCCATGTCGGCTGAGCATCATGGATAACAACATCACTCGAGTTTTCATCAGTTTCTCTGGGTCGTTTGCGACTCAAATAGGTACCAAAGGGACCCTCTTTGAGGATCAGTGGAGATTTCCTGGTGGGGAAAGATGTGTGTTCCTTTTTCGCTACAGGTGGTGGAGAATCCAGGAAGGGGTTACTATCCTGAGATTCTGAGGCGACTAGGAAGTGATTGCGGTGCATGTAAGGTTGAGAGAGTGGCCTGTATGGAAGGGATCTCGAAAACGATTGGGACGCTCCATCCTTTTCACTAAGAGATAAAAACGAGCAATTAGAAAGGATTGCTCAATGAAAAGAGTCTGAACATACATGACTTGAACAGAGTCATCCAGTCCTTTTTCCATTGATATTTCTACAGGAGGCTGGGAACTAGTACTCGGATGAATAGTGAAGGTGGGCTTGGCGTTCTGAATTTTCCCTTCATCGCCAGTGGCACTCCCAGATTGAGATCCTGCACCGTTTTCTCTCTTATTCTCTTCAATGTCTTCAAAGATCTCGCCAGCATAGTCTTCCGACCCGAGCAGAATGTCAGCTTCACCGTCATCTTCGTTTGCGCCAATGGTTTCGTCATCTACTATCTCCACAGTTTCTGGGAGATGTGTTGATTGTGTCTCATTGATCTGGGGCATGTTTGCTAAAGATTCTGTCGGTACGATAGGTTCCTCCTTGACCCTTGTATTCTTTTCCGGCGTACAAGCAACATGGTGCATCAGCTGTTCCTTTTGTATATCTAGGCCATCTATTCTTTCCCGTAGTGAAGGTGTAGAAGTAACAAGACGAATCAGCTTTTCCTCTTGTGAATCTAGGTCATCCACTGTCTTTTGGCGTTTCGCAGGACGCCCAGTATCGTGATCAGGGGGCATTGCGCGAGAACTCGAGGAAATAGGGACATTGTGCAGCTCGATGTATTTGGCAATTTTGAGATCAAAATAGTCTCTACGAGAGAGGTAGAGCTGACCCCAGAACTGCCAGGGATGTGCTTTACTCCAGTTCCACTTCCCATCTTTCTGGAGAAAAATGAACATCGAGTTGAAAGAATATATCTTTTGGGACGTACATTTTCCGCTAATCGTATGTAAGTTGCTTTCTCATCCCGCCCTGATTGCGGATTATATGTTGCAAGGTATTCAACAAGAAGCTCATGTTCATTGTCAGTAAATAAGTTTCTGCTGTTAAATCACGAGCTCGTGAGCAACACAAACCACAACGGTATGCAGACTCACCTTGGCGGTGGATCTTGCTGGATCCCTCTTTCCTTTTGCATCTTTCTGATCCGGTGATCGAATTCTTCCTTGTGCACCTTATAGTGCTCGCGCCATCCTGACCATGTATGAGTCTGAGCCCACGGCCATTTGTCCACCTTTGAGCATAGAAGTTCAGGATTGACAAAATGGGCATGAATGAATAAGCATACGTTCTGAACCAAAGTTTGATAGATGGCGTTCCCCATGCGACCAGCTTCACTTGGTCGAACCTCCCCAATATAATCACACAACAACTCGCTCTCCTCTTTCGTGTAGTTGCTAAGGATGACTGTTTACTCATTGTCTGAGTATGGACCCCTCTGTACGTACCTTGGCATCGAATTGTAGTACTCTAGTACGCGTCCTCAGATCATAACGAGCTGATTGTCACATCATGTGATATTATGTAACAGTCGAATTTCTATTGATGTTCTCATTACCATGTGCTGAAACTATGCCAAAAACATGCTGTTCTCTAGCAAGTTCTTCTATTTTAGGTGTGAGCCTTGAGGGTGGTACGTGAACTCCTGCCGCCCTCTTCAAATTGCCATTGGAAATCTGCGGGAGACAAGTACGATGGATTGAGTCCGGCTATTCCTCGCTGAATGTCGATGCAACCTTGTATCCAGCTCTATGGCATCCAGAGCAACTTCCTGCTTGGTTGGTTCCCATGCAATCTCTTGAAGCCCACACTCCTGGGATCTCAAATGATGCTAGGTGAGTTGTTTCATACCTTTAGCATCCAGTTATTTGTCAGGTGGGAGAACAGACATGAGGTTGTCAGACACAGCCACAAGATTAATGGAGTATTTGAGCACGAGAATATCAATGTCTTTCGATCTGTCTGACCCAAATACTTGGACTTCGGACTGTTCGAAATCGACGACTCCAGTAATTCTGAAGTACAAGGCATGGCAGGATTCACTGAGAGATTTGCGATGTTATCGAGAGTCCTTGTTGTCTTATGTGCGATTGTTAATGGATCGGTTCTGCCTCGAGCCAGCGATCCCTGTGCTGCCATAAGCGGACAGAAGTGGGTTGCTCCTGGAGCTGTCAGAGACTGTTACAGTGCGATAAAGGTCAATGAGACTCTAAAAAGTAATGTTAGTGATTTTCATCAGTTTTCTCCTGCTTTCAGTGACACTTTGGCCGGTAGATTCTCGACGTCGTCAGCAGAACGTTGAATTTCCATACTTCTGTGAATTATCAAATTCAAGCGCCTCCACCATTTAACAACGACGTCCACGAGGATCTTTTCAAGGATTTGGATAGGATCAGGGCGACGAATTATGCTAGTGATTATGACCTGCACATTGATCTTTCCCGAACTCTCAAGAGACTTGACGATGGGCATTGCGTCTGGATCAACAGTTGCTATGTGAGTGCCAACTCAACCACTTTTCGGAGATTACTTACTTGTTATCTTGAACTATAGGATAGTATGTCTACTACCCTATCTGACTTTGAGATTGACTCTGAAATAAATCAGGTTTCTTCATCAATTATCTTCCTACGCCCTTGGTTCTATTGTCCGACTCTTCTGGAAACCAAGCAGTTCACATTGCACCTGAAGCATTCGCAGTCGCCTCGGCCGAGTTCCCTGATCAGATTTATTTCTGGCAAGATGCTTTACCAGGGGATTTGAAAGGCCAGCTTGAATCTGTGTGTGATTTTTTTTGTTTGACTTGTCCCCGTTCGACCTTGCCACAAGCTCTCTGGTGCAAAAGTTCTCACGATTAATGGGAAAAATCCTAACGTTGCGATTGATGCCAATGCTCTCATTACTGGCAGCTTCCAGGGAATTGGTACCCGCCAAAATTCGTGCGTAATGCAACGGATGATCTATATGGTGAATTAAAGAATATTCCAGGTTTTTCGCCAGCTACATGGCCTCAGGATCTACGTGGACTTACCTCTTGGGGAACTTCGCCCAGCAGGCACTGCCGCTCAGTGATCAGGTTACTCTCGAGGTTCAACTAGTCGGAAGCTCTCGAACGGATACAATCATTGTAAAATTCAATGTCATGATAGCAAAACACATAACTCATGATATGGAAAGCTGCCATACAGGTCTCGAATCTCTGGGTCTGGGAACTTCAACGATGTCACGACTTTCTTTGACAGCCACTGCCTCGCTCAACAGGGTACAAACGGAGTTGATCTCAATGCTCCGGATTCCCAGGAAGTCTCACTTCAGGAAAAACCGGTAGCTCGATTCCAACAGAAACCGGCTTTCTCTTCTCCAGATACGCCCAAGGAATGAATCAATGTCATGCTCGATACTTCACCCTTAAGTGATGTTGTCCTTCCTCCACAATTAACACCTACGTCTCCAGTCAATGGCAGTAGAAATGTTGCACAGTTTTTCCTGTTGGATGACAATAAGACAGGGGTTTTGGCATTGGGTAGTTTCGAAGATCCAGATTTTGACTTATTACTGGATAGTTTACTGACTGGTTTGATTAACCTGAAGTCTTTGGGTGCAAATCAACTTGTGGTGGATGTGGTATGTCTTCCCCCGTGCCTTTGGAGTTCAAATGATGAATTACGGGTCGCACTAGTCGAACAACGGGGGTGGTTTTGTCTGTGCCGCTCATGTGAGTATTCGTTCCCTACTCGATCCCTCTGTGAGGTTGACAGAAACACAACAGTATTTGCACCGTATCGTGTGTTTTGTTGGTTTCTCCAACCACCAAGCTGTTCACAATAAAGTTAGATTATAGGGCCAAAGTCTACCACTGTTCCTCAGGCTGGTTTAAACACCACAACTCGTGATGGAACCCTCGCTCGAAAGATTGTGCAACAGCTTGTCGGTCATCCAGATCTCGACCCCGACCTTCAATTACTCTACAACCCCCAAGAATGGAGAGATAAGAACGACACGTTCTTCCCTGCAGATGATAACTGGTTGCTTCCACCGGTCCAAAAGAAAATCAATGGTCATCTGGATGCTTTCAGTCAACAGTGAGTCTCCATCATATTTGGGTCGACCCGAGCGCTTAATGTCCTTGTAGGCTAGGCGAGGAATGTCAACCTGAAGGCTTCACCTCACCTACTCCAAATGAGGCATTGTTCGACCCTGAGAAGGTTGTCATCATCGGCAATGGAAGGTGTGCGAGCTCGTGCTCGTTATTTAGTGTGCGTATATCATATTTTCCTGCCCGCGCGACTTTTCTGGATGAGTACATTTAGGTAACGATGGCAAAGGAGGAAGGCGTCAAGACCGTTGTATATAGAGGTAGGAAGGGGGTACAGCAACAGTACTGCGGTACAGTCGGCGGCCAGTCCACAGACTTTTCAACTATCGACACAGAGATCAAGGTAAGACTCATGAGTTCAAGCCACAGGTTCGAAATTTGTTCATGTCTACCTTTTCAAGACGACACAGCTCAAGAACGATCCCCTTGCACCACCTGACCTGTGAATATATATATATATTCAACCCTTTTTTCCGTTGGCTAACTGACCGGTAGTCTCGTTAATGGCGTACAAGGAATTGCATGGAGACTTGCTTTTGGCATTAATGATCCCACACAGCCTGAAGGTTGGTTGTTTGCCGGAGAGTATGATTTGAGTTTATCACTAACGGTTCCTTTAGAGTGGCAAGATCGTCCAGCCGACGTCAACTTACCACTAACCGCAGAAATGTAAATTGATGATTTCCATGACATGTGATCGACGTTAATCTTCTGTTACAGAGTTAATAACCCAGTCGCAATCTGGAAAGCGGTCGTCAAGAGTGTATTTTGAAAGTTTTTTTTATAAAATATGCACGATACCGCGAGATAGATATCATGGGATCTAAGTGCATCTCATATTTGTTGTAATCCCTGATGTAGTTGGGACTGTGGAACAAAAATTGCACCGAATATCACACTCTCTTGGTTATTACCCATCGTCGCACTTGGATACCGGAGCCCACCGGTAGTTCTCCGTTAGTTCTTTTTCCGAAAAGGGTCACTTTAACTCCTGTAAAATGAGAATGCCCGCGTGTAACGTAGTTGTGGCAGCGTCGTTTAGAGCATAGGTTGGACATGAAAATGAAAGAGGAAATTTTTTTTTCAACTATATGAACGTCATCGTCGATGCATAAAAGGTAGGTCCCCAATAATACCAAGCAAAAGAACCCAAGAGAATCGTTCTGGCTCCCTATTCTATAAAATACAGACAAATGGATAAAATAACAAAAAAGATATCGCCCCGAGTATCTGAAAGAGAGCATCATCAAACCACCGTGTGAATCTCACAGAGATTACAATCAAGTTACTCAACAAGAGCAAAAAAACACACACATACGCAATTTCTTTACAAATAAACACTCAAAAGAAAAGAATGTCATTGAAGTCTGCGGGGTTCAACCTCTTCATACTTGGCGCAGTCACATAAGATTACCCATCACATATCTGCAACATATCAGGGAAGAGTGAAACAAGATATCATTCGGCTACTGATACACATTAGTACAAGTGACCTAGGCTATGCATTTGATCATAGGTACGTGGAAACTGACATGAATGATGTACGAATCCAACAGTAAAGCAGAGCGACAAATCACGAGAAGCAGATGGCGAAAAAGGGAACAAGGAGGTAACAGGTAATTGAAGCTGAGAAATGGATGGACGCCGAACACAATGTTTCATATCCACCATAATGATTGAACGAAGAGTAGCTGTTGCTTCATATCCGTCACGCTGGGTTGGGATGCGAAGCATTTACAGTGCGAAAAAGATGCATGGAGGGCAAGCAGGAAATGTCTAAGTAACAGAGTCCGAGAACTAAAGCCTATAATAGACCATTGGAGTATGTGAGGGGTAAAAAGATTGATCCAATAACATCAACGCTGAAACGGAATAGGCATAATCTTAACGAGCGCTCATCTCGCGAGTTATGCGGCATGACGTCTAAGGTAACGTATGACAGACTAGAATTCCAATCGAGCCGAGTTTGACGGGAAATTCCATCACGGTCTTGAGAAAGAACCACATCCATAGTTTTTATTTATCCTCCTCAGCGCTTGAAGAGTGGCCAGAGCTGCAGGCGAACTGGACAGTTTAGGAGGTAAACGACCCGGCACTTGCGTCGGTGGCGGGGGTGATAATGTGCTATGCGCAGACATCGCCGTCTTGGCGAAACCAGTGATTGGCATACTCATACTGATAGGCAATCCCACTGTTGCAGAATCGGGGATTTGTGTCTCTGAAGATGGTTGATGGTTGCCCAGCTTCATCCGAAAATAGGCAGCAAAGGTTGCCACAATCCAATCCTCTTTTTCGAGACCTTCAGGCTGAATCTCGAGGAATCCACGGCGACCCCGTGATGAAATGCCGACTTTGGCTGGCCGATAGCGGGCGAGTGGAGTGGGTGGCGTTGTGTCATTAACAAGGATTGGATTGGATGCAAGAGATATCCACTTGTATGGGCGATTGTCAGGACCCTTGAATGACCATATTCTGGGATGTGTGAGGATAGAGGAATCAGTAGGGAGATACAGTACATACGGTTCCGGAAAAGCTTCTCTGTTGGAATTCATCGGTGATTTCTGTCCCTCCGTACAAAAGTCCCGAAAGGCGTTGAGTGCAGTCTCAGCGTCGTTTCTCTTTGATGTGAGAATTGTGCGTACAGGCGTAGAATTATCTTCGGAACTGTTTTTCTGGCTGCACACAGGAGGCCCATGAAGCTCTACCCCCAAATGACAGAGCTGCACTCTTGTCTCAACATCATCGCCCGAGTATTCTACACGGCCAACATAGGTCTCAGTTTTGCCTTGATTAAAGCTACGGCGGTCGAGCCGTTTGATATGTGTGACCAGTGTTGATGGACTTGTAGATGGCGGCAGGATGGGTGAAGGATGTGGCGACGAAGGATCTTGGCAATTTCTGTGTACATCTGGGTGAGGATTTGAATGTGTGCGTGAAATTGGGATTGCTGTATGAATGCCCTTTGGACGCTGGCGGTGGCCCATGTATGGTGAAGGTTCTGACTCGATTATCACGGCCGCTGCTGGCGATACTAAAGACTCGGAGCTAGATGTAAGGTTTAAGGTCGAGAAAAATGAATGTGGACGAGAGTCCATTGACGAAGAACCGGAAGGAGAAGAGCAGTCAGGCGACGAAGAAAGAGGGAATTTTATGTGAGAGTCAACGCAGGAGTAAATTTTATATCGCGGTTCGCCATCTTGTGAGACGAGGAGGGTATCGAGGGGATCGTTGTTGACAAGGAACAACTGCATGAAGCTGGATGCGGGGAAATCCGTATCCAATTCTCTCATATATATGGCTTTGTGTTCTTAGTCAGCACCGATCAAAAATAACAAACTTTTTACCTGACCATTGCCATTAATACACCCGTCGTCCCATGCAGCATTTTGAACCCTAGAATCCTATTTGAATGCGACACATCCAACCTTTCGTGATCACGACTTCGGAGTTCCTTTGAATAATTAATATCCGAAGCGGGCTCTTTCCATGCGGACCCGAACGTCCATAGACTTTGGGATCACACTTCTCTGCGATGGCAGGGGTGGATCAGGGATACGTCGCTGACGTTGAAGTAATCGAGTCACTGGTTCTTACTTTATTGAGAGACAAATGTATACGGGTGCAAGGCACGGCGTATTGGATCAAGGCTTGTCGTTACGTTTCAAAGGATCGAAGCCCCCTCGTGGCTGGACTCGAGGCTGCTTCAACTCCGACATGGCCAGACATAGCCAACGTGTTTAGCTTTGCAATTTCGATTGTTCTATTCCGAGGGCTCTCAAAAAATTTCAGTCTTTCATATCTATCACTAGGAGTATTAAACCCATGAACTTCAGCCGAAACAGGGCTGCTTCAAAAATTAGCAGAATTAATGGGCATGACATCATTCGCACACATCAACTTGTGACAACTTGTGATGGGCTCTGATCAATCCAGTTCGCGACGCACAATTGACGCACAATTGTGTCAGGCCGATGTAACGACCTTGTCTTGTACGTCGTATTTATATCTACGATATCAAGAACAAAAGATGTCTTGTCACGACAACAATCTTCTCATGTCTGTTTTCTTTTGTAGTGCAACTTACATTTGTCTATTTTAACAGCTATATTTGATTGACACTTGGAAATCAATTTTTTATTGGTACAATCAAGTCAGTATTCTATTCAACATTTTGGCTCAACATTGATGACCTGAGGTCTCTTCGGAGCATGTCTTTGTCACAGCCTTTGATGTTCAAAGTGATGGTGATTTGTCGCCGGTCCCATTTATTCTGTTGGGCTGCACAGCAGCAATTGTTCGACAATTCAGGTATCTCAGTTTATCATTGTCTCTTGCTTCTTTACAAGCTCAATGTATGATGGTAACAATAAAGTGATATGATACTGCAAATTAGGACGGGGGTGTATTTACCGCGCAGATAGGAAGTGAGAAGACTTGCCTGTCTGGACAGTTACGTCACATTCTGCAGGGAAGAGATTACAGTCTTCCCGCTCGGACCTCCAGGTGGGTACGAAAGGCTACCTTTGGAAGGCGACTGAGTTCTGGAATGGAGTTCGGCGCCCGCTTATTTTGAAAAGGCATTGTCGCTGGAGTACCTACTCATGATGAGGAGCTCTTCTATTGTAAGACTTCCTTCTGTACTTCGAGAGATTGTCATATACTCTGATGCAAGACTATGACGACCAAGCACTGGCGTACTCCCTGATTGTCAAAGTCTGT
>Ga0153976_1000407_pt1 | contig 14990 bp, 7 predicted proteins | sample TSGA060MetaG_FD_104717 | JGI IMG/M metagenome (GOLD analysis project Ga0153976, IMG submission 104717) | Attine ant fungus gardens microbial communities from Georgia, USA - TSGA060 MetaG | ecosystem: Host-associated > Fungi > Mycelium > Unclassified | place: USA: Georgia, Yuchi Wildlife... | reverse complement strand
TATGAGTATATTCTTTTAATTGGACACTTTGCCTTTTATTTTTACCCATTTTTTTAATTCTGCACAATTATTTGTGGATAACTTGTTCAAGCTTTTTATTCTTTTTTTCTTAATTTTTTTTATAAAGGGGAGGGGGGATAATGTTTTATGAACTAAGGCTTTTGAAATTTAGCTCCTCTTTTTGAGGTTTAACTTTATCAAATTTTTTACTCATTTTTTATCCTTTTGTACTAAACTATTTGCGCTATACTTTGTATAATTTAGGTTTTTAAAGAGATAATTAAGTATCCATCTAATTTTTATTAGTGTGTAATTTTGTATTTGAGGCATGATTTTGTATTGAGTCAATTTAAGGTATTTGATACAAAAAGTACATAAGACTATTGCAAAGATACTCTTCGTGAACTGCTCACTATAGAAAGTTTATTGCCATACAGGAATTAAAACAATTGACTAGCTTTACAGGCTTACTATCTAATTTTAAATAATTATTTACCTAAAATTCTGTGTAAAATAATGTTACTATAATATCAACGATACTTTCTATGACTACTATTATTATAAATTATAATATAATAAACTTTATTATCGCTTTTGATATCTTTATTTTCTTTATAATTCCAATTTTAAAAATCATTCAAATTATCAATATTATCTACTAATCCTAAAGGCAAATTTAAATTTTGCTATTATTATCTTATAAAAGACTAAATTTCTTATCATTTTATTGAAAAATGCCCACCCTGTTTTACGTTTATCTATAGCTGTTTTAAAAATAAAGGTTTGTAAATTTTTAATAAAATCCAGTTGTACCCCTGAAATTAGAACCTATATTTAGTTGTTATCTATTTTTCCAAGTTACAACAGCTACGGTTAATTGCTATAGTATTAAATATTAATATTACCAGATAATTCTATTCTCAGATTCTTAAAACTTTTTAGAGTGTTTTTGCAAATAGGATTAGTTATATTCTCATATTCTAAATTTTCATTGTCAATTATATATCCATCGGTAGTTAAATAACTTATTTTTATTCCTAATATATATAAAATTATGTCAACATTCACTATTAGACTTATATTTATCCTGTTATTAAAAATGCAATAAAAGGCTTAATTAATGAGCCTAATAGTTTCTTTTTAAATCTCAAATATTGAATGAATTACAATAATTATTATACTCTTCTAAATGTAACTAAATATTAGTAAACATTTGATATGAGGGTACCTTTCCACAATAATTTAAAGAAATATTTTTATCATTTTAATAAATAAGGAAATATACTTTTGTTTTCTACTTTAAATTTCTTAGCTAATTTAGTGAAATAACTAGGTAATAAAAATAAAGAATCTCTAAAATCTAAACTATAATTATTAGATCCAAAAAGAAATTTGAAATTTAAAATTCTTCCCTTTCTAATTAATGGAGTAATATTATTTAATAAAAAGGACAATATTTTTATAAGAAATACTTTTTCAAAACCACTTTCAAAACCTTCACAATCAATATTTTTAAAAAGGAATCTAGTTTTTATAATGAATTAAGTAATATACTAAGTATAGGGGAATTATATGTTAATCATAGTTTAAGAGAGGTAAAATTAGAAAGATGGAAAATAGATTATGAGAATTATAAAATTAAAAATATAATTGATAATCCTTCTTTAGAGAAATCTACTGAGTCAATAATTTATAGTAATTTATTTAAACTATTTGATAAAAATTGGAATATTGTATTTAGTAAATATACAGTTAATAACTTTAGAGCATTAAAAAAAGAGTTTAAAGATATTAACAAAATTAAAACAGGGAATATAGCTGTATTTATGTTAATAAGTTTAGGTTCAATAAATTCGTTTAGTATAGGGTTTAAAATAGTAATGGATACTGTTTATAAACTAGCTGGTTGTAGATTTAATGAATGTGTTATGATAATTGGTAATCACATTGTGAATAATTTTATTAGAAATTTAAAAAAAGAATTTAAAATTAATAATGTTGTTAAAGAAATTATTGAGATTAGAGATATAAAAGATTGGAAGATTAATCCTATAGATTTTTATCTAAAATTAACTTCTGTTAAAGGTATGGAAAGGGACAGAGAAATTATATATAATATATTATTAAATATTTTAGAGAATATTAGCGAAGAAGACAAAAACTCAAATAGGGTATACTTTATTACATATGCTTGTAGATAATTGTGATTTCATAGAACAAGTTAACATTCGAGAAGGAGTTAAAACTTATATAAACTTATCATTTTCTAATCAATTCTATGATGAGGTGTTTGTTCAAAGTGTGAATACTTTATTTTTACCTATGATTTGTAGACCTATATTATGGAAAAAGGGTGTTATAGGTGGTTATATTACTGAAGCATTAAGATCATATGCTAACCCTGATCAAAGTATTGTTAAATCGAACCCTAAATTAATTAAACAAAGTAATATAAGTGATAAACAAATTGACTGTATTAATTATATTAACAATGTTCCATTTAAAATTAATAAATTTGTACTGAGTTTTGTTTTTAAAGAATGGGGTAAAGAGGATAGTATTTTATTTAAAGGGTATAATAAGTTACACGTTAAAACTAGTGAAATAAATAGTCATATTAGTAGTGAAGTGTATAAAGAAATTCAAGCACATAATTCTATCTATTATCAAAATTATAATACTATAATGATGGCTACTCTTTATAAAGACAAAGTATTCTACATACCTACTTTTCTTGATTTTAGAGGTAGATTATATAGTAAAGTATCTTATTTAAGTTATCAAAGTGGTGATTTAGCTATATATTTATTAGAATTCTATGGAGAAAATAATAATAATGATGATTTATATAAAAATATTAAATCTGATAATAATAATAAGGAAATATTTAAAGAATCATTTAGATATATAAAACAATACGCAGGAAATGTTTACAAGTTAAGTAAAAAAAACTATAACAGAAAAAGAAAAATGGTGTGATAATTTTATTTCAGAGATTGAAAAACTATATTCTGAAAAGGATTTAACTAAGTTAGATGTTTATAAAATGGAATATGATTTCCTTAAAAATTACTTATTAGAAGCAGATGAGCCATTCCAATTTGTATCTGTGTTTTATGCTATTAAAGATGTTGTTATTAACAAAAAAAATAACTCTATTTTTACTATACCTATATTATTTGATGCTAGTTGTAGTGGGGTTCAACATTTAGCTAGTTTAGCTAATGATTTAACTGTCGCTAAGATGGTCAATGTTGTAAGTGAAGAGAAAACTAGAAATGATTTTTACAGTTTAGCTGCTGATCATGTTAAAGAATATATTGCTAACATTTCACCTGAGAATAAAATTAATATTGAAGCTAAAAATAAATTAATGAAAATTAAAGTAGATAGAAATATATTAAAATTACCGGTTATGACAATATCTTATAATGTTGGATTAGAAAATATGGGTAAAGAATTACTAAATAAAATGGGTAAATTAGTTTCTATCAATAATTTAGTAGAAGATAATGTAGATTTAAGTAAGATTAATTTATTGGAATTTAATTCTATTACTAAGGGTAGAAAAGGTGGAAATAATAAGTTATTATTAATTAAAATTAATAAAGAGTATTCTAAAACAAATGAAGATATACATTTAAGTACTCATGAATGAGGATTATTCGCAACTATAATATACAAAAGTGTTTTTGAAATAGCACCTTCAATTGAAAAGGTTAACCATTATCTTAATGATTTTATGAGATTAATGGGTAAATGTAACATACCTTTTATTTGGGTAACACCTGCTGGTATGAAAATTAAATTTGCATTAGGAAAAGTAATAACAAAAAGAGCTGGTAAAGGAATAATACAAAAAGGTAGTGGAGTACAAATTAATATAATAGATAAATCAGATATGGATGTAAGTAAATCAGTAACAGCTTTAATGCCTAATTTTATTCATTCTTTAGATGCATCATGTATACTTGAACTAACATTTGACTTATTTAGTTTATTAAAAAATAATATTAAATTAGAAAAAGGTAGAGATAATCCGGAAACTTTAGAAAAAGAAGAAATTATAATAGATAGATTGTTATCCAACATCATTTATGATACTGATGATATTAGAGAATTTTTAAGAAAGGATAATACTTGCTTTGATAGTGAGTTAGTTTCAAATATTGATTATAAAACAATACTAGCTTTAAAAAATATCATACCTTTGTATACTATTCACGATTGCTTCGCTACAACGGCCAATAATATGTGTATGATTAAAAAGAATGTAACAGCTTTATTTAGTTTTATGTATTTTAGAACTCCATATTTAAAAATTGTACATAATTCTTTATTGTATCAATTATCTAGTTATACTACTATATATGCATGTCCTTTAGAATATGAAGATAGTGAAAATAAAATAATTAAAAATTTTAAAAATGTAGATATTAACGAGTCTGAAGTATTTGCAGTAAAAACTGAAGATCTTTCAAGTATTAATGGAAATTATAAATCTAAAAAATACTATTTATTTGTTTACTTAAATGGTAAAGCAGAATTAATACCTCAATTTCCAACCTTAATTGATGAAAATATATATAAATATAGAGATATTTTAAGAAATGATAGTATAAATTCAACTTACTTTATTTCTTAATAAAACTTAAAATCAAAGTAATTTATTGACCTTTTACATAAAACAAAGTTGTTAAAATTAATTTAAAATTCTCTTTTTTAAGTACGTTGTAAAGAGTATAATTTATTTTTAGTTAACCAATTAGCAGGTTTAGCAATATGCATTTGGATTGGAGTAGAATTAACGATACCTTTAATTGTAAATTTACAACTATTATCAATAGTAACCCCTCCTTCTGAATGTTTTACAATAAATTTAGTTGAAGTTTTAGTTATACTTTTCCCACTAATTAGTTCATTAAAATCATTCCATTCCAATAAATCATTATTAATACCAGCAGATGCGTTTATAACTTTATCAGTATCGTTTTTATATGAGTATAAATTTTTACCTATAAAAATACCAGTTTGAATTTTGTTTTCTAATTTCATTTGTCCTAGATCTGTTCCAATATCTTTCTTATTTAATGGGAATGGTAAAATAACAGAGTCAGTATCAGTATATATCATAGGGTTATAAGGTATATTTTTATATTTTGATATTGAATTTCTAGCTCTAGCAGTAATAGTTACAGCTGTAGGTAAACTAGTAAAATTACCTCTTTTTCTTTGGTCTATTTTAAACTCTGCAAAATCATTATCATTATCATTATCTTTAATTATTTCAATTAATTTAGAATCTATATGTTTACCAGTTTTAATTAATGTATAATTAGTATTACTGTAGTCAAACATAGCATTCCAAATATTATATATAACCATTTTATCTACATCCTCATTTTTAACTATTTTAGCTGTGAAGAATTCTGTTCTCATTCCCATTCTACCGTATAATGTGTTTAATAATAATTTGTACATTGTAGATTTAACATTGTTTTTATCTTTTTTAGCCTCTAATCTATTAGAGTATATTTCTTTAAAAAATTGATCAAAAGGTTTTCCTTTTTGAAAATGGATTCCTAATTTTGGTGTTATTTTGTAATTATTTTCTCTAGCTGTTTCTAAATCTATTGTAGAGTACCATCCACTCCATTTACTGTTATGAGGTATATCTACTAGTCCAGAAGGTAAGTTTCTAGGTAAAATAGGTACTCTTAATTCTTCAATAGATGGACTCACAATATCTGCATATATAATACCAAAGCAATCATCAATTTTATCAATAGTATTCATTGTCGCAATATTACCTACCGTCATATCCTGACACATAGCTGCCGGGTATTGACTATTCATATCATAATGATAACCATTATCACATTTATGTGCATGTATTTGTGTTAGCCCTCCGTAATAAGCACTTCTAAAATATTTTTCTAATTGTCCATTAACAATAGGAATTTTATAACCACATTTTTTGTAGTAATAAACTTGATAAATAAGTAGAGTTAAACCAGATATTGTTTTTCTAGATGTTATGTTAACTCCATATTCATTCCAAATTTCTTTACCAAACATAATTACAGCATCATATAGTAAATCTAAATCTTTTTCAAGATATTTTAAGCAATTATCTTTAGCTATCCATTTTTGTGTATTACACCCTTCCAATATTTTATTGTAATCATCCTTATTTATATTATTAAAAAATCTAATATCTGGTACTTTACCTTCATAAAATAAATTATTATAATTAATAAAATTATGTGGAAATATATCTTTACCTTTAACATTTAACATTTCTTTTCCTATATTATCTAAATTACTAGGTATTAATTTTAAACTATCTAATATTTTAATATATCCGTATTTATTTTTCTCTTTTGGATTTATTGATCTATTATTTCCCTTTGTTCTTTTAATTTTTATTTGAATGATGTCGTTAGAATCACCAACTATTATTTTTACATCCTCAAATTTCTCATTATTTGGTAAATCAACTAATAAAGATTTAGTCATAAAATGACCATCAAATTTACCTAAATTATGCACATAGAAGGTATATTTAGCAAACCCGCATTCGAATATATCAGTAATCATTTTTTGAATTAGTCCATCTTGATTCTCACAACCTGGATCTCCATAATAATATAGATGTTTATCTGAACCTACTCTCCATCCACCTGCATATACTTTCTGTGAACCATTATTATTGTAAATTTTATTACCCTCTTCATCAACTTCAGTACTTATTACTTCACTTTTTTCAGGGCATGTTTCTAAATCAATAACACCTATTTTATTATTAAACATTTGTTCATGTGGTAATTCCTCCAGAATATCTAATTTAAAATCTTGTTCGAAATTCTTAAATATAAATATACTTTCTATTGGTCTTATAATTTTAAATAAATCCTTTATATTATTAATATTATCAAATTTAGTTAAATATGTAGGTTTAAATATAGTATTCCAAGTAAATTTAATTTTATCAACATGTCTTTCCACAATTCTATAACTATTATAATAAATAATTTTATTTAAAACATTTATATTATTTGTATTTGTATTAAACAGATCAATAAATATATTCTTATCTAAACCTATAATATCTATCCATTTTAATAAACATTTATTTTCACGTTGACTATTTTCAACCATGTAAATTTCAGCTTGTCTAATAAATATTTTATCTTTAATATTATACTTACTACAATCATTTACCATATTTATATTAATTTCATCTACATTAGTAAATACTATTTTAAGTAAATCCTTTTTATTTCCTCAATCAAATAAATATTCATAATTATCCATTAGACTCTAAAAGAAAATCTTATATAATTTAATAATATCCTCACCATCTAAATCTATACTATTATCTTTATCTTTATCTTTATTAAAGTTAATTAAATTATTCTTAATAATATTTACATCCTCACTTATAATTTTATTTAATGAGGTTAATTTTCTTAAATTTTGTAGACTATTTTTATTAATTAATTCTTTAATTTGTAGGAATTTATCTTTACCATACTTATTTTCATCTAACCATTCTCTATATTGAACAGATATTTTAAAATCAACAATATTATCATATTTATTATTTAAATATTTACTCATAAATTTATTAATATCTATTTCAATAATTTCAGCTAACACTTTAGCTTCCAAATCTTTATGAATTAATATACTATGTTCAGATAATGTACCAACAATTCTGTTATAATTCCAAGATTCAGCAATAAATAATGCTGTATAAGTTTTATTTCTATCTAATTTAATTAAAAAATTAACAATATTGTTATATAATCCTTCTTTATCAATAGTTATCATTTGTAAATCAGCATTATAACTAAAAATAACATCTTTAAATATTGTAACTAAATTATAGCTTTTATTTCCCCCTGTGATTTTGTTAATACTATTGATATTCATCATATTGCTATTATTATCCTCATTCACAAGATTATCTAAATTGCTTAAATTATTAATCCCCGTGTTATTCTTATAACTAAATTTCTTAATACCAATAATATTACTAATACCATAATACTTAAAGAATAAATTAACTCTATTCCAAATCGAATCATTTTCTTTATAGCTAATAAATTTTGATAGCCATTCAAATAAATAATTAAAAAATAATTTCATCCTATAGGTGTATTTCATTATACACATTAGACATCTTTATATACCCCCCCCAAAATAAGTATTTAATAAAGTTCCTTAAATAGTCAAAAATGTTAAATAAACACGAAAACAAAGATAATCAAAATCACAGATAAAAGTGTATTAAATAAATTAATATGTTAGACACTATCATTAACATAAATAATTAAAAATGTTAGCAGCAGCAAAATATATTGGAGCTGGAGTAGCTTGCTCAGGTTTAATTGGAGCAGGAGCAGGAATCGGAGTAGTTTTCGGTTCATTAATCTTAGCAACAGCTAGAAACCCTCAATTAAGAGGACAATTATTCTCTTACGCAATCTTAGGATTCTTACGACTGCGAATAGTATGTATACTACATCATAACCCTAGTTATACTACTGATAAAACTAGTGGATGTTGCTGAGCAAGTCGGTTAACCGCTCAAGGATTATTTGAACAAGTTGTATCCAACGAGATACAGGTTGAAGTTTCATTGAATAACCCAATCCGCCTAGCTGTAGGTGTTAAAGGGTGTTCCTTTGGTATTTTAATTGGAAAATGGATAATGAAAATGAAGTGCTATTTTAAAACAAGATCATGGATCCTACGTCTTCAGCAAATTATGGACGTATGTAGTAATAAAGACAAATGTAATTGAATCCTTGCATCTGTAATCGACCTTTTACACTACTCTTGAACAGGCACATCCTTCCTTCTAATTAACATTGTGACGAAAGTTACAATTATACTACACATACTTAAAGCAGGGAACCCCGGACCAAATAAGTCATTAGTCGCAATAGCGTCAAAGTTATTTTTCGAAATTTTTGTTTTATCGCAAAAAATGTTACATTTAGTAACTTTATATAGTCAAGTACTTGTACAAGATTATATAAATCGGAACGGGGGCAAGAAAGGCAAGAAAGCAAATGCCTTAATAAATGTTAAGGATATCATGTTAAAAATAGTTTGCAGAAATTATATAAGTACATGACCTGTACGTCTTAACCACGATACAGGAAAGCTGAATTTGCTATTGTTTAAGTCGGGTCAACAATCCGAAACTGTAAATATGTCGGCACAAAAGTCTCAAGTAGATGTTAAATCTAAGACGTCTGGGCCATTAACTCCTAAAGATGATTCTTTTCATCAGTTGGAAGAAAAGGTATTTACTAGTCAAAGGAAACTGTTTGACCTTGCCACAAAACTTGGTGTTCAACATGACAAAGTCCAAAGATTTATAGATATTTTAATTAGATCTAGACATTTTAGACTATACAGTGTACTTAAGGTCACTAGAAACACTGGAGGTAAGACTCCAGGGATAGACGGAGTAACGCTTACTACTCAAGATCAAAAAGAGGGTATGTCTGTTAAATTATTAACTTTACTTAAAGAATATAAAAGTTCACCACTAAAAAGAGTCTACATACCAAACTCCAATGGGAAAAAACGATCAATAGGTATACCTACAATACAAGATAGATGTTTACAACAATTAATTGCATTAATATTCGATCCCATTGTCGAAATGAATAGTGATCTTAATAGCTATGGCTTCAGAAAATTTAGATCGGCTAAAAATGCCTTAGGTACACTTAGATCTCTACTAAGATCCAATACAAATGCTAGTAGTAAATGAGTATTAGATTGTGATGTTAAAGGTTTCTTTGACAATATAAACCACGATTGAATACTAAACAATCTACCTTTTAAACCCTACATTAAATCAATATTTAAACAATGGTTAAAATCAGGAGTAGTATATAAAGGTGTACTATCACCTACTAATACTGGAACTCCTCAAGGAGGGATTATTAGTCCTTTATTAGCTAACTTTACACTAAATGGTTTAGAGGGTTGTGTAGAAAACTCTATAAAAAGTCTAACTAAATCTAAATCTCAGGTAACAAGTGTTCCAAAAAAGGGAGGAGGTTGAAAGATGATTAATATGTACGTTAAAACTGTAAGATACGCAGACGATTTTATTATACTAGCTAGAAGTAGACGTATAATTGACGTATATATTCGACCTGCAGTAACAAGTTTCCTAGAAGAAAGAGGTTTAACTCTATCTCCTGATAAAACTAAAACATTTTGCATGGAAAACAACAAAATCGACTTTTTGGGATATGTGATTCAACACCGAGTAAGTTGAAGTAGAAAATATAGATTAATGTATAGTAAATCGTCTTTTGACGAAGGTATTGCAGTTTATCCTTCTAAAGATAAAGTGGTAGAACTTTTGAACAAAGTTAAACAGTTAATTAGAAATAGCAAAAATTCAACAGCATTTAAATTAATTGCAGACTTAAATCCTATATTAAGAGGATGATATATGTATTCTAACTTAGGTAATTCTAGTCTTGCTAGATCTAAATTAGGTCATGCAGTGTACCAAAAATTAATGCTTTGAGCTATAAGAAAGCATCCTAGATGAGGCACTAGAAAAATAGTTAATAATTACTTTAAATCATCAGAGACATTCAAAGGTAGACGCTGATATTTAAGAGGTCTTACTAAGGATAACTCTAGATTTAATGAAGGTAAAGAAGGTAAAAAGAATATTTTATTCAATCCTTTTGATGTAATGACTTTTGCAACAAACGATTACAATCTTCCCACCAAATTAAAACCTATTAAAGCCTTCTCGAAAGAAGCTGAAGAATTAATTAAATTTAACCATAACTTACAAGTTAGATCTATTAAAGATAAGTACGCATCTCTAAAAGAAAAACTATTCAAGAAACAAAAAGGTGTATGCCTACTTTGTGAGAATAGAATGGACCTAGATGATAGATTAACTAGAAATTTACATATAGACCATATTATTCCTATCTCAAGAAAAGGAAGTTTATCCAATATCAAGAATCTTAGATTAGTACATAGCGAATGTCATAGAAAACACCATAGTCGGCTACATAATATCAACAGTAATAAACAAACTGTGTAAATTGCCTTGTTTATCTACATATAATATATAGACTTAGATTGAGCCGTATGCATTAAAAGGTGCACGTACGGTTCTTTGAGGGGTCTTATTCGCGAGAATAATTTCTATCTCTAGTGCTTTAGCTGAAGCCACAGGGTTAGGCGAATAGCTCTGTATAAACTGGGTGAATTGCAAGAATAACTTAAATAAGTCAACTTGCAGCGAAGCTTAATTCAACATCTTATAGAAATAATTTCTATCTGTTTTAAACACAAAATTTAAAGAAGTGTTAAGAACGTTCAACGACTAGAAAGTGAGTCAATGTTAACAATAACCTTTCATTAGCGCCCAGCATTATATAGTACTAAACATGTATTATATATTGAAGACATAGTCTAAACAACAATGTGAGTTGTTGAATAAACATGACTAATACAACAATATTTAATCTCTATTTAGTAAATAAGAACCCTTACAGATTTTAAATAAGAAGGGATGCAGATAACCTTATATTACAAAGATAGAGGAAAGATTAAGTATAATGTTTATTATCTAGTAATTCAATTTACTTATTAATTTTCCGGATTAAATAACAAAGGTAGGCTCGAAGTGGACAGATAATACTCTTATTATTAGTAATATAATATTATTTTTATATAAAAAGGTCGATAAAAACCTATAAAGATCATTTAAATCAAAGAAAATTAATTTATCAAGAAAATATTGAGAAAATAGCTTGGTGTGTTTATGCTTGGTATAATAATCTAAATAGTTAAATATACGTAGGAAGCGGTAATCATTTATATATTCGATTAAGTGACTATTATCAAAAATGGTACATGGAATCTAAATATAAATTATATATTGTGAAAGCTATAAAAAATATGGAAAATTTTAATTATCTTAGAATATTCTAATGAAGAAAATTTATTAGAGCAAAAATGAATAGATTTACTTAAACCAGAATATAACATATTAAAAACAACTGGAAATTATAAAAACTATAAACATACTGAAGCCTAAAAATGAACCAATAAGCATGGCTAAATTGGGCCTAAAACACTATGAATAAGTTAAAAATAACCTGAGTTTGAATAGAAGAGGTGAAAATAATTCGAAGCTTTTACATTAAAAACATTAAGAACAAGCTATACAATTAATTACAGAAGCAGCTTTAAATAGAAATAACCCTTCAAAACAAAAAGGGGATTGAACTAGTAATTAAAGATACGGAAACTAATACTACAACTGTGTTTACTTCAATTAGAAAAGCAGCTATTTCAATAAATTAAGATATTAAAATGTTATTAAGAAGGAAAATTGAGAAGAAAAAGGATTAAAGACTCCTTATAGAGTAAGATAGTTTATAACTATTAAAAGATAATTAAATTAAATGTATTCGCCCTAATGATGGCATTCGTGCGCCGTTTGGTGCCTTTCGTTACGTTAGTTAAACTAACCGTAGATTATTGATATATCTCGACACTGACAAAGTTAGGTAGCGCGAGAAAGTCGCCTGCTGAACATAGCATCTTTGTAAAACCTATCTCTGAATTAAGCGGATATTCGAAGGACATGGGTGAAGTGTTCTTGTTATGGATAAGATTATACTATCTTAAGTCAAATTCTCAGTGCCCTCTCATCATAGGGAGTAACATGTCCGTTAAAGGTTACTTAAATTGTAAAAACTATAAAGAAGGCGTAGTTATTAATCAATCTAATTTAACACGTTATCCAGGAAGGATAATAAAGGGAATGAATTGACATCCTAAGACAAGTAAAATAACGAATACGCATACAACGGGATGGCCTAAGGGAAGCAATTCCTATCGGTCACAGAGCAGAGGTAGTACCTGACTTACGACAGTAAGATACGATTGACATAACAGTCTCTGAAAGGGAAGATCTGCAGTTAATACTTACGTTCAACTTAGACATTACAGTGCGGATGCACATAAAACGGTAGTGGACAAATTGAACAGTTTAGCAGAATGATGTAAATCAAACCCGGAATTGGTCGTTGATAGAAAGTTATATAACATGATTTGTGACCCGAGTTTACTATACTTAGCTTACAATAATATCAAAAGTAAACCAGGTAATATGAGTCCTGGTATAGTCCCTACTACTTTAGACGGTATGAGCTTAGAAGAATTCATTAAATTGAGCGAATTACTAAAATCAGAACTGTTTTCATTCTCACCCGCCAGAAGGGTAGAAATCCCGAAAATGGAAAAAAGGGGAACCAGACCTCTATCAATAGCTCCTCCGCGAGACAAAATCATACAAGAGGCAATGAGAATTATCCTGGAAGCCATATTCGAACCGACCTTTTTCGAAAATTCGCATGGATACCGACCTAATAAGTCCTGTCATACAGCTTGACAACATATCTATCGCGACTTTAAATCCGTATCATGAATAATAGAAGGAGACATAAAAAAATGCTTTGACACCATCGATCAGACTAAACTTATGGAGATCATAGAAAACAAAATTCAAGATCGTCAATTCACTAAATTAATCTGAAAGAGTCTCAGAGCGGGATACTTCGAATTCAAAATACATGAACACAATTTAATAGGTACTCCGCAAGGATCAATAATAAGCCCTATTCTAGCGAATGTATTTATGCATCAATTAGATAATTATGTAGAGTCAATCAAAAAACAATTTGATGTTGGAAAAAAAATAAGGGTATCTCCTGAATACACCAAGATCAGACATATGAAACGTAAGGCGGAGAAAACCTCTGACATTCAACTAATCAAGGAGCTACATAATAAATTATTGAATACCGAATACACATTATTCAATGATCCGGGTTACAAGAGACTACACTATGTCAGATATGCAGACGACTGAATCATAGGAATAAGAGGTTCCAAAATAGACGCTGAAAAAATAAAGGAGTTAATAAAGGTATTCCTCACGGATAAAGGTATAACTCTCAGCGAAGAGAAAACAAAAATCTCTAACATGGGAACGGATAAGATTAAATTCTTAGGTTTTCAAATGAGTAGACAATCACATGTTAAACACTTCGTATCACCAAGCAAAAAGCATGTAATCCAACGTATGCCATTAAGAATGAGAATAGAAGCTCCTCTTGATGACATCCGGAGAAAACTTTACGCACTCGGGATATTGAAAAATGGTAGACCTTACCCTCGAAATGTATGAAGAGGCTATACTCATAGACAAATCTTAATCCTGTACAGCAGTATTTTCAGAGGATACTTAAATTACTACTCGTTCGCACATAATTACAGCAGAATGGCTACATTCCTTTACTGAACCTTAAAAGGATCGTGTGGAATGCTGCTAGCATCCAAATTTAATCTGAGATCTGTAAGTGCAGTGCTGTATAAATTTGGTAAAGACCTTACATACAAGGAGATTAAATTGATAAAACCTCGTAATAAGACAGATCAGAAATCCACTGAAATAGTAGATACTAAGTTTTATTCACTTGAAAATTATAAGGCAAACTATATGAACTTCAAAGTAAATCAACACACCCCGATTTTAAATCTTCACCCTGTATCTATAGCCTCCCTAGAAAAGCTAGAATGTACAGCATGTGGATCTAAACACCGGGTGGAAATGCATCACATCCGAATGATGAAAGATTTAAATCCTAAGTTATCTTACTTTGATAAATTGCAAATTAAATTAAAACGTAAACAAATGCCACTATGTAGAGCATGTCATATGAAACTACATCACGACAAACCGGTCTAGATCTTAACATCAAACAAAACCTAAATACAAGTATTGATGGAGAGCCGTATGATGGGAAACTATCACGTACGGTTCGGGAAAGGGGTAGTATAACCCAAAAGGAAACAGTCGAATGTTGGGAATCGTTAACATTTTGAAGAACCCTATCACAGGATTGTTC
>Ga0153976_1000406_pt1 | contig 14995 bp, 21 predicted proteins | sample TSGA060MetaG_FD_104717 | JGI IMG/M metagenome (GOLD analysis project Ga0153976, IMG submission 104717) | Attine ant fungus gardens microbial communities from Georgia, USA - TSGA060 MetaG | ecosystem: Host-associated > Fungi > Mycelium > Unclassified | place: USA: Georgia, Yuchi Wildlife... | reverse complement strand
GCGAAAAGGCAAAGACACTGAGGATGGCGATCAGTCGAACAGAGAGATGCTGTGTAATAGCCCTACTATTCTATATCAACAAGATATCCACCTAGCAACTGGCTCTAAAATTAATGATGATATCGCCAGCAGATTTCAATCTTTTTTAGTGACAGAAGTGCCCCCACGCAGCCCGATAAGCCGACTACCAGAAAAGCCTCAGGTTCCAACTCATCAGCACATGTGTTCCAATCTGAAACGATAGAAGAATAGTGGCATCACTCAGGGACGGCAGCGTTCCGGTATCGGTATACTCCGGTGCAGCACAGATTTTAAAAAGTACTATCATAGAGCCAGATATTACTCCATCCACTGTTCGTGAGATTGCGGCTTGATTTCATCAAGTTAATCGATATAATTTACATGTTTGGTGCAGGTTTTCACGGAAGAAGTTACGACCAAAATATTATCAAGCCTTTGTTGCCAGGATAACTTACAAAGCAGGTATGTATCTTGACATGAAGTTTCATTAGTATAATTTTGGATGATCTTGACTATCCAGATACCTCAGGCGAACTTGCAGAAAACAAAGACCAAGCTTCGGCAATGATTGATTATGATGGACTGTCTCGAGACAATGTGCCCCAGAACAGTCATGTATTTTCACGTACATCATTACCAAAACTCACTAGAAGTCTCCGTGAGAGCGGGAACGCTGGGCGGGTTCAAGGACATCTCGTCGAATATATCTGGAGTGATCCAAGTGGTAGATTTAAAACCTAGTGAGCAATGCACGTGTCTTGATGAACGACATTTATAAACAAACTAGAGTTACTGCGCTATCTAGTAGGGATTGGGTGTGAAGTGAAGGTAGTAGATGAGTGTTCAGAGTCAAAGACTGAGTTCAAAGGGGTCTTCACCGATATGTTTAATTATTGATCATTTGTTTACATCGCGAGTTTGTGCGATTTGACCCGAGCTTGATTATTTCGACGCCTGTCTATCCTGACCTCACTTGCCATGCATGAATTATAATTATATAAAAAGTCCCTTGACCGGCTGCGGCTTCATGGTTCCTGAATTCAGTGGCGATGACACGCCGAGTGGCTACATATTGAGAACAAAGTATTTACGCAGATCAAGGTTCCATCAGAATGGAATCAATTCATATTCCCTCCCCTCCTTCTTCAGCAACCCCTCAATAATCTTCATCCCTTCAAGCACCTTTTCTTCTTCCAACCTCCGTCCAACAACCTGAACGCCCAAGGGCAGACCATGCATATCATCTGCATTATACATCGCGTATTGTCCAGACTCTATGGCATTAGCGGGTTTGAAGCTTTTGGGTAGTACATCCAGAGCAGCATCAACCTTGGTAATCGGAAGGACTCCCGCGGTATAATCCAACTAACATAACATCAACAAGTTGCGTCGAACGAGTGTCAAGTGCTTACAATATTGAACAAGAAAGAATAACCGCAAGCCCTCCATCCCTTCTTCATTCCACCATGTGGCACCGCAGGAAGCGAATTTGGTACAGTCAATACAAAGTCGAGATCCTGCGCATCCCAAAATTCAAACCATTGTCTTTTATAAGCCTCACGCTGAGCGATCAGGCGCCAAGTTTCCTCTGTTGATTTTGCCGTAAAGCCATCGATAAGTCCTGCGCAGACTTGGTCACGTTGAATGTGTCTGACATAGAAGGCATAAATCTTGCGCAGGAAGTTGGGTAAACTCAAGACTCTGAGAGCCTGAGAGACGCCTGGGTCACTGGATTCAAATGTTACAATTGGTTGTGTGCTCATACGTCCTACAAACAAACATGAGAGAAAGGCAAGAGGTCAAAGAATGACCAACCTCCTTCTGCCATAATGAGCTGCGAACCGATTCGAATGCCTTCATAAGGACTCGGGGGAGAGCTATATAACACGACAACTGTATCAAGATGAGCGTCCAGTTGAATGGTATCTGGGCACGCACATATCGAATACTTCGTGTCCGTGCTTCTTCAATACATCAACAACGGTGTCCAGTGCACGTGCACACGCGGGCGATATCTCCACGAAGCCTTGGAACACGAGACTCATTGAATCATGCCATCAGCAACATGGCTGTCACTCACCATCACTTCTCATGACACCCCATCTCAGTGGCCTGTCCACTGGTACGCTATATGACCTCCATGCCAGAGGCAAACACTATTCAACAATATATGTTATATCCATGTCCATCGAGTCACTCGTGAATGCTTACCAAATGATCATATTTCCAAGGCTGCATACTAACAACTGCCTTCCAAAAATACTCCAGATCTTCCAAGGTTCGCGCCATCGGCGAATGCACAGCCGGCACACCTGTTTGACCTGGGACACTAGTCGCATTCCCAGTCCCAGGGAAGCGCCCAACAGATGCCTTGATAGAATAGATGCCCGAATAGTGAGCCGGGACACGGACGGATCCAGCTACGTCTGTCCCAATACCAATCCTTGAACCTCCATAAGCAAGGAGAGCAGCCTCTCCGCCTGTTGATCCGCCAGGAGAATGTGTCTTCTTGTGGGGGTTCAATGTTCGTCCGAAAACGTCATTGGCGGATTCGAAGGAAAGCAGGGTGATAGGAACATTGGTCTTGACAAACGGAATAGCACCGGCGTCGCGAAGGAGGCAGACAAGCGCAGAATCTTTCTGAGCAGGCCTTCCGACCCACGCAGAATATCCAATGCAGCTGTCATATCCTTGAACAGAGACAGTCTACAATATTGCTATCAGCAAACCGCTCAAAGTAGGAGCAATAATCTCACATCTTTGAGACTGACTGGGACTCCGGCTAAGGGACCGTCTCTCTTGCAATCTTGAGCATTACACCTTGCTGAAGTTATCAGGATCTCCGTCAAGCAATTGGTATCGACGTGGGCCCTGATGGCCTTGCACATGTACGTTGAGAGGACGTCTATAGGATTCAAATGTCCCGATTGGACCTCTGCAGCAAGCTGTGCTACAGATTTGCTGAGAAGAATTAAATCGTCTTTTGAGATGGGTCTATCCATGTCAGGATAGCCCACCTCCTGTATGAGGGCGTTGCGTGCATCTTGCTTAGTTTGACTGCATCCCGATTAGGGATCTTAAAAAGTATGTATATCAGATTAGTAGTCCACTGACCAGTATTTCCGGTGGGCAAAATAGGAGAACATAGGAAGGAAGATCAACCTCTTGTACTGACCATTGTCCCAGGATGCCTCGCATTCTGGAACGATCCCACGGCATTACATGCAATCGGACGAATTCATTTTCACACGAATGATGAATATAAGGTCGAGTTGGCTTTTAATTTGATCATCCAACGAGAGGGTACATGCGGCGAAAGCTAACGAGCTGCAACTATAGTTTGTGTAATCTTGAGGCATAGAAATACATCTTTTCAGTGTCCACCCACTCTCACCTTCTTCCCCTCAAGGCCATTGTTACGATCAAACCCTTCGTTTTGAGAATTAAAGGAACCGAAGAACGGAGTAGCTGGGCTTAAAGTCGACGGTGTTTGTGAAGAATAAGTAAGCGTAGGAGAAATTAAGGATGGGGAAGGCTGATTATCCATATCGTAGGAGTTCTGGTTGAGACTAGTCAAATTTGAGCCGTGTTGAAGTTTCGAATGGAGTTTATTGCCGACTTCGCGTCTGAAAGTTTGTTTCTCAAGATTCTCCTGGTAATCATGCTTGTCGTGACCGCTTTGACCCATGACTGCAGTAGCCGCGTGCTGCGGAGTTCGCGGGCCTGTGCCGGGGACACTCATGCTGCTGTGTTGTTGGTGACGCTGGTGTTGGACTGGAGTAGGTCGATGAGGAAAAGTTGTGCTACGAACATGTTGATTATGACGTTGATCAGTAACGGTAACCGAGTTAAATTGGGCATTAGGAGGTAAAACAGGAGTATGGAAAGGTCGAGAAGGCTGCCTAGCGACCTGTGTGTTGCGTGTGTTCGACGATCCTCGAACAGTCATGTCTGGGTCCTGTTCTCCAATGCCTTGGATGGGAATCTGGCAGCGGTCGTCATGTCCTCGGGTTGCCGCAGCGTGGAATTCGTCCTCGTTCATTATTGAAACAGGCTCGATTTCCGACAAAGTTGAGGATTGGGTCTTACGATCCAGACTAATTGCTGCTGCCCGAGTTCGATATCCACGGACACCGGTCGCGATGCTAGCGGCAGGAACTTCAATCTCAGTTTCTCGACAGTTCCTGGTTTGAGGGGCTATATCAAGAGGGGCGGAGCGATGTCGAGACTCGGCGTGAGCACGCATAATGTATTCCTCTGTGGCAGTATATCCAGACTTAGCGTGTGCGGGAGGAGGGCGTAAAGCATATTCATCAGTAAGATATTGTTGACTCTGTTGACTTTGCATGGTCAGGTTATGCTGTGAGTAGGCATCATAATGGATGGTATTGGATCCGCGGAGGGAAGAATTGTTGTCCCGCAAGTTGTCAAGGATAATAGTCATGGAAGGATCGACACCCCGTGGTGCTGGACGACTGTACTGTTGCGAGTAGCCGGCTAGATTCAATCCAGGAGAATGCATACGTTGAACAGGAACGGCACGCCCAGGTGCAAGCGAATAGTCAACCTCAAAAGCCGGGCGAGGAGCGGGAAGCTGAATGCTATTGGATGAGAAGTCGTTGTATGGGTGATCCGGTGTGATATGGCGACGTCGCTCTCCAATGACGGGAAGGGTGCTTATCTTGGCCGCTTGTCGAAGTTCCTGACCACGGAGGTTGAGGAGAGCCGCTTGGGCTATCGTGAGTCGCGAAGCCGCATTGTCTCCTTCCTTAGTCACTCGTTCTGTCCTCTGATGGATACGTTAGGCTCTAACGAACATCTCCATCCTATAAGAATTATCAATATCTTACCCTAAGTTCTCTCTGCTCGGCTGTATCAGCGAAGCGAACAGAAATCCGACTACCAGTGTCATTCCAACCTCTGACCATTCTCCCATGCAGTCGTTCAATAATTTCCTCAGCACCAGCTCGCGTTTCCAGCCTAATGGTCATGGTGAATACTTGTCCTGCTCATGAAGATCTTTTTCTTGCATTGAGACTGACCTGACAAAAGCGATGATTCGAGGAGGGTGACTCAATCGAGTTTGGAAGAAGCGACTGCTACTAATGCGATGAGGAGAAACGAGCGCAGCCAGAGTCTTTGTAGCCAAAATTATTCACAGCTTTCCTCCAGAGCTACAGCTGCTTACTGGTTCATCAATGCTAAGGGGCAAACTGAGGGAAAGAGATCAATGATACGAAGGTAGGCAGCATGAGCCTCACATACCCCTCCATGTATAGATTCGTACTCGTGGGGTCGTGAAGAGACTCCATGCGCCGCTTGAAGCTGTCAGTTTCTTCTCGTTTGGAATCCCATGACTCAAATGAATTCATGGAGGTGGAGGGCGAATGAGCAAAGGGTTGGGCATATATTGTTCCTGGAATCTTATGAATTTGCTTTGAATTCAACTCAGTCATGATTCGCATCAAAAACAAGGGGAGCATACCTTGGAAAAAGTAGGGTGGAGGTTGCGGTATTTCCTAAGGGCAATGATACACCTCTCTGCCGACTCGATGTCCTCAAACCTGAAAATACAATGAGTACACGATATTGAAGTTTGCGAGAACACTTACAAGACAAAGCCATAACCGCTTTCACTATCCCTCACATGACGAGTGAATGTCCTAACGCTCTTGACTTCCCCAAACGGTGCAGTCAACGCATATAGTTCATCTTCAGGGAAGTGAGGGGGCAGTCCATTGATATAAACATTGGGAGTTCTGTTGGAGTCATCAAAAGATAGTTGGTGCTGCGGATCTTCCGGAGCGTGAAGATGGTTTTCCAAAGATGGATCAGAGACAACATCGCGTGAGACCAACGAGCGAAGTTGATCAAGGTAAACTGTATCATCTGGGCGACCTCTGGTCTGTGACGGAGTAGCAGTGGCACGGTTTGACTGAAACGAGTCGTCAACATCTCGTCGTGAGAAAGGAGCCCGCGGAGCGGCCAATTGAACACGATTTGCAGACGATTGATTTGGCGTCAGGCCAACTTCCGCAGTATTGAATCCAGCCATAATGGGCTTGAACCCCACATGTGGTGGCTTGAGTTCAACCGCCATCCGAGGTTTAAAGTCGACACTGGTCGGTTTGAGCGCACTCGCAGCTCGACCGTCCTTAGTTGTTAGAAACTCGCCAGAGGAAGACTGGTCAATCAAACCATAATTCGTGGTATCTTGCCCATGGAATTTCTCGGGAGGTCGATTTAAGACGCCTGGTAAGGTAGAGTTAAGTCTGGTCTTCCACAATGGTTAAGCTCCAGATGTAAACTTACCGTAATTACCGCTTTCCTGGGCTTCCGCCTGAACTCTAAGCGACTCACCGTGCTGAGCGGCAAGTGGAGTTGTACCATGTTTTCCTGACTGTTGGACAATGAGTGAAGCAGAAACCCAACCCTCTGGTTCAAGTTGCAGCTGACTGGGTGGTAGCAGAGCGACGTCCTGGTTGACTGTAGCCAGGTAAAACATCGGAGGCATATGACACTTTCAAGAACCATACCTTCGTTGTGAGCATGGGAACTACCGGGAGGTAGGACGGGCGACTCCGTATTCAACCTGATCGAATTATTTGCTTCTACAAAATTAATCAATGGGAAGTAATATAGAAGCGGACTCTACACACCCGTAAATGGTTGTTGACCAACACAGTTCATTCGTATGGCGGAGTCATTTAAACCATGAGTCTCGAGGTAGATTTCTATATCGGAATTGGAACTGTCAGAGATGGAGTCTGATCTAGCAGAGCTGCCCGGCTCTGTTATTGTGCTCCCAGCAGCACTCCCCGTCTCAGCGATAGCATGGTCAGATTCTGTCTTAAGGCTACCAGTATCCGGTGACTCGGGCCCCACCCTTGATTCGTTGTCTGGCATTGGAAGGCGATGAAGCGAACGGGGTATACAGATACGATCTCCAGAGCTGCCTCCCAAGTTCGAATCAGCTGAGCTGGTTTCAGAGCACTCGGATGAGAACTCTCCGAAAACGCCTTTCCTTGGTTTCGCGCGATGAGGGGATACGGGAGAACGTGGAAGAACAAGGGCTTGGGAGAGCGTAACAGACGCTGAAGTTTCTGACCTTTCGCTGGCAAAATTATTCAATGTTTTGTCAACAGTGCCAGGAATTGTGGGGGTAATGGATGGAGATCGCAGGATATGGGCAGGAGTCACGGCACTGGTATGGATGGATACACTCTTGCCTCGAGCACGTTTCAAAGGAGTTAGACCTGGGGTTTGGCTGGTAACCTCTAATGGGATGACATTAATCAAGCTGGGGTTTACAGAAACAATCAGAGTAGTTTCATCTGGGCGAGTGATGCCTACAGGGTTCCCTGAATACATAATCAGCTTCGAATCAGAGAAATGAATAAGTACTCACCCTTAGACGGGGGAGAAACACACAAGCTAGGAGCTGAAAAGGCAGATGAGGACGAAGAGGCGGTTTTGGAAGTCAAATCAGTCATTATTATGAAGGTATTTTTGTAACTGGCGAAAAGGTGGTATGATATGCAGAAGTAAAAAAAAGCCTTGTATAATAAGATGACAGTAGCGATAATGATGCAAGGAGAACGATGGACCGCAAAGTATGTAATAAGGACGTGAAAAGAAGAACAAGAGTCCAGCTAAGTATATCTGGTAACGCTTGAAAGTGCGATAAACGAAAAGCGGCGAATAGAATAACGATAATTATAATTTGGGAAGCTTGCAGAGTGACTGAGGATGCAATAGGGCAAACGAACGAACGAAAGCGAACTGCGAATATGTAAGACAACGCTTGTGAAGCTCAAGAGCGTTTTTTGGAAAGATTACTGGGCTGAAACGAGGCAAACGTGTTTTAGACAGTGGACAGAAAGAAAGAGTAAGGCGTGTGGCGGTGGGTCAAGACGCCTGAAAACTTGTTGCCACAATCGAAAGGCGAGTTGTGGGTATATGCACTCGAACGAGGCAGATACAGAGCTCCAGAAGGGAGTAGCAGGTAGATGATAGGGCTGGAGAGACTAGAACCGTGCAAACGCACAGACAGAGGATGGAGATGATGGTGGTAGGAAAGAAAGAGAGGGGCCATCGAGTTGAGGTGGTTGGAGTGAAGCGTGTTGTGGCTTGTTTGGAAGGCGAAAGAAGCGAGAGCGAAGACGCGTCGACAGGACAGGTGACGACAAGGAAGAGACGAGACACTGTCAAGACGATTGGCGGACCACGGGATCCGATCCCGTGGATAGAGCCAGGATTACTCAAAGAATTGGACGAGCCTTGGGGACAGAAGACTCTTTCTAGCAGAATGCCAACGAGGGAAGGGCAGAAAACCCAGAAAACGATTCCGAGGGGCAAAACCAACCATCCAAATGAAATCGCTCACAAGTCTGATCAAGTCGGAGAAGTTGATCGCTGTACGAGGTGTCTCCAAGAGAATCTCAAATTCGGAATCAGGCATTCCTAAGCAGAATTCGGTCTCGCAGCGAGTTGTTCATGTCATGTCCTGAATGGTAACCAGTGCATGAGCCCATTTGTCGGAAAACAATACATATCCGGAATTAGCCGAAGCCACTGGCCTGGGAAAGGAAAACTGCCGACTACAGTCCTTTCTTCCCGCCATATACAGTGCTGCCACGCTCTTTTGTTCGTGTACCATGGTCGCTTTCAAATTCCTTGCTTGTGCTGCCTCCGTCGTTGGACTCGTTGCTGCTCAGAACCAGGGCCTCTCAATCACCCTTCCTGCCAGCAATTTGTGGTGGGGTGAGTTGTGTCTTCTACTCAGCAGTCACTCAATAACAATCATTTGTCTTTAGTTGCAAAGTCTGCCAACACCCTCACCTGGACATGCAGATCAAGCCCCTTTGCCAATTTTACGGTGCTAATGACCAACACCGTATGTCATGTAGAAACCCGCTCTCCTCATCTCATGGTTTTTCCAGAACCCCTCTGTCCTCTCAGGTCCCCAGGCCTTCATCTCTATCCAACAAAACGCCGACTGCTCTAAGCTCGTTACTCAGGAACAATCCGACTATGCTCCGTCCACTGGCTACCGCATCCTTTTGGCCAACACCCTCAACCAGACTGACGTGCGTGCTCCTTGTTGCCTTTAATTTTATTCCCCAACGTTTTCGCATCTAGATTTATGCTCAATCGGACGAGTTTGAGATAAAGGCTCTCGGCTCTGCGTACCCCCTCACCTCCAGTATCTCTGATGCCGCCTCTACAACGAGTGCTGGTAGCGCTGCTGCTGCTTCCCCTACCAGTGGTGACACTAGTGGCGCTGCTTCTCTGGAGATTCTTGGTCTCGGCCTCAGTGTCGGTATTGCAGCTGGTGTCGCTTATCTTACGTGAATATGGTGATCTTTACCTTGCTCCGATTTGCTTGGATAATTTCTGCCTTGAACTTTATTACTTGTTGGAACAACTCAAGTTCCGTCCACTCTTTCATGTTACCTCCTTATGCTATCGCTTTCCTCCTAAAACAAGGATTAGGTTACAGGAAAAATTTATGTGGTTAACAATTGTAACATTTTTCCCGTTGTGGTGCACATGCTTCTATCGCTTTTCCTGTTGGCAGTTGATGGTTGCAAAGATCAATCATCTGAAATTAATCATTTATCCTTAAGTCCAATAGCCTCGGAGGTTCTCTCTCTGTCGGCTCCGTCAGTGGTCTCCACCTTTGTGAACAATGTAACCAGTTGCAACTCGGGATACGTCTTGCTTGAGAAAGCAAGACGAATAGATGTACACGGATATACTAATTACCTGCCTTCCTGTTCTGATCCTTCGGAGTTCTTCATGGGTTTCCTTCCACATTGTAAATCCTGTTCAACAGCTAAGCATGGCATTTCAGCCTTTGTGAATAATAACACATTGCATCCAGAGGGGCTTACCTGTCACATATGTTGAATGAAAAATATTTATGATGCACCTGAGAGGGTTAGAAGCACAAATCTCCAAGCAGCCTGTGGCAGTTCAACCGCAAGATTGTTGGGAAGGAAAGCCAAAATTGCAGAATTGCACATCTCCATTCCAACAACGTGCTGACCTGTGGTACCGTACTGATAACACGTTTTTGAAGAAGAGAGAAGCTCTCCAAAACAAGTCTAGACCTACATTGAGTACAGAATCCATCTGGCTGCCTTCGGATCAAAGCCCTCAGCATGGCCTCTCTCACATTCTCAGACTTTGATACCTGACTCAGAACACAAACCTAATCCAAAGACGCTGCCACTAGAAGGAACAACGACCCCCCGCACTCAGCAAAAAAGAGATAAAAAGAGACAAACATCTATAGCAAGCTGACGGACATCTTAGCTAACAACTAGAAATCAGATAACAGATAGTAGAACAATCTTCTCAAAGACCCACCAGGCAGGAGTCACGTAGGAAGTGTTTTCTTTCAGGGTTCTAGGAAGGAGACCGACCATGTGACCGTCACCAGAAGAGATGAGCGAGCCTCAGTTGCTCTTGATGGAGAAAGGACTGCTACACAATAATCCTTAGAGCTTTTCTCGGCAGGATTACTCTCGGTAGGCCTTTTGGTTCATTCATTTGTCACTGGTAGAGGTCTCCTAATCTTGTAACTTATGGTTTTAACCCTTGATGCTGATAATTCATCATAGTACATCAATCTCCAGAATCTTTGAGAAGCAAGCTAATAGAGCATTAGATATCATTCAATGACCCAGTTTACTCTCATCTACCATTCTTACATCCTCATATCAAAGCACTATATCTTATGAAGGTGTAACATGTTGCTTGGCCACTGTCACCATGCTGTTGTAGCAACCACGCCTTTTCCAATGGTCAGGAAAAATCCCAGAATTTTTCTAGAATAGTCCATACATCTCTTATACATACAGAGATATTATGACTGGAACATTTCTTGACCCAAAATGTGCCACAATTATGTATATCTAACGTAATGACCATCGACAAGATCACCGAGAGGTTGCGTCTCGCTTCCTCTTGTGACATCTCCTAATAGAACCTCATATATTTCATGACCTGTTTTGTGAGACGCCGAGAGGCGTCGTAACCGATGCTGGTACTTTCTCGGAATAATCATCCGCAAAATAATGAGGGCGCTATGGACTGACTGTTAGCCATTGACAAACATGATAGGGGATAAAAGGACAAACAAGACTATTGCGAGGCCAAAGGACCAAGGAGATAAAGAAGTCCCTGGTCGCGTCTGCATGTCTTCGTCGACTCTCGGTGGTAAGTTTGTTTGAGGATCATCACCACTCTCAGGACCACCTTTTTGTCCATCCGAAATTTCAGTTATTTGGGGACAGCTGTATCTCGTCTTCCAACTGAAAACGTGGGTTCCGTTCCAGGTGTACAGGAATTTAAGTCGTGCATCTGACATATCCCCACTCTAAGAGCAGAGTATGAGTGAGGAATTTGAGAATGAAATATCAGTGTACCTCTACACATTGCATATGGAAGACAGCCTTTTGTTTATGCTTCATATATGGTAATCCGTGCACGGTCAGTTGCAGGTGCGTTTCCAGAAGATCCGTACCCGTGGTTGTGTTCGTTGCAACAAATTTTGGACTGATATCCCCTGAGGCAACCGGAACAACCTGGAGAATTCGTGGTGGCTCAGATGGATGGTCAGGCCGTGTGTTAACAATAGTTAAGCAGATAAATGAATCTGGAGGGCACTGCAGCAGGACTTGAGTTTTCTCAGGTATGAGAGGTAAAAGTTTAATTTACCTGTAAATTAGGGGGCAGGGTTCCGTCCCTGCTCAAGCCAGCGCCCAATGCTATGTCATAAACATTTCTTGTCTGTGTTGGTGGGGTGTCCTCGATGATCTCATGTTTGACAAATCGGTGATGCAAGAAGAGGGGGCAAAGATCATAAGAGAGATGGTGTGTGTGATTGAAGTAGTGCCACTTGTAGTTGAACGGACACTCCATAAGCAGTGAAAGGACTCGATTGAAGAGATTCAAGCGAAGGATCCATCATAAAACTAAGCGAGCACGAGAGAAGTTTATTGCTTCTGCGAAGACCCGGGCCGCTGTCCTTTCGTTCTCAAGTCGTCCATTTTTGTCCTTAGGAGACGGCCATGAAACGTAACGAAGGCTTTGAACTCGTTGAAAATCTTTGGTGACAATCTGACAAACACAATGGTCAAATAACTGGAGAAGTTCGAGTCTGCCAGGTTTCATTCCAATCTAAATGTTACAGACACCGCTTCAAATGTAACGCGTCAGGCAAAAAACCTTGCCGGATCACTTGACAGATAATTGTCTTCCTCTTGCCATTGCTGTAATAACATTTACCTATCTCCGTCTTCTTCTTCTCTGTCCCATCCTGTGAAAAATGCCTTTCAGGTGCCTTGGCTTCTTGAAGCATGAAAATGTACATCGGGCCGGTTTACATTCAGAGCGCACCTTGTCGTCGTTGGTTCACAGTTGAACACATGATCTACAATGAACAAATCAAATAAAAAGGAATAGGATGACCCCAATTCCATGGGATCTGATCATGTCTACCCCTCAAGCCGAGATATTCTGGCTTGACGGTTCTCCTCCACCTTTCACCCCTTCCGGGACAAGTTTCGGTATTCCTTGGAATGAAGGACAAATTGACCGCACAACAGCTCTCAAGGTTCAAGCCTCAGGTTCTTCTGCCGGTATTCCAGTTCAGACATGGCCTCTTGCCTAGTGAGTGACTTTGTATCTTTCCTTTTGGGATGCTTATGTTGCACAGTTGGCCCGATGGAAGCCTGAAGTGGTCAGGTCATGCCCTTTCAGCCAACGCTGGCACTGGGTCACAAAAATTCACAGTTCTTCCTGGCACTCCTGCTGAACCCGCTGAACCTGTCTCCGTCTCGCAAAACGGGAATTCAGTGACAGTTACAACAGGAGTTTTCTCTGGTATGCAGCTCGTTGCATCCGAAACACTTTGCTGATCTAATTTTGGTCTAAGCTCGCTTTAATGCACCTGGTTCGAATATACTCATTCCATCGATCACTCTGAACGGGAAGGCTTTAGCTCAGAATGGCACTCTTGTTTTACATGTACAAAATGTTCCCGACCCCGACCTCACACTTGTCCAGAACGGCATTACGCAATTGCCGCAGGTACAAATGATGGTTGGAAGGACAGATTCTGTCCAAGTAGAACAGAACGGGCCTGTCCGCGCTGTGATCAAGGTCGGATTCATTTCCGGACTCTGACAGTACGCTGACAATGTTCCGACAAATGTCTTAGGTCACTGGAAAATATACTGCGACTTCAGGCGGAGAACATCCAGACTTTCTGCCTTTCACTGTCCGTTTCTATATTTCCGCTGGTTCCACGTCACTTCGCATGGTGCATTTCTTCATATTCGATGGTGATCAAACAGTGGATTTTGTCAAAGGACTTGGCATGAGCTTTTCAACACCAATGTCTGATCAACTTCATGATCGACACATTCGATTCCTTTCTTCCCCTTTCCCAAATGCGTCGGCATCTCCTGCAGATGGAACCGATACCACTACAGCAGGTTTGAATCAAGTATTTCCCACATTTATTTGACTATTTTACTTTTGTCAATAGGTGTATGGGGAGAAGCTGTCCGGGTCGTTTCAGGACTTCGTCGTGACGCCACTGCACCGGTCCTCAACGCTCAATTCAATGGGACTCCAACCCCGCCTCTCGACACCTGGCCTTCCTCAGTTACGTCAGAACTAGATCAGTTAGCGGTACGTTTATCAGGTGAACTGATGCTATCTTACTTACATCTTCCCAGGTCTGGTCAGACTTTTCACTTGAACAGTTGACGCCATCCTACTTTTCCATCAGCAAGCGCACTAACGCGAGTACGAAAGCCAACTGGGTTGATCATGCAGGTCATGGAACGAGGGCCGCTGGACTGGGATATATTGGAGGTGCTACAGGTGGTGGTGTGGTATTTGGGATGCGAGGTACATCAAGAATGATGTGATTCTCTGATATACTTCTCAGAGTCACTTCCAGACTTCTGGCAAGGTGCTCCTAGGAGCTTGGATATTCGTGGTGCTGGAAGTGATACCGCAAATGTAACGATATGGGCTTGGAGCCCTCAAGCTCCTGCTATGGATATGCGTCACTATGATACGGTGCCTCACGGAGTAAGTTCTGGCCCTCTCACCCAAAGGAGATCTGATTTTTCCCACCAGCTTGATCTATCATATGAAGATGTTGGGGATCCAGATCCTACGCCTATCGGTATTGGACGATCTTATGAGATCACTCTTCAATTATTCCCTGCAACCCCAAGTCGCTCTGATCTATCCAAACTTGCCGATGTTCATGTACGAATATAAGCATTCGTAGCATCTATCTCTAATATTATGAACAGACACGACCTCCTCAGCTTGTCTCAACGCCAGAATTTTATGTTTCAAGGAGGCTTTTCGGTGGTCGCTGGAACGTCCCAGACACTACACGAAGTGGGGCTGCAGCAATCGAGCAACAGAAGAGTGCCCTTTTAGATTTCTACGTCAAAGTACACTTTCTGCTCAATTCCGGCCTGCCATTCAGGGTCTAATTTCAGCACCAGGAAATTGATCAGAGGCAATTCTACGGTTTTTGGAACTATGGTGATGTCATGCATACGTATGATCAAACAAGGCACGATTGGCGATACGACGTTGGGGGTTTTGCCTGGGACAACGGAGAGCTGGGTACGTGTTCTAGGGTTTCACTGTCTTATCTTCCTGCATTGGACTGACCTTTACATCAGGTACAGATCTCTGGCTTTGGCTGTCGTTCTTCCGTACAGGCCGAGCAGACGTTTTCCGCATCGCATATTCTCTGACTCGTCATCTCTCTGAGACAGATACACATCACATTGGACCTTTCGCTGGACTTGGTAGTAGACATAATGTCAGTCACTGGGGAGATGGTGCTAAGGAAGCTCGAGTAGCTGGTGCTTGGCTGAGGAGGCCATTTTATTATCTCACAAGTGAATGCTAGCTTTTTTTGATT
>Ga0153976_1000404_pt1 | contig 15015 bp, 22 predicted proteins | sample TSGA060MetaG_FD_104717 | JGI IMG/M metagenome (GOLD analysis project Ga0153976, IMG submission 104717) | Attine ant fungus gardens microbial communities from Georgia, USA - TSGA060 MetaG | ecosystem: Host-associated > Fungi > Mycelium > Unclassified | place: USA: Georgia, Yuchi Wildlife... | reverse complement strand
TGAAGGCGCAACGAGTATTATATCAAGCGGTGTTCCTTTTGACAGGACCGTAGTGGGGAAAAGTGATTTCAATTTCCTCATGGGAGACTGAGCTGCGGCTTCTTCTTCTGGGGTGATTGTAGCCCGAGCATGTGCGAGCTGCATGCGTGCAGTAAGGGCGCGCATGAAGCCATCACGGAGATGTGAGTAAGATGTGCTACGAGTGGGCACTAAGCAGAGTAAGGTCCAAAGCCAGGGCAAGTGCTCAATGTAGACTCGCCTATTCGGAGGACACACGAGGTATTGCGGACAATGTACTCAACTTTTTCATCGGGAGTTGCGGTCACGGGAATCTGGTAAGTGGAAGTAAATAATGCATGCCGGGAATGGCGAGGGAGTCGGGTTACCTTTAGGTTTGGATTTGCAAGGTCTGCGTAGAAGCCAACGGAGTACACCTTTATGCCAAGAAATGACACAGTTCTCACCCCAACACCGACAAGTGAGAATTGAGGTAAAGGAAACTTCGATGGTATACGAAGGGTATTAGGGAAAGAAATTGATGTTGCGGGGTCAACTGTGCGAATTTTGAGTTCATGAACTGGCCCATTGAGTCAAACGGTCAAACATACTCTCGAATTCAGAGTTGGGTGGAGATGGCTCAGCATCTAGGCGTACGGTTACGGAGCTTTGTACTGCATATGCAGCTGAAAAGATAGAAACGGTACCCCAGAGTAACGGTTTAACGAATGACTTAAACTGCTTGTTGGGCGTCCTAATCATACATGAGCGAGACCATGATGGGCTAAATTTCAACGCGAGTGGTCGTAAGAATTGGGACATGGCAAAGGTCACCGGGTTGCGTCGTGGGAGTATCACTTGAAGCACTGCCAGACGCGTCACGCGTGAGTGGGGGTGCTTTCAAAGGGTCGACGCAATTCCTCCTAAACTAGTCAATTCCGCAGATAGACGACGCGTCAGCTGTGTCTTTGTTCGTACCATAAAACACGTACGTTTCTCATCCAGTTTCCCCTCAGATCAGTTTCCTTCAGCCTACCTATTCCTATCTCTCGACCGTGAGTGAACTAACTTGATTGCTATAACCGCTATTCCTACAACAGCATCTCCTCTATGTCACTTGACGTCAACAATCTCATCGCTGAGTTTGCAGAAGAGTTTGGTTCAAGTGGATTAACTGTCATCATGGACGAAGAAGACATGTCCGTGGATGTCCTCGAATCTCCCTCCGATGATATTGCCGCTGCTCTCGTCTCGGGTCGCTCTGCTTATGATAAGGAAAAGGCCACTCTTCAGACCTATCTCGATTCACTCCCTTATGAGTGCGAGTCAATTGATGACATGCAAGCCAAGCTTGAGTTTATAGTTGGCAAGTTGATCATATGCGCTGAATCTAAGAATTGGCTGGTCCTTACAAGCTGGGACGCAATGCTGCAGTGGTATGTCAGTGCCATGCCAAATAATCGTTACTCACATCAATCTCCAGCTGGCTGCAGATGCGCTATCCCATGGCGACCTCTACTCGCGCCAAACTAGTTCGCTTTTATTACGAATTATGCCTTCTACCTGGCATAGAAGTCCGCATCATCCGTAGCTGGGCGGATATGCTGTACCGCATTTTGGGATCCAAGAGCGTAAAGCGCAAACTCGAGGCCACTGACCTCCAACTCCCTTGGAAACCCCTTTGGGATGTGTTATACAAGGAGTTATTCCCCAAAGGTCGCCTCACGGAATTTAAGTAAGCCCCCGTCCACAATAATGCCTTTCGACTGGTGTTTGATGAGTGGTGACAGCGGCAAGCGGAACCTGAACAACATCTTGTTGTATGTTGCGGAGAGTTGTAAGCGCTATTTCCCTGCGGCTGATATCCCCAATATGCTCGAGACATTCTTGCCCATTCTCACCCCGGATGTGAGTCTCATATCTCTTAGCATTATGTCCCCCTCACGTTCATTCACTCAGACGACGTTGACAATGATACCTGTTCTCACTTCGTTCCTTCCGCCAACCCACACACATCTCTACCTTCCTGTTACATTCAGGATCTGGGAAGCATTTAATTCGTTTTCTATGGACGACAGGTTTCTTGAACTGGCTGGAAACCTCGCGGAAGAACATGTCGCTGGTAAGGCAGGGCTCGCGGGCGAGGAAGGAGGTGCCCCATGGAAAGATATCGGTATCTGGACACACGAAGAGTGGTTAATGCTTGTTAGTAAAGGGGTTGAGTCGCTATGTAGGTTTCTTTGGTGCACTTTGTCAACATCCACTGACTGTCGTTTTCAATAGATGTCCCTGTGGGTAATTCGGGCGTGAGTCATTTCTCTTAGCACAGCGATTATCGACTGACTTTCTTTTAGAATATACCAACCACATCTATTCAAGCAGATGCTACCGCGGCACGCCAAGGTTCCAAAGTCAAGAAAAACATCAGCAGAATCAGTAAGTATTCTCATATTTCACCAACATCCAAGATTTCAGCTGATTCCTGTAGATTGCTTGGCCAAACTTTTTGTGTACTCGATTGCCTTAGATGGTCCAGTACGTGGGGATTCCCCATCCACTCCTGGATCTCCTAATGGCCAGCCCGTGGGATACTTGGCCGGTTCAAAGGCGCTTGACTCGTTGGACAAACTAATTACGAGTACAGAGTCCTTCTTTCATCCATCAAACTCCGGTCACTGGACGATCATGGTCCGTCTTTTCGCTGAAATGCATTAACACGAGCTAATATTCCTCTAGCTCACAAATTTTCTGCATCGCATTACCGTCGAGTTTGCCGACAGATGGCTTGAAGAGCAGCAGCCGTCGTGTAAGACTCCCGTGGTGAGTATGATACAGAGTTCGCTGCAAGGTGCTCACATGCACAATCTCAGATGCATCGTCTCACTCCTTCTATTCGCCGAGCGTTTGTCAACATTCTGCGCACCCCTGCTTTTCTCGCCATGTTTTCTAAGGATTCATTTTCCATGAGCATGGCACAGAGCGCCTTGCGCATCATGGCGTTGCTTGAGCCAAACCTCATTATGCCCGAACTCCTCGAGCGTGCCTACGGTGGCCTTGAAGTGGTGAATGAAACCCATCGCACCACCGCAGTGTTGAAGATGCTTTCCGTCATTTCACTTCCACTTGTCTCAGAGATCGTATGGAGACCCGGACAAAAGCACCTACTTCCTCTTCTAGATCTTTGCATTCCTGGCATTGATCTGGTAAGATCTCTTACTTCTTTATACCGTGCGCTTGGTACTCATCTCGCACGATGTTTAGAATGACCCTAACAAGACCGTCTGTGCTACCTTATTCATCGTCAGCGCCATACAACATGTCAAGGTTGGAGATATTTCCATGCACCATGCCGGCTTCGCTTTGTCTGGAGATACACCAGGCGAAGACCTCATGGAGCTGGACGTGGAAGACACCCACCTCCCTGAAGGTGTTGAAATGAGCCCATTCGTTGCGCTGAGCAAGCAAGAGGAGAGGGCTCTTGTACGAGAAAGCACGGCGGGTTTTGCAGGTGTGCTCCTTCTCTTCTAGTGAAAGAAAGCTGTTTAATCCTATTAGACTGGGTAACGTCTCTCTTTCGCCGAGTTCTGGCTTTATACGAAAACCTTCCTGAGGAAGGTGGGAAGAAGAAGACTACTGGAGGAAAATCTGAAGAGACTGTTCTGAAATCGGTCAAGAGTATGCTCGACGTGGTCACCTTGCATCTCTCGGATCAACTATTTGATCTCGTCTTGAATCTCGTCTTCGATTATGCGGCAACAAATGCTAAATCCAACGCTATCCGAGCATTTGGGCAGCTCATAGCATGCCTGGCCCGCGCACAACCTCAAAAGACATTGGATAAGTTCTTGCCGTCATGTATCTCGCGCATACAAGACGAACTCAGGTATGGAGCATCGAGCGTTAGAACCACATCAACGCATGATCCCGTTCCATCTGACACAACGTTACACTGGAGTAAGTGGCTTATCCTCCATTTCGCATATAATTAACTTCTTTCTATTAGACATGTCGATATTACGTGGATGTCTTGCCTACGGAGGGCATTCTGTGAGTCTGACCTGGTTTCATCGCGAGTCTGAACTAACACAATTACAGCTCCTCAAGCACAAAGAGGATATCATCAATCTTCTATCATTACTGTTGAATAAGACGAAGAGTGAGCGTGGCTATTCAGGCACCGCCGCGATTGTCTCTAGAGTAATGCATACACTGTCTGGTGTCTACCCCACCGACAACCGTTTCGTGGATGGTGACCTATGGGCTCAATCCGGTAGGTCAGATTGACACCACCCCGCCTACGCAACTAAACATTACACAGAGTTCAGTCAGTCGCACAGCACTCAATGGGGTCGATTGTATGAAGCAAAGGATGTGAAAGTGGATTGGCATGGTGAGCACGTATCAGCCCTCTCGATGCAACTGCTAACAATGTAACATCAAGTTCCAAGCACCGATGAAGTGCAATTCATCCTGGACTTCTTGGATCGGGTAGCAGCTCCCGCGCTCGATAAAGTAGAGAGCCTAGCGCGGACAACTGAGAATTGGGATGAAGTTGTTAGGAATGATTTCTGCCGGTAGGTTATAGAACAGTGAAGACCACAGCCCACTCACATCCTTCTTACAGGTACCTCACGTTCCTGAGGTCTGTGTGGAGCGGCTTATCATCATTCCTGAAAGAAGCCCCCAAAGACGTCGTGAACCCGTGCCTCGTTCCAGAGGTAGAACTCGAAAGCCTTATTATTGGTCCTCTTGACGTCAAAGCTGGATTTGTGCTCACTGATCCTGACGATCCTCGTTACCAACAAGCCCACCAACATCGCATTCGTTTCGGCAATGTCGCCCACCTAGCTGCAGTTGCATTGCGCCACATCCAAGGAGGTGAAGACCATCTAGATGCTGTTGTTGCCGTCGTAAAGGCCATCGACACTTACTTCCTGGATTATGGGATGAGCCGGGGAGACTTCACCACTTTGCAAAAGAACTTTGCTCAGTCGAGAGAGTAAGTCCTGCAAGCTAGACCATATCCTTTCGTGTCTGACGTTAACCAGGGTAAACCGAATTTCGGCAAGGCAAAAGGAGAACTCGCGAATTGCTTGGGTAAAACGAGCACAAGTGTACCATTCTGGGCGTCTCTATATGCACGCCCTATACCGTCGAAGGTCTTCCCTGGACGACACGTTGCTGAAGGAAGACCTTGCAGAGCTCTGTTTATCGCCATATACACGGGTGCGACGGTGAGTTGCTTGATGACAGTCTTAGTTCTTGAATAATGGAAGTTTCCAGTCTCGCTCAGAGTGTGCTGCACAGCATGTGTGGTGTGAGTACCTTTTCATTCTACTTGACCGCATTGTGAACATAGATCAGACCTATGTGCGAGCGACAAGATTCATCTTGCCATCCATGTTCAGTGCCCTGTCGAAAGGCAATGATCCAGATAGAATCAAAGGCGCCTTATATGTGCTTGGTCACAAAGGCACCGGTGTGTGGTTTCGCTTCGTCTTTCAGCGTGATCTGACTAGAGATTTCTACAAGCTGCGTTGATTATGTCCGGTATGTCTGAGCAGTACACATGGAATCAATTCTGATTGTGCGTAGACCCTCTGTTACAACGGCAATACCTCGTCTCTCTGCTGGAATGTCAACATGAGGAGAAAGTGAGTGCGAGTCGTAGCTCGTGGCTCTGAACTCCGTCTGATCTTTATGACAGCCTTCGATACAGAAGCTCGTTAATACGTTCTCAACTGAGTGTTTAATACACCTCAGCGAAGAAGTCATAAGGACTGCTACATACTTGGCCCCTACCCCTGGGGTTCAAGCCTCTCTTCGTGCTATTGAAGCAGAGTTCTCAGCTGCCGTCCTCGACAGAAGCCTATTGACGGCGGCGGTCCAATGCACTGTTAGTCGCGCAAGGATATGCTTGGAGGAGACAGATAAGACTGTGTGTATGTTGCTGTCGATGCATGTATTAGTGTTGATATTGTGTCCCAGGTTAAATCTATTCTTGAAATCGCCTCCCGGCCTACAACACATGTACGTCTTCTCTTATCTTGACGCGCAACAGCTCTTAACAAGGCTTTAGTGGAGATATACACAAATGGCCATGAAATTTTTGATAGGCTTTGTTAGGCGCGACGCAGTGGCTGCTCCAGAGTTGGCCCGCTTTTTCATGGAACAAACACTTAGCCCGCAGCCAGGAATAAGGACTAACGCCGAGCAGTACGAGCCTTTCAGTCAAGATATAACTCTTATTATTGATTTCTTGATTCTTTCACAGGGCAATCATGAAGATCGCCGTTCTCATGAAGATACGAGCGTACGCCAAAACGGATGACGAACTCTGGCTCTGCAAATGGCAGAGTCCCTTTGCAAGGACTATCTCTGTTGGCAATCCACCTGATTTCCTTGCGCAATTAGACCAGCCCACTGGTACAGAGTAAGTCCGGTTTTATGTAGTTTAGCGCTCGCTGTTTATGCACTCTACTAGCGGGTTTTACGTCGACGTGCTAGGCACTGGCTTTTTGGCGTGGACGAAGACCATCAAATGCTATCCCGTCAATCTGAATAGTTCAGTGCCATGGGACCCAGCATCAAGAGATTGCTTGCGGGCTATGCGTAGCTACATTGGAGAAGGGTATTATACTAAGCTTGCAGCATTGTGGAGCCAAGAGACTAGCAAGGCGTCTAGTGCACCACATCTGAGCGCAGAGAATGTGATGCTTATGATTACACTTGGTTCATTTAGTCTCCTCTTTCCTCTCTGGACTCCTTGCTAACAATGCTGCAGCGAAGTTATTCAATGGCGAAGACTTGCACCAGATTCTTTCAGTCGTTGAGCCATTGGTGAACGATGCGGATAAGTTCAAGCAAGCAGCTGCGGCTGAAATACTAACCGGACTGTTACGCGGTATGTCTGGTGTTCGATTTCGTTGTGTTTACGCCTGAAGTGCTTTCTCACAGGATCGAAACATTGGCCCAAGCAAACACGAGAGGAGCTATGGTCTTGGCTCATCCCGCGCTTTGATGTGATCCTCACACAGGCGAGGCCAGACACTGTCGCATATTGGACGTCATTCCTGGAGGTAAAGTGTTCCGCAGTTTTGTCGAGCAACACGATTTATTGACTGCCGGGCAGAACACCTTGCTGAACCTCGACCCACGTCGCTTCCAGCCTTTGGTCGATTGGATATTATCCCTACATCTTGACTTCCAGGGCGATTCTGCGTTTTCTAGTAAGTCTCGATCGTGTTATTAGCCTTTTTTGCTCATTATCTTGCAGTGATGAAGGCTCTCAATGTTGTTGTGGTGTTCATTGATGCTGCCGGTGTTCGGTCTAATAGCGTCTCGAAGAGATATGCATCGACTCTCTTCGACAATGCAGACTCTAACTACGCGGAGGTATTTGCTGAATGCGGTGTTGCTGCATTTGTGCGTCTCATATCCTTTGATACAGATACGGACTTCGATTGCCAATGCACTGTGCTTGATTGCCAAATATCAATGGAGGCCGGCATACCCTTCGGTGGACGCCCTCCTCACGGCGTGCGCAGACAGTCCAGATCCACTTCAAACTAGGTAAGTTATGCTCGAATAGTATTTCCGAGTTTGGACTCAAAGGTCGTTCCACAGACAGGGATTTTTCACGGATCGACTACAAGCGGTAATTGCTGATCTGCCAAAATGGAAAGACGAACGGTTCCCCCCACCCAGGGTTTCACAGTCACGGGTGAGTAAGGACACATTGATCGAAATTCTTTCTTATGTCCTTCGTCAGTATGACAAAGTCGGTTTGACCAGTAAGCTTGAAATTCTTCACGTGCGAGCTCTAACTGAGATTCGACAGTGCTGCTGTGGGTATGGATGTCGCTTCATAGTCCTGAAGCTTGTCTCGTTCGCCCCCATGCCATGGCTCTTCTGTTGGTGACTCTTCCATTCTATATTGTGATCTCGCTGAGTTACCATTAGACCTGAGCTCTTGACGATGTCAGAGTTGAGCGACAATCCCGAACTTCAAAAGTACAGCAGCTCTGTACTTCGTGCACTATCTTCTGTGCATATGACACCCTCACTTACGCACATCGTCCTGGATGAACTGGTGTCAGCCATCAAGTCATCTGAGGTATCTTCCTTTCACCACAGAAAATGAAAATTTTGACCGAGAATGCTTCTAGTCTTGGCGAATCCGATTGCATGCTTTGCCTGCCCTGGTTGTCTTCTTCTATCGGAACCTCTTGACTATTTCGCCTAACGGGGTACTGAAAGTCATGGATGTGCTACTCGATTGTTTATCAGATGAGAATGTTGAAGTTCGAGAAATGTCGTCCAAGACCCTGTCTGGAGTAGTAAGATGCTCACAACGGCAGAACATCATTCCTTTGAAGGTGAGTGAAGAAGCTTCCGTCTTGATCATTCTTAATCCAGCGGATCTAGAATCGCTTCATATCATTGGCACGCAGTGTAAAACTACCCTCTCGCACACACAGGGACTATGGGGAGTCTCTCAGAAAACTACATTCGGCGATTCTCGGCCTGTGTGCCCTAATTGAGAGTTTCCCGTACTCCGTCGAGGCATGGATGCCATCTCTGACAGAAGGTTGGTGATATTACGTCTACCCGCCGCCGCTTTTTCGATTGACCCCGTCGTCAATTCAGTCCTGGCAAGACATGCGACAGATCCGCCGCCGATTTCGACAACGATTCGTCACTGCGCTTCTGAGTTCAAAAAAGTAAGGGCCTCTATCGCGTATGATTTTGACCTCACTAACATTTTTCATGTAGACTCACCAGGTAGATTGCTTCCGTCATGAACTCTTTCTCCTCGTTTACCGTTCTATTCACAGGATACCTGGCACAAGGATCAGCTCGCCTTTGATGAAGACCAATTACAGAGCCTCGCTACTATGCTAGTCGGTACTTCATATTGTGTGTTTGCTTGCGTCTCTCAAGTGGCTTTAACTGATGAATAACCATATCTACAGACGCCTAGATAATGTCCCATAGATTGGTATCGATCCGCGCGTCCGTGAGCGAATGTTCATATCGCATCGACCTTGTATAAATTAGGGAACGATTTGATGTTTTATCTGGACTTTCTGAAAGAATATGTGTTTTATCGATGAATAATTCCGCCGATGTAACGACGGTTCGGCCTTCTTGGATATGTTGTACTACAAGTAGAAGCGAAGCGTTCCACTGTGTAGCTTCACTTCGCTGCTCATTGGAAAAAAAAAACGGTAGCTGTGGTTTATTGACTCACCCAGCCTGCAGGCCTGCGTGATCGGGCTCGGAGTCAGATGGTCCGGTATAGGTAAGTTAACTTCTGCCAGTGGAGACCATGATCAACGCGTGTGCAGCGCGTGTTCCGGTCATTTGAATTGAGCCCTGAAATTGATCTATAGTCGGCTGGTGGTATCATCGATGTCCGAGCCCTATAATTTTTTTAGGCCGCCAGAGACGCCTTGAAAAATATATATTGCTTTTACCCTCATCCGATCCTCGTGCTTCGTCCAGGGGTTATCACGTTTTGGACTTCTAAACCCCCTATATTGAACTTTGACTCGGGGGTTTTCAAACTTAGAGCCACGAACTACGCGACGCGTACATCAGAAAGAGGAGAAAATGCTTTCCGTAACTTCGGGATAGCAGCTGGGTCACATGAACTTATCGTCGAGCCAAGTTCATCGATGAAAGAGATAATGGGAGTCAGGAGCTTCTGAGGCGCCACAATTGATTATCTTGCCGGATTATACATAGGCAATCTGCAAGTTAGGCGACGGTTCGATATGGCGTCAGTGTGCCCTCGTGTTTCCAGAAACACTGCTTAGTGTCTGTCAGTTCCACGAATACTACGCCTGCCTTTTTAGTACATGTTTGAAATGCTTCCGAAATTCAAAAACACGTTTTTGCTTCCATTTGTTCCAAAGTTCCAGCTCCCCCCATCTACTCCAACGTTATGTGGAGGTTCATATTGCTTTGCATTCGTGGGTATAACATGATGCGTTTACGTCGGAAGAGGACTACTGTCCGATCTATAGTAAAGGTAATTAAAGAGGATTTAAACGGAACAACGGATGAAACAAGATGGCGATCAAGTGACCATTGGTGGCGCTGAGTTCGGACAAGCAGGGAAGTTCGTGCCGGGTTCAAAGTCGAACTTGTGATAAGACTCCGAGTAGGTGGATAACAAGAAGTGATAGTGTTGTGGGCGCAAAAGACTAGGAGAAAGTGGGGTTGATATAATGGATGGTTCAGTGAATGGTAGAGATGGTGCTTGGGACAACAGGGGAGGTGCTGCGGCTGCATCATGGCACGCTCGTGGGACTGCATCAACACGTGTTGTGTAAGCGTAAATACTTTGGGGAATAGTACATGGCGGAGTATAAGGGATAGTCGAAACGTTAAATGTAATTCTGTTGCCAATGACTCGTATACTACGTTGTAGCACAGAGATATACGACTCGAGTTGTGGTGTTGGCACGTGGTGGTTCCCAAAAAAAATTAAAATTAAAACGGAAGCAGCAGGGATGAACGAGTATGCAGAAACGATTCGTGTAGTCCTAGTGTCGATGTCGGTGCTGGTGTCGGTGTCGGTGTCGGTGACGGTGACGGTGGTGACGGTGACTGAGATCTATATATTGTTTGCCTAGACCCAATAGTTACGACATCAACTATGCAAACCAGTGCGCGCGAAGTCGTTCGGCTCCTTCTTCCGCCCCAAAGGTCATATACTCGGGTTTTTTTCTTTTCTTTTCTTTCTTTCTCTTTCTTTAAAGTCAAACTGAAAAGTCTAGTCTAGTTTCTTTTCAGTTTGTTTCGAATCGAGAAACGAGCGCTCAAGTTCTTCAACTCACCTCGCAGTAACTCATTTATTGTAATTATTGGCAATCGCCGCCGCAAGAAGGACACGTTGCGATCAAAATCCCCTTCGCAAGTCTGTCAGGGCACCTCCCCTTTGCCTCATTTCATTACCATAAGCTCCAAGAAGACTCCAAGCCCTCGACCACCATCCACTTTGCTCAAGCAATCCCTTCTGACCTGGGTCTAATCTTCGACACGCGAACCCCAGTCCTCACGACCTCCTTCACGCCTCGTTCCCGTTCATCTCACTTTTTATACCTATCTTGTGCTTTCTCCTTAGATCTTTACTGCCCGTCTCTTTGCACTCCATCCAGCAAACGCTCGACGGCGCGGTCGCTATCTATCTACTCACTTACCAGCTCCTGCTCTCAACATCGCATACCTATCCTATACTCCATCGCAACATTTGATTATTCTCTCATACGCAACGACGCAACGCCTTTTTTATCCAGCAATCATCATCGGACGCACATCAGCTTGGTAATTAACTGGTAAGTCATTTTTTCAACCGAATTCTTGCAGCGTGGACTGCTTCGCTCATTTCCAACACCATAAATCAGATTTAAATGCAAAAAGTAGTCGCCGCTACTGCCGCATCCTCAAACAGTTTGTATTTTGCACGCGAATCGGCCTCAAGAAAATCCACTCCAGCTCGGGCCCAATCGACTGGTGCACTTGCTTGGACCCAGAGTCCCCGAGAACATCAGAATCTGAACCCAGAATCAGCGACGGAGGTAAGCATGTGCCATCTATTAATTCAGACACCTTTTTGACTCGTTCCCGCAGGCCTGGAATATTTCATCCCCACAAGACTTATCACCGGCTCTTCCATCCAGTATACACCGCCCACCGTCAATCAACAGACCTTCACCAATGCCTGCACGTACGAACCTCAGTGACATGTCAAAAAACGAAACCTCTGGTCATCCGTCTGAGCGTCTCACAAATAGCGCCCAAAGATGGCGTCTCAATGGCTCAGGTCAACTTGTGGATCCAGGCGCGACGCTCGAATGGGACCTCGCCCAGGAAATCGCCAGGCTGAAGCTCAGCTCCGTCGGTGATATTACAGACGACATAGAAGGCCGACTAGGTACTCCACCTCAGTCCAAGCTAGGTTCCGCGAATGTAGCGCCATATGATGCGAGTCCATTGGAAACGGCTTCTGACGCCAGTCTTGATTCCTCCCCTAATACCTCTGATCACCAGATATCCCCTTCCCATTCCCGGGTGTCGTCCACAGACACTCTGGAATCCCATGAGTCTGCCATGTCTTCAGCGAGTCATACCATGCGCGCACCGCCCCAACTGAAGATAGCGACGGGCAACGACGGGAAGGAGCGCCCTCACTCCTTCAGTGGTGGACTTTCAGCCGCTGACCTACGTCGCCTGAAGCAAGCGGGGGAAGAGAACGTTCCCTGGTCCTCTGTCACTTACCGAGACCGTGTCGGTGAAAAGCCTTTTTCGCCTGACCAGCCCACGTACCCATCTCTGACCAACCCATCCTTTGGTCGTGGGCAACAGCAATTCGATTTCCGTGCTGCGCAAAGTAATGGCGACTTGCAGGGTGATTTCTCTGCGCAACGCGGCTATTTCCCGCAACCTTCTGCTCCCGCTCCCGCTGCTCCACAACCATTCCTTCAGGGCCGCACCACGAATGGGGTTCAAGCTGCTTATCGTCAGTCTCAGCGGGGGTATCCCACGCAACCGTTGGTTCCAAGTCCCACAGGACTTGCCTATCCAGGGCACGTCCCTCACCTATCGCTCGGTAACAACCAGCAGCTCTATGACTTGGTTCACCCTGCAGCAGACAGCCTTCACCCAGCCATTACTCGTGTGCAGCAGCAACACAACGTCTTCCGTGGTGCTCATCAGCATTCTTCCTCAGACCCTTCTGCTCTACGGGATGCTGCGACATTGGCACTCCTGAGCAACCAAGCCGTTTTCGCGCAGGCCGCTCATGGCATGTATCCTTCCATCCATCCAGGCCTTTATAATCAATTCTACGGTACTCCAGAAACGTACTCGACGGATTTAGCTATCGCAGCGATGGCTAACCGTCTGCAAACTCAGTTCACGAGTCCATATGCAGCTTTACCAGCTCAAGGGCTGGGTGTAGACCACGCTGCGAATGCGGTACCTACAAGTCCTCAGCAAAATGGCGGTGGACCGAGTGCTAACAACCGCAAGCTTGGTCTGTACAAGACCGAGTTATGTAGGTCGTGGGAAGAGAAAGGTTCTTGCCGGTACGGAGCGAAGTGCCAGTTTGCCCATGGAGAAGATGAGCTTCGGAATGTTGCTCGTCACCCCAAGGTAAGCTTCCGCGATCCGTAATCTGCGTAATTATATCTTATATCATTCCAGTACAAAACGGAAATTTGCAGGGTGAGTTTACTTTCTACTCGGAGAAAAAAATATCTTATCACGTCAACAGACATTCTGGGTGTCAGGTGCATGCCCATACGGCAAGCGTTGTTGCTTCATCCACACCGAGCTACCGGTTTCGGGCATTGCGCCAGGTGCGGACGGCGCCCCCCCACCGTCAGCTACTGTGGGCAACCGTGAGCGCTCGAATAGCGATCCAAACGAGTCCTCGATATCTCTTCTTCAGCGCATCCAGCGCAAGGGTGACGCTACACCAGCGGATGCATCTCCGCCGGGTCATTTCTTCAATAGCCGACCTCCCACCGGCTCGCTTCGCGTCGACACAACTGCTCTCAATAATATTACGAAGCAGAACAAGTCAGCATACCCCACTTTTGCTAGCAATGCCTTGATGCTCTCAAGCGAGCAGACACCTATGAAATCGCCGGTAATTCCTCTGACCGCTGGTCCTGATTTGGGACGGCACAACAATTCGCGTCTGGATATCGTGGGATATAACCAGGTGAGTACATCGAGGCCATCAAGTGCTTAGTCTAACCCAGGAATCCAGCAACGTCTTAACAAGACCACTGTCACTACGCCCAATGCCAGACACTCATTCAACGGAACGGATGTAGACCTTGATTTTTCCTCTCCGTCGACACCTTCTGCCGCAAACCCCTCTTTTGCACTCGCGCAAACCGATAGGGTATCGAACAACAATGCTGTTCCCCGCGCGCATGTCAGATCTGGGAGTGCTGGAAATTGGGGCAGTGTTTCCCGCAGCAGCAATCTGGCTGGTATCCCCTCATACCCACAGACCTCCGGAGCTGGAGGAGAAGTTATGTCCAATTCTCCATGGGCATCTGGCGACCTTATGGTTGGGGCCAGGATGGAAAACTGGATGTAATCCATTGGTACCCATGTTCGTGAACTTCGCCGCTTGGTCGGACAGTCCGTTGTGATGTTTTGCTTTCAATCCTGCTTCCCATAGGTTTTCGCAGTGACTTACGAGACATTCCCCAATCTTTTACCTTACCCTGTAAAAAGGTTTTTGTATACCTCATCTTACGTCTTGCTTTCATGTACGCTCGTCACGGTTCTGATGATATTCTCATGACTTCTTCTTGCCACGTATGCCATCAAAGCTCTGGTCAGATCCACCCCTCTCTCCTGTGTGGCACCCTTAAACTCTCATGTCACCTGAAACTAGGTGCTCACTCAATATTCCGAGTCAATATCCATGTGGGGCTCAGAATTACCATGTAATCCACCCGACGTTTTTTGATGTTTAGTAGCATCTGGTATATGTTGCGATTCACGATCGGGCAAATCCAACGTCAATATTCCTTCAGCCCGTCCCGGCGCACGTATTCAAGTAACAAGTTCTCTGCCAGCCCTTGAACTGTGTACCTCACCGCCAACCTTGGTTCAGAGGGTCCTCCTGAGAATGCAGCCTCTGCGTTTTGCTTTCCCCCCACTATTGTCGCAGAACTAGCAATGGCCATGGAAGTCACTGACGTCTCGTTATCTACGTCCGAAAGACCTCCGATGTCGCTTCTGACTTCATCGAGCTACACTAGTTCGTTGGGTATCGTATTGGTTCGATAATCGTGACTCCTCTCATCTACTTTTTTTCACCGAGATCGCATACCAGGAGACGATGTCTTATCCAATGGCCCCCCTCCTCATGCAACGCACACAATGAATGGTACAAGGACATTCTCTGCCGTCCCGATATCCATGACATCTCTGATTAGAGAAAGGTTGTCTGGACAGGGCGTAGCTGGAATTATTTGTGTC
>Ga0153976_1000402_pt1 | contig 15024 bp, 10 predicted proteins | sample TSGA060MetaG_FD_104717 | JGI IMG/M metagenome (GOLD analysis project Ga0153976, IMG submission 104717) | Attine ant fungus gardens microbial communities from Georgia, USA - TSGA060 MetaG | ecosystem: Host-associated > Fungi > Mycelium > Unclassified | place: USA: Georgia, Yuchi Wildlife... | reverse complement strand
GTATCTCTCACCATATTCACTATAAATCTATGGGAAGCTGTAGGCTTCTTTCAGGGGACAACGAAAAAAAGAATGGGCCAGGAACTGGACAATTCTCACCTGAAGATGCCATCAAAATATCATTCCTGTTTCTCATGCTATGGTGCCTTCATCCAGCCCTGTACTGAGCCGTATTCCCGAGAAATTCGGGGAGCACTTCATTCCTTCTTTTTAAGTTAATACACCACTGGAACTACAAAATTGACAATTGATGTTCATCCGTCAAGTCCGTAAAATGGTGGATATTCCCGAGCTATGCGGAGACCTGACCCTTGAATGCATTCACTACTACACAATATCAGAAAACTCTCTAGTCCATTTATAGCAAACCTAAAAGGGACTGAGTCCGAGAAGACTGGACGCACTGAATCGGATTTGTCATTCTGTATCAAAATTCAGGACCATTATTATGGTTTTTGCCCTACTTCAAGGTTACGGCCTGAGCACTGGATCGTTCGAGAACAAAAGGGAAATATTGGATCTCACTGATGGTATGGAGAAGGAAGTATCATCACAAAGGCTCAAAGAACGCGCCTGGAACCGCAACCGCCTGTAGAACTCTCGACTTCGACTTCGACCTCGGGAACCAACCTTTCTCCAACGACAAAGTCGTTTTATGATTTTTTGGTATTAAAATTTGCACGTTTCAGTACATTCAATTAAGGTACACATGAATCATTTGAGTGAATCATAGTATGCCGTCTCATCTAAACCAAGGAAGGCCAAGAAACTCCTCATTCTTTTTTCTGTGGTCATTTCCGCTTGGTGTTAGACTTCATTTGACATCTCTTAGCAATTGAGAGGTAGCAAACAGAACGAACGGTCATGCAGAGTTTTGGTTGGATTTGAGAAGCTGTCGACATCATGATTTGGATCAGATCGTAAAAAAAGGTATAGTAGAAAGAGAAAGCGATTCAATGGTTTTTCGCCTTTTCGACGATGATGGCCTCAAGTTTGACCATACCTCCTGTTCTCGTATGCAATATGCTTATCATTTCGTGTAAACTTCGTTCCTTGTAAGTGATCATTGCACACGATAGGAGGTTACCAAGGTATGGGGAACTATTGACGCACACACACACTCTTCCTCCCTCAATTTACATTCGGGTCTCGACCTCTTGAATTCATAGAGGTTACCTTGGCAGCGTTAGCGATAAGAAGCAGCGAACGATAAACAGCATGAATCTGATGTTGCAAAAAAGGAAACTGAATTCACTATCTGATACGAGAGAATGCAGCTCGGGGTTTTTTTAATTATCAATCGACATTCATGGACAAGTCCAGATACTACTGGTGAGACTTTTGTATCCAATTAGGAAGTTGATGTCTATGATGAAAGTCCATACCGTGGAATCGACCTAATCGACCTACTGCAATTTCATACTAAGAGATGCATATCCGTGAAGCTCGTGGGTACTACTACACTGTGATCCTTCAACTCCGTATTTGTGGGGATGATGTGTTTGGAGAGGGATCAAAACTAGAACTCGCATTTCGATACGTGATATTTTAGTGGGCGCACGTGTGTCTTGTGTTCTAGCGCGTTCTAGCGTGACGGGAGCGGCTGTATTGTAGAATGTAGAAACTGAGAGCATGATTTATGAGCACCAGTCAGCCTTCACTGGACTTATCGCCTTCAAATTCGTTATAACCCCGCCGATACGGTATCAGGTGCTCCAAATCCCTTGTTTCAGCAAGTGCTACAAAGCGGGCTATAAATGTAGAACTCCAAAGTGGAAAGTGGCGGAACCTAACTGCCGAAGATCTACCCTGAATGCTGCTTCGATAAATTTAGTTCATTGGGATGCCGTTTCCAGTTTAGTGCAAGGGACACATTGAACAACTACCTCATATATTAAAGAGTTAACAGCTCAGGATTTTATGATTTACAAGAGCCTTCTGTATTCATCGCTGCGCATTACAAGTTCTCTCATTCGATTTCCCCAGTTGTGTGCGCGGTATTCTGTCTCTCTTTTTCCACTAGCTTTGAAATTCTCTTTTATTTTTTGCGCTTTTCTATCCTCTTCTCTTCTGTCGAATCTCTCCTTTTCTCATGACCAAGTTTCTTTCCTCCAATCAACTGGTCAAAGTCAACCGGTGGCTGGAAGAGGTTCACACCTCACCCATCCTTCTCGACCCTCTGCAATCGGTCATTCAAGAGATTATCGCAGAGCAGCCACCTAGCATTGGGATACTCGAGGTACCAACGTACGACTATGAGCGAGCGAGCGAGAAGCGCAGTTATGGGACATGGAAGTCGGAGTATTTGGCGAGAACTACTCGGGTGGAATTAAGGCCAGAAAGACGTGTTATTGAAGTATGCTGCCAGCAGCTGGGTCTTGCTGAGGCCTTGCGACCGAGACTGAACACAGTCGCAAGCATGAGTAGTCTGCCACATCCGGAAGGAAATGAGTTGGTGGGTCTCACCTGTTTTTGATGCTGAGGGATCAGCTACTCAATACCTGAACAGATAACAGATTCGAGATCAGCCCTGAGAAGTGAATTTGTCCGGGTCCTCTATATACGAAACAGCTTCTACGCCGAACAACAGCTCTACAAGGCGCTCCTGTCGTGTCAAGAAAGATTGTCATCCGAAGTCAGGATATTTTACGAGATGCGTCGAAGCGAGTGTGCTTATGGCTGCGAGAAAGCCCAACAGGCGGTACAATACGCCCAAGACTATGCAACTGCACAGGGGATGGACGTCAATTTCACGGAACTGTTGGCGGCATTACCATACGCAGAGGAAAGCGATGGGTTTCTGATCCCAAATGTTACGTCATCCTCAGAGAGCACTGATGTGGCGGGAAGTATGAGTATGACCATGGTGTCGAACGCTGGTCAAAGCTCACGTCTGTCAAAGCAAATTATTTCGGAAACTTATTTTAAGAATTGGAAGGATCGGTAGGTCTCACTGGTCTGCACTCTTTCCTCGTTTCTGACATTGGGACGCAGGTGGGTGTTCCAAGCGAGTCACCGAACGGTCCGTTGTCCAGGAAATTTGTGATTCTCTTCTTTTTTGTAAATTATGTGCTTGATGGCAGATATCAATTGTGTTTTGTATTTGAATAGATTCGGATTGAGTCCAAAATTGAGTCCCGTGACACGCGACGAATGCATCAGAACACGTGATTGCGTTTATACCCAGTGCGCGTAGATAAAAAACTTTGACACTGCTATGTCTCTGAAGCGTGCTCGCGACTCTTCGCTGCCTGACGATCGCGCACCAAAGCGCCGACAATGCTCTACCTCTATTTCAGCTATAAATCTGAAGCTGCCTCCATATCCTCCTCGCCCATTGGATTCGCCACGCAACCCCTTTGGCAGAAAATGGGCAAAGTATACGACTCGAATGCTCCCCACACCAACCTCATGGCGCAAACATATCTATCTTCGTTTTCAGTTTGTTCGGCTGGACCTTGCGGGTGCTCTTTATCGTGGGGTGCACCGCATTGTCCGTGTTCCTCTCAACTACACCTTTACCCATCTGCGATGCTTAATTGCCTGGCTCTTCGGTGGACAACCGAGACAGAGCACAACCGATGCACACCTCTTTGAGGTTAAGAAGGATGCTAAAACGTACAGTTACATGTATAAACCTGGCCAGCTGAAATCCGGCCAAACGTGGGCCAAAATTTCAAACACTCAGGACCCATATCGCTGGCGAAAGTGCTCATATAGTGACGACGAAGAGGAGGATGAGCTGTTCTCCGACGTGGATGGGGGTGGCCAGAAAGGCGATGGTCTATCAGAAGCTTGCGATGATGAGGATGAAGGAGGATGGGACTGGAAGGACGAGGAGGATTTTACCCTCGCACATGTTTGGCCCAAGGGCCCTGACAAAGAGCGCGCTATTCTTTACGTGATTATCCTTTCGTTTTTCACACCGCCCAAAGCCCTGACCCATTCAATCTACAGCACCATTCATCTGTAACTCAAATTCACATTAGTGTCGATCACGTTCTGGATTCAAGACGTCGCGGGATCTCGGAAACTCCTCATGTCCTCTCTGCTCAAGGTCGTGTCTGGCTGTCCCTGCCCCCTCTCCCTAGACCTGTTTTCTCCATCCCCGTAAAATCTCCTGCCTACAAACGTAAGCCGTCATCAAGATATGCAACGGATGAGGTTTCGGACGAGGATCGCGATTTTTTTGCAGAGAATAATCTAGCGGGATCGGAGACTGAGGATGATGATGACAATATGGAAGATATCGATCTCGATCTCGATGTTGACTACTGGAATGGTGCATCAAACAGCTTTGCCAAATTCCTTGCTCGGTATATGGGCCCTGTGTTGCCTGTATCTTCACCCTCTTCTCCCCGTGGTTCTTCAGCCTTTGATAGTGAGGAATATGTCAGCCAAGTGGATACGCTCCTTTATCCTTCGACACCAGACCTCACGCATTCATCCTCCATATATTCATCCCCAGGTCCTACACTTGCCACTTCCTCTCCTCCTCGTCCCTCATCTTGCGTGGCTGTTCATATTGTGTCGCCCTCTCAATTAGAGGACAAGGGAGGATATCTTACACTTTCACTTCCTGCATTGACTCCCTCCCCCGTTAAAGCACGTCCAATACGAAAACGGATGAAAAAGATTGAAAAACGGATGAGGAAGATCAAGAAAGGGGAATGGGCTTGTCGGTATGATGAAGTCGAGAACGATGAGTTGCCACAAGATGGAGGGCAGGGAAAAATCCCAGGAGCGGGAGTAGAGACAAAAGAGCCGCCTGATTGGGATCCATTTGGTGACGAGGAAGAGCTTTGATATTTGACCCACTTTTGAAATGATCAGTTTCCTTCTAATACTGGACTTGTTTCTTTCTGAGAGTCAATAGCAATACTAATTGTACAACTATAATCTATCGCGTTGTGTTGCATCATGTACATTGTCTGATATGGCAAACGTGGCGTGGCGTGGAATGTCAAGTGATTGATTGAATCACCAGTGTTTGACTGACCCCTTCACTACCGCGATGCCTAAACAAAAAGTGCTTACACCTCGGGAAGTATACTGGGCTCGTAAACAGGCACAACAGGCCTACCTTCCACCTGGACTCATTAACCATGGAAACACCTGCTTCATGAACTGGGTCCTGCAAGGCGTATGTCTATCACTTTCGGTGCCTACAGGCTAAGCTAACTGGTTTCTTGAAAACTAACTGTGTCTTGTTGAAAGCTTATAGCAACCCGTCTACTCGTAGATCTTGTCCAATTCAATGATGTCCCTGAAGAAGTTCAACAACATTCCAACACCCTGCTCCTCTCCCGGCGGTCTCCACAACTGACGAATGGCCATGGTCATGGTGGTTTGTACGAAAAGGATTGGGTGGATATGCCTATCGGTGACAGATTTTTGGAGATTATGCGCCAAGCGTGGCGCATCCAGTCTGAAAGGAAGCGGGAAAGTCTCAGCCCAAAGTAAGTCGCTTGCTTCACTGTAGACAACCGGAGCCGGAACTTGATGCCTTGGTTGGAAGGGACCTTTTGGCCGCTGTTGGGCAAAAGTATGATCAATATCTAGAACTTTCTCAGCAGGATGCTCATGAGTTTCTGCGCATTCTGCTTGATGCTATGAGAATGGAGGAGCAAGATGTAAACCGCTCGCTACCCCCGCTTAACTTGGCTGATGTTGTAACGATAGATTATCAAGCAACGACAACCGCAGCTACCTAAACAACCCAAGAAGCGTCGACGATCCTCATATTTGACCCCATCCTCGACAACTCAATCGACCCAATCGACCCAGCCTTTATCTGAGGCCGATACCCTAATTTCGTTGCCTGACATGGTCTTTTGTGGGAGACTGACCAGTATTCTGGTCTGCCAAGAATGCAAACATGTCTCCCAAACATATGAAGACTTTCACGATATCTCTTTATCGCTGAAACCGGAAGTGAACCATTTGCGTAGACGCGATCGATTCAAAAAATTTGCCAAGAAATTGACTGCGTTCCCGGGTACTTCATTGGCTTCTGCGAGTCCAAATCTGACGATGGCCACAAGCTTAAGCGCCCAAACAAGCTTGGATGACAATGTCATCAGTAGCAGTGGACCAAAAGACGAGGACGAGGCCATAACTCTCAATGAAGTATCAAACTCTAATGGTGATCTCCGTAGCACAGTGGGAGATGCATTTGCATTTAAGCGATCGTCTTCTATGCCACCTTCCCCGAGAGAACGAGAAGATGCCCAAATTCCCGAGAAGTCGTTACCTGATCTCGTCTCTCGCCGGCGGAGTATGGAATATCTACTTTCTGATCTATCGATCCCTACAGTTGATGGCGATTTCTCAAGTCTCATATTTGATCTTCCCTTTAGTGATGAGTCTACCTCAAATGCAGTCCACAATTCCGACAATCTCTCTGCTCACGCGAATGAGGTTTTGGATGCTTCGAATCTCGAGCCCCCACGAATAAGCCCATCGGAGACCAAAGGAGCAGAGAGCGACGACTCTAAAGCCACCTTCAACAGTCCCTCCATTTCTTCTCGTGTTGAGTTTGCTGTAGAGGAAAAATCTATCAGGGATCATGACAAGGAGAAAATATCAGATGGGAAGGACAAGAAAAAGCAGGATGATGACAGTTGGACGAAGCTGAGTCGAAGGATTAGCTCAACTGTCAGACTTGGGTTACGGGACAAGGAGGGGAACAGGGGGAAGGGAAGGAAGGGAAAAGGAAAGGAGGAAGAGAAGACAAAAGATGCAGGAGTCGGCAAGGATAAGAAGCGCTCATCGGAACATCGCTTGAGTGCATTTCCCCTGAAATCCAAGTCATCGTCCCCCGTTATTTCAATGTCTGACCCCTTGTTCAGTTTTTCTGACGAGTCACTAAACAACACAAACTACGTACCGTCTTCGTCGGCAATCGCAACCTCTGTTTCCTCCCCAGGAACTCTCTCTTTGCCGTCTTCTTCAATTACCATTGCTCCCAATGAATCGTCGCGGTCACAATCGCAACCAACATTAGCGGTTCCTGCTACTCTACAATCACACTCAGGTCCATCTCCGAACAAACCCCCGCTCAGCGTACCACAACAATCCATCCAGTCACACTTGCAGAACATCAACATGCATGTACAGGCACAGGCACAAAAAAATAGCGGGATACAAGGTTCCAAGAATCTTAGAGTACCCGATCAAACGAGACGGGAGCAGACGTATCTGAGGAAGATCCTAGCTGATGTGGCTCCTGTCCCTGTGTCTTCGCACACCATGAGCGGATCTGACGGTGAGGAGAAGGGGACAGACGGAGCGGGAGCAGGGACAGATGTTGAGAACGGCAGCAGGACGAATCCATTGACAAGACTGAAAACTTCCACGCACTCCCATCTTCCTGGATCGAACAGTCGATCGCAGATTCAAGACGACCATAGCACTTCGTCTATAAATGCAAACATTGGAAAAGGGCCACCGCTGGCTGCTACGAGCCAATTTAGTGGGTTGGAGGAGTGTTTAAGGAGGTTTACGGCTGTGGAGGAGTTGAATGGAGAGAATATGGTTGGATGTAGAAGGTGTTGGAAAATACAGAATGGATATGTGAAGGGGATGAAGAATGGAGAAGATAGTGGTGATGAAGATGACGAAGAGAAAACGCCTGTGTCAGAATATGTTATGGAGGCAAAGGATAAGCTTTCAGCACCCCCACTGCTGTCCTTGGATTCTCGATCGTCCCAGTCATCTAATGCGACATTCGCCTCGGCTGAGTCCGGCGGGCGGGCGGATGTGGAGGAAACTGATACCTCGCCTCACTCGACAATTACGGCAAGCTCGAGTCAACCACCTATTGCGCAGTCAGTGGTGACATCTGCGCCCGTACCTAATGGTGCGATGCTTACATCGGACGGAAACATCCCTACGCCTGATGCTGAGACGCCTCAAGCGCCTTTGACGCAGCCAGCACCGCCTCCCAAGGACGAATTGCATACTCCCGAGGTACATGAACTTTCTGGATCAACACCCGGTGGTCTTCCTATTCCACGGATCTCAACGACACTTGTCGTTGACATTCTACCTAATGACAGTATTTCTGGTGATAACACCGGCGAAGATGATTGTGAGGTAGATGATAACAGCAGCATACAGACTTCAACGTCTATATCTTCCCAGTCTGGTGTCAATTGCGATTCTAGCATGGAAGGCTCGACAATGGAGATGGATCATCAGGAAAATGTGCAGAGGGGGCAGGGGATGTCCTTGGTTGTTCCATCGAGGATGCCAGGTAGATCATCCTCGAACGGGATACGAAAGATGAGCACAGAGAGTGATGGGGGTACAGATACTCCTGCAAGTCCGAGTCGGAGTACAACACCTTCAGAGGAGAGTGACAGTGGAGAGGGGAGTGCTATGGAAAGTACATCGCAAACAGGTCGGGAAACCCAGTTTATTAGTCCCTTTGCTCCACCTGGATTAGGATACGAAGAATATCCTTCTTTGATTCCGTTAACCCTGCCCACTTATGACGCTGTGGTAGAGACGGTGCCTTCGGCTATGTCTCCGACACAGCCGTTGATGCCGAAAACATCCACCAAGGTTAAGAAGAAGCAAGAGAGGATTCTCCGACCGGCGTATAAACGATATCTCATTTCAATTCCTCCTCCGGTCCTTGTGGTTCACCTCAAACGATTTCAACAGCTAATTCCGTTGAATTCGTCACCACTGTCGTCATTCGCGGAGAGACTCGCTTCGGGGTTCTCTGCACACCAGAGTAGCTCACGCGCGAATCGAGAAGCTGCCTCAGGCGGAGGACTTGGTGGCTATGGAGGGATTGGACGTAGTGGGATTAGGAAATTGGAAGAATTCGTGTCGTTTCCTGAATGTTTGGACTTGAGTCCGTTCTTGGAGCCGGTGAAAGAGGAAGATACTGTTGAGTCGGATAAAGAGAGTCGATCGTGTAGACGGAATGGGACAAGAGATGAGGACGGAAGGTGTTTGTATCGACTTTACGCTGTTATGGTACATATTGGAGACATGGTGAGTTTTTTTGGTCCAATGTGTAAGAATTATCATAGTTTGAGCCTCATACGTGAATTTAGCTAAGTGGACATTATGTCTCCTACGTCGCCTTACCCGACAAACCACCTCTGATGGATGTTCATGGCGATCGTGGAGTCAATGATTTCAAAGTTCATAATGCAGAGTTGGAGGAGAAGGGAGGTTCTGATGAGAGTGCAGACTTGAAGAACGAGAAACGCTCTTCCTCAGCGGGGGAGAAAACAACAATGACAACAACGACAACAAGACAATGGGCATTTATTTCTGATACTAATGTGCGAGTGGCATCGCTGGACGAAGTTCTGAATGCGCGGGCTTATATTTGCAAGTATGAACGGATTTAAGACGGATGCTGTGATATATATATATATATGACGAGTTGTTCATGTAGGTTGAGAGATTACTTTTTTTCGAGTTTATTGTTAGGTTGATGGAATAGAGTGAATTTTGTTTTTGTTCCCGCAGTGATTGATTTTGGAGCAAAAAAGGCATGTAATTCACTAGAGTTCATCAAGGGTCCTCTTGGGTATTTCTGAGTAGCATGTGAGAAGATGAGATTCACCAAAAGACATCCCTTTGTTGGTTCAGTCCCTTCGCAAATATCCCATGAATTTACGAGCCAGTTTATCTGGTGACCCATCTTAGATGAGCGTGAGATAGGTAAACAAATGAAAGAACCAATCAGAGCCGATAGATGCTCGCTTGATCAAGACAATGATGCGAAGACTTTTTTTTTGTCATTCATACCATCACATCCACCTTCGGACAGTTTTTTTTCTCTTTGCTAGGATTAAGATCTCTATCTTGCAGAGCTAGTCCAGTACGATCTGATAAACTTACAGTCCTCCAGTGCTATTTAATGCCCAGTGCTTCTGATGTTTTGTAAATTTCAACCAAACGTCTGTGCACAATGTGATTATGGATGCTATCAGTTTGATAGCTTACCTGCTTTTTTGACTCTACACCCTGGAACATCAATTTTAGGGCTCCGATCCACAAGGTGAGTGCATCGTGCTCTTATTACAGATGTTTCGATCTTACACGCCTGGACTAGGCTTATATGAATGTCGTCTCTCAAAAAAGACTAACCTTGAGAGGATCAATAAAATCGCAGATTGAAGTGCCTGCACATTGGACCGATACCGTCGAGCCCGGAGATCAAATTCGGTAGTGAGTACAAGTCATTTGTTTTGATTCCAATCACTTCAAACCCCCCTCGATTCCAGGGAGGGATGTTACAAACAGCGTCCCAATTTCTAATATCCATTTCAGCCGGCGCTCACCAAAACCACACGAAATCGGAACAACCCGATCCATCACGCGTGATCTGCATTGGGACCTTCCTATCTTGGAAAACGAACATTGTTTTTGGTCGAGAGCTCCTAAAACCGTCGGAGTCGATCAATCAGCATGGGACTTGAGTCTTCCACGAAAAGTGTTTGTTTTTCTCCCATCCTGACCCTATTCCTTCATACCCTTTATTGAACTAATAGAGCCTTCCCTTTGTTTCTCGTTCCGTGGGAGGCTTGGTTTTCTATGCAGCATGCCTATCGTACAAGACCACAACCTGTCTCAGCCGTATCCAAAACTTCACCATGCTGCTCTTGACACAACTTTCTGCGGTATCAACCATGTGGCCTCTACTCCTCATGCCTCGATACACCAGTATCTTGGTATCAAGTATGCTTCGATACCCGCACGTTTTCGCCAGTCAAAACTGTTCAATACATACCCTGCCATAACGCCTGCTTCAAAACATGGGTGCGATTCCTCGTTTGCGCATTGCAGTTAACACATGCTCACCTAGTCGTTCTCTCGTAGGCCTATCTGCCCGCAGTCCCAAGAATGCAAGGTCACTGAGGAAATGCTTTTTGGTCTTGACCATGCAGATATTCCCCTCCAGACTCTCAAGCACGATGAATTCGAATGTCTCAATTTAAATATTACATGCCCCGCTGGACTCACTCTACATTCTCGCCTTCCGGTCATGGTTTGGATACATGGGTACGTCTGCACGCCTTTTTTCTATACGCGCTCAGCTTAATATAGTCCTAGGGGCGGAGATAGAGGGAGTGGTTCATCATGGATTTATGATGGCGGAGCCATTGTGCGCAAGGGCATGGAAATAGGAAAACCTCTAATTCTTGTCAGCATAAAGTAAGCAGGCATTGGTATATGATTTAACGGCTGACAAAGTTTTGCATAGCTTTCGGTTAGGTTTGCTCGGTTTCGCCTTTAGTCCTGTTATCCGTGAGGATAATCTGGCCGGTGGCGATACCGGATCCGGAAATTACGGTGCGTGGTAGTCGTGTTGCATTTGGTGTGTACGATAACGATATTCATCTTCAACCCAGGTCTGAATGATCAGAGAAAGGCCCTGGAATGGATTCATCACTACATTCAAGGTTTCGGCGGTGATCCAGAAAACGTGACACTTTTCGGCGAGTCTTCTGGTGCGATGGACATCGTCTATCAGTTGCTCTCAGTTGCAAACCAGACGCGCCCTCTGTTCAGCCGTGCCATCATTCAGAGTGCCATCATTGAGTCCTACCTGCCCAATGTGGCCCGAGCTGGTTGTCATTTGTCGAGGATACAGTCGGCACTTCATGTGTCTTCTGTTGACGAACTGCGAACCATTGACGTTGAAAAACTTGTTGAAATGCGATCACTGCATCGAGTGATAGACGATGGGGAGTTTTTCCGGAAAGACTGGCATGAGTATTTCAACCACAATCCTTCCTCCCGTAGCGAGAAGGAGAGCGCTTCTCCTTTGAAGGATGTTCCACCTCGTCGCAGTAGTCGCAGTCGGTCACGTCTACGGGAATCACGTTCCACCTCTACTCCCCTGATTCCCAATCTTCAGGCTCTCAATAACCTGCAACCGCTCATCATTGGAGACTGCTGTAGTGACTCTATGCTATGGTCAGGTCCAATCTCAACATGGACAGGCCCAGCCGTCGTTCGCCGCCTCAAAGCCTGCATCCAATCTCTGACCAAAGCCAACAACCTCCTCCGCGCTTTCGAAATCAGTAGCTGCACGCCTGATGACGAGCTTCCCGAGCGTCTTTTTGAGCTCGTGAATGATGCTCGAGTAGCTTGGCCAGCGGAGATTATTGCAGGGAATGCGAAACGAGAACGAGGTGGACGTAATGTGTGGCGATATGTGTTTGATCAAGAGGGTCCTTCGCGTGGTGTTCCGCACCATGTGGCTGACCTTATTTACCTCTTTGACAATGTCCCTCTGCCCAAGATTAAATCAGCGACTAGTCTTCTTTCTTCTTCGACAGATGCGTGTTGCTATGATTGTTCATTCGATGACGACGTTGACAACGTTGACGAAGAAGAAGAGACTGACAGTGAACGACGACGACGATCATGGGGCTCCTCGACATCTGAAGAAGAATGGGACACATACGTCGTAGATCCCTTCTCTTACGCACGCGTGAGAGATACGATCCAGGAGAAATGGATCGCGTTCGCGAACGGTGAAGCGCCGTGGAACGAAGATAAAGTATTCGTCTTTGGACCGGAAGGCGAGACGGGCGAACGGTCGACGTGTATATTTGAAGGAAGGAGGAGACGACAGCTCTGGAAAGAGGTGTTTGAACCCCTTGGAATGCAACTGGTCCAAAAAGTAGGCGTGGAGCTCAGTCGGGGGCCTTCCTAGTCCACCTTTTTTCACCTTTTTTTTTGATGATCTATTTGGTTTTTTTTTTCATATACGGTCTCTTGATGGGTTTTCATTTGTGTTTGTGTTCTTGTTGGGTTATCGATGAATCGGTTGTATACAGTAGTGACAAGTCAGTCAATGCTGTTGGTCTGTTCTATATCTAGTATTGTAAAATTGTTGTATTGTTTTTGGGAGATCCTCCCCTACTCGCAAGCTACATATTGAGCCCATATTCACACTCATTACAAACAAGATTAAACTAAAAAAAAGCATGTTCTCAAGAAAAAATCAAATAAATCCCACCTCCCTCCTCAAAATATATATACAAATAAATACCTCCCATACACACACACTTACTTCCTTCACACGCCAGGCGTGACAGACCTCGAACCCACAGGCGTACTCGTCAAACTCCTATTATGCATCATATGCGCCCTCATCAAATGCCCCGCCGCCAGCGCACTCATCAACGACAACTCCCCCGCCATCACCGCACCCACCACCACCCTCGCCAACCTCTGCGCATGCTCCCCCGGCCGCGTCCCATGCGCGCCCTTGATGCCCAACATCTCCAATACTCCTTGTTGAGGCGCCAACACCGTCCCGCCTCCGACGGTACCGACTTCAATGGAAGGCATCGTGATGGTGATTAATAAATCTTCACCTCCATTCGTCCTATCAAAAAAATCAATAATCAGTTTTTTTTAGAGAGGGCTGATCACTTACGGTTCCATCAACGTCATACAATTTGAACTCTCCACATTCTGCGCAGGATCCTGACCCGTCGCCAAAAACACCGCTGTCACAATATTCGCAGCATGCGCATTAAACCCACCCCCAACCACCCCCGCCATCGCACTCCCCACCAAATTCTTCTTCACATTCAACCCACACAACGCCTCCACCGTCGTCTTCAACACCGTCCTTACCACCTCCCCTGGCACTACCGCTTCCCCCACCACCGACTTGCCCCGTCCCTCAATCCAATTAATCGCCGCCGGCTTCTTGTCCGTACAGTAATTCCCCGACAGCGCCAGCGTCACCATCTCTGGAAACTGCGCTTGCATGACTTGAAGCGCTTTTTCGGTCCCTTTGGAAATCATGTTCATACCCATCGCATCCCCCGTCGACGTCGTAAACCTCACAAACAACGTCCGACCCGCCAACGCCGTCTTGAGCCCTTGCAACCTCAAAAACCGCGACGTCGACTCAAACGCCGTCTTGAGCAGCTCATAGCCTGACTCGGACGCAATCCACGCTTTCGCTCGTGCAGCTTCAACCACAGATGGGAATTCAATAGCAGGTCCACGCGTCATCGCATCTTGAAGCAGAACCGTCGTCACACCTCCACCCGCATTGAGCGCTTTGCATCCACGAGATGTCGACGCCACAAGCGTGCCTTCAGCTGTAGCCATAGGTATAGGAACCATCTGACCATCGAGGGTCAAAGGCCCAGCGATACCAAGAGGAAGCGGGATATATCCAACCACGTTCTCGCAACAAGCACCGAGAACACGCGAGTAGTCATAATTGGAGATGGGAATATCCGACGTTTCAAGCGTCCGGGTCCTTGATTGACGAGCTTGATGGGGAAATAGTCATGAATACGAAAAGACATCTGTTGAAAACGACTTACAAACTAGAGCTCTCCTGATCCTGACGGCCCTCTCCAACTCGTCATTGCCGAGAATCTTTTCCAAAGCATACATGGCAATCTTTCCATTCTGAGCCAACAAGATCACTTCTTCATCGTTCAATGTCTTCAGACTCAGACTGAGAGGCCTAGGCCCATTCTCAAAGACATTGATACACTCGTTCAACGATCGAATGCTTAAAGTAGAAGAAGAAGAGTATGGCGGTGGTGTGGGAGCACGGGAGTCGGTCAACGGTGGGGTATCGAGGGCTGCTGCTTCCACGAGACGTCTGCCGACGTCTTCGAGGATGAACATGGGAAGATCGACGGGTTTTGTGGGTTTGGGGACGTGAACAGGTAGAGGAACGGGCGCACTTGGGGGAGGAGAGAGGAGAAGAGGAGAAGGGGGGGAAGGAGCACGAGGAGGAAGAGGAAGAGGATCACTTGGGGGAGAGGGGGAAAAAGAAATAGAGGGAAGATCACTCGGGGGATCGTGGGCAGGCTTCTCCTCAAAGCGAACACCACCCTTATCCTTGGCGATCCTGGACATGACCAACGAGACGCTGGGCAAGCCGAGGGCGAGGCCCTTTAACAAAAACCCATTCAAGGAGATACTGATAGCCAACAAGACGACGATCCACTTTGACAAGATCGGATCACCAACGAGGCTGGTCCAACTCGACATGAAACG
>Ga0153976_1000399_pt1 | contig 15083 bp, 14 predicted proteins | sample TSGA060MetaG_FD_104717 | JGI IMG/M metagenome (GOLD analysis project Ga0153976, IMG submission 104717) | Attine ant fungus gardens microbial communities from Georgia, USA - TSGA060 MetaG | ecosystem: Host-associated > Fungi > Mycelium > Unclassified | place: USA: Georgia, Yuchi Wildlife... | reverse complement strand
TGGTCACAAAGACCACCCCACTTGACCGCACTTCTTTTCTTTCGAGTAGCACTACACGGACTGCACTTCAAGTAAGATAATGTACTTAATTATTGACATGAGCTTGAATTCTCTTCGTTCTTGGTCACAGAACTTCTTGTACCATTTCAGGCCCGTGATTTTGTAATGCAATGCCAGGTGATATTCTTCCGAGAGGTTGGTTCCTCTGGGGAATCCGAAGCTTCTTTGACTTGGCCGCTAGCAGGGGACTATATAGCACATGCCGTTGCCTCGATAAGACCACCAAGCGTCATCGATCTGGAGCTTCGACGTGTTGAGCATGGCATTCCAGACCGGGTTTAGCATACCGTTAAATCCAGATATGACTTCACAAATCTATTGATCATCAATCAAGTAGACTTTGTAAGGCCTAGGCCTCAAGCTTGTAAATGGAAGGTCCAGCTATCATGTTGGTCGTTTACTAAATGTAACCAATCCTTCTTACATTTGGATATAGCATTCTAATCTTGGGTCGATTTATGGTAATTGGTTGCAACATCGAAAACGGTCCGAGCTGCTGATTTAGCACCTATGATGTCATATCAACATTTGCATTAGTATTGAGCACTCACACACATATGTTTCGTCCAATAACTTTCGGCGCGGTTTCAGTGTCTTCGTTGCTTTTGTGCTACCAGTCTGGTAACTCGTTGTCTCAGGCGTACATTGTCTGAACATCTAACTCGAAAAAAAGAACTTGGCAAGGGTATCATATGGTATCTCCAGTAATTGTATGCCATATGCCTCGGGCGAAAAAAATTCGAACGTCATGTTTGAATACGAGCCTATTATCAAAGATTATGAAGGGCTATGACCGAGTTTTCTTCTGTTTAACGAGGCTAGAGAGCAATATCTGTCAATCCAGCATATATTTTTTGAACACCATGTAGAATTCGGATACTCGGTAAAACTCTCTTGGCTCGTTTGTTGAAGTTACAAGGGACGATTTGACGCAGAATGATGTCAGAGATTGAAAGTTCCGAGGCTCATGAGAGTATGCTTAGAAATGGCCTGAAGTATTTTCACACAGGATTGTCGGCAATATCTCGGTCGAGGCTCTGAGCATGTTCAGGCTCAAAGTATGAGCTCTGGGTGTGAACAAAGAGTAGACGGTGGAAGCATGGGGATGTTCTAACAACGCAACGAACTAGGCAGATGGGAGTCAATGTATCGATATAGCGACACTCGTTCCACTCGGCGCCAAGTTTCCGTTGGCTTCTAATTCCGAGCCGAGGTCTCGCAACCATTCCTGACAACTGGAGCCCTTTAGTCTCACGGTCTTTTTGTCTTTCCAACGGGACGAACATATGATTAACATCACGAGAACCATCACTTTTCGTTGTGTTCAAGACTGCTGGCTTTCTAAAAAAGATACGACTCATGCCTCGTGTAACCTCGGATACACAGGCTGAAATCGGAGTCACAATGACTGTTGAATCCACATCCCAAGATTGGCAGGTGAAGATCAGGTGGGAACCAATGGTACCAAAAACTGCAATATCAATGGCATCCTCCCAGGCATAGAGTGGAATGCACCATATTTAGATACATCAGAAATTGTGAGAGGAGACCAGGATTTCAGATGGAACAATTGCAAAAGAACACCAACCTGCCATAGATAAAAGTAGCTTAGTTAACCAATCATTACAATTGGAAATATCTCGATAAACAATCGCCAAAACACGTGTGGCCTCAGGTTGGCACTGCTCTCATCCGAACTAGATTTCTTTAGTTTTCATAAATCAGGTGGGAAAGATCTATGTATCACAAAAACAGGTCGATTTAGCGTGGCGTACAGGAGGCGTCAAACGAGCAAAAGCCATGCTCTGTATAGCAGGAACATGGGGCAGTTCTTCTAATAGAAGTACTCCATCGAACATTTGTAAAGTGGATCAGATCTTGTTTTGTTCGTTGGAATGCGTCACGTCTCGTAAGGCGACATCTTCATCCAGGACTTAACCAATCAGGCATCCAGGCTGCGGAAGCTATTCACGAGAAAAATTTCGCCAGATCATATTAAGCTTGTAGAATGCTGTAGTCGAGATCTTGGTCTCGAGTGCTTGGACGCCAGAGAAGCCAGATGCGGGGCAGACTTCCATGAGAAATGTTCATCGTAACGGAGGTGGACATAATAGGAAGCCATGAAGTGTGAGTGCACCCAATACACAACCCTGAAGGAAGCCGTAACTGAATAATTGTGTGCGACGATGATCCTGCCGCTACTGAATACCCTATTTGGAGCAGAGGGGTAATAGCCGAAGTCGAACATTTGTACTGCTTAACGTCGAGGATGAACAGAACATACAGGAATGATCGGGATACAACCCGTCTAAGCGTGAGAGCCAAGGCGCTCTTCTTCCGCTGACAATAGAATGTCAATCGTTTTATTTTTGATAATTCACCTTTGTATTGGCGTTGTCCATTGGTTCCGGTTACTCATCGCGAGACTAACTCGAGGATGTTTCAAGCTCACATCATGTCTGACGCTTGTCGTAACTGCCTTACATACCGTTGTCCATATATTAATAAGAGCAACTAACGGAGATAGAAGGTTAGTGGCTGGAGTGTTTGTGAGAGAAACCCCACGGTACCCGGGTGGTAGAAGGCAGGTAAAACAGTACCAGAGTAGAAACTGATATTCGAGAGAGTTGGGAAACAGGCAAGTTGACATGAGAAAAGCTGAAGTCTCACGCTCACAGGTTGACGGGCGTCAAAACAAAAACCTGGTAGTCCTTTTTTCCATGGCAGCCAGCCGACCTGCCGAATAACGAAGCAAGATGTCAAATGAATCAAGTTGGTACTCACGTCGGGCAGTGAACATTGTAGCTTCTAAAACATTCGACGTTATCGGCGCCGACTGGCACCATGAACGTTGGTTCGTGACTCAATCGCCCCAGGATTTCGGGCAATTAGTACTAGTATCAACTCGCGAGCGCGCATGCTGTTATACGGGAAATCCTGCCTGTGGGTCAGTTCTCAGGCTAACATAAGAGTTCCCCAATCATCAGCTCTACCGGGAAGATTGGTCATTCTATTTAAGTCGAGTGGCTCTCATTTTTATTCGGATTATACTGATGGGTTAATGGGCGTCTGACGTGCGATCACTAAAGATGACTTCTGTTCAATTATATTGACACAAAAGAGCTTCGCTCTTTGTGCAATGTCATTGTTAATGGCATTTCTTCACAGCTCACCACTCTACAAATCTATATATATCGAAGACGCCGTCGGCTCTTTTCCCAGGTATTCATCGAAATGGTCCAGGACTAGCTTAAATTAGGTCTTGACAGTCGAGAAAGCGATGAGACAAGTTTGATTGCAATCCGGCAGCTGCGCATTGATTGAATTCAATTTTTCGTTACGTGGTATTGCAGTGTATGAGAGGTTTTCCCACTGGCGTTTTTTCTCATGGTGGTAACCATCTTTTGGGTTCATGGGCTTAGCGAGGGAGGAAGAACGATATCCAAGCCCCACCTGATGATACTCATGGTACTCATCTCATTTCCCCAGAGTTTGCATGGAACTTCGATACTACTTCGGGGTCTCAGGTTCATTACAGCAATCCGACTTAAGAGGAATTGATTCGGTTCAATGTTAACCCATGACCCTGAGCTGAGGTAGGGTATCTGTAAAGTTTTTGATCACAAGATATCATCTCTTGTAGAGCTCTTTGCTTTCAGTAGATGCTAAGGTGGCAAATAAGTGTTTATTTGGCTTGAATCCAAACATTAATGTTGATATGAATTTTTTGCCTGATCTCCTACTCCAATATGGCAACCCTACTTCCTCCGCCAAAACGTCCAAAAGTATACCGTGGGGTACCAGAACCTCCGAAAGAGGAAACATTGCCCACCCCACAAATTGTAGTTCACTTTGTGTCGGAGGATGATGGGAGATCATTAGCTCCAGCAGTTAACATACCTGCCAATGTAACTCGAGAGGCGTTGGAACTCCTTGTAAACAATTTATCACCTGAGGTGCGTGTACCTTAGTCTTGGGTTCATTTTGCTGAATGTGAGCAACAGGATGAAGGGCCTGTCCCTTTTTCCTTCCATGTAGCTCTACCAGAAGAAGTAAAATCTGGTCAAGTTAATCCCTCCCGGGTTGTCGTAACTAAATCCATAGAAGCGGACGTACTGAATCATCCTTCTGGAAAGTTCACCCCAGAAGACACTATTGTCGTGCATTGTTCCCCACAGAGTGTTTTCCGCGTTCGACCTGCAACCAGATGTTCTTCTACGCTCTCAGGTCGGCTTTTCGGTTTCGGAAACTGATAGCATCGAACTGATATTGATCTAGGACATTCTTCTCCGATCCTTTGCGCTTCATTTTCTCCTACGGGAAAGCTTTTAGCGACTGGGTCCGGTGATACCAATGCCCGGCTGTGGGATCTGAACACCGAAACACCCTCCCACACGCTCTCAGGCCATAAAGGATGGGTGCTCTGCGTTGAATGGGAACCAATGGAAAGAAGGTTAGCGAGCGGAGGACACGACGGACATGTTCGCATTTGGGATCCAAAAACTGGAAAGGCTATTGGTGACGCCCTAAGAGGACATACCAAGTGGATCACATCACTTGCTTGGGAACCCATTCACATGTGCGTTTCGTCTTGGCTCTATCTCAGCCCGACTGTTCTTATTCTCATCACGGTAGCAATTCTTCAGCTCCTCGCCTCGCCTCGTCCTCAAAAGATGGCACTGTCCGAGTATGGTCTCTCACGACACGAAGAGTGGAGTATACATTGGGAGGACACACTGCCAGTGTCAATGTTGTAAAATGGGGTGGCACTGGAGGAGTATGTGGTGTTCTCTACACTGCGAGTAGTGATCGTACCGTGCGGATATGGGATGCGGAAAAGGTGTGTATTCCTTATCTCTCGTCAAGCCTCCCAATCTTCAATATGTGTAGGGTCGACCGCTACATACCCTGAAAGACCATGCACATTGGGTCACCACTCTCGCCCTCAACACGGATTTTGTCCTTCGGACAGGTCCCTTTGACCACACCAACAAAAAGCCTTCGTCAGATGAAGAAGGTGCGCATCGACTATTCCCCTGCAACTAACGCTGAGGTTTTCGATTCAAGCACAACAGCTAGCTAAAGCACGATATGATAACATTCTCAAAACGACACCAGAGATCCTCATTTCTGGCTCAGATGACCACACTCTTTTCCTCTGGTCTCCATTCCCATCATCGTCTCCCTCCAGCGACCGATCTACCGTCAATCCAACGAAACCGGTGACCCGTTTGACAGGGCATCAGCGCCAGGTTTGCCATGTCGCATTTTCGCCGGATGGTAGAAGGGCTGCCAGTGCGTCTTGGGACAGCAGTGTTCGTTTGTGGGAGGGGCGGACTGGTAAGTTTGTTGCGACTCTGCGTGGTCATGTAGGTCCTGTCTACAGACTGGCATGGAGTGCGGACAGTCGGATGCTGATAAGTGCAAGTAAGGATTCTACGCTTAAAGTGAGTTCGTGGCCCATCGAGAACCGTGTATCGTCTCAAATTTTGATAGATTTGGGATCTGAAAACCTATAAGATTAAAATGGACCTTCCGGGTCACACAGATGAGGTTTATTGTGTAGATTTTGTGGCTGACAAAGTCGTCAGTGGGGGAAGAGATAAGGTAGTGAAAATGTGAGTCTCTGTTATTGCTAAGTGTCCAATCTTGTACTTACCCCCAAACGCAGATGGAAACACTAGTATTGGAATGTTCCCTGCATATTGCATGATCTTTCCTAGCTTTACTAATTCATCTATTTGTTTGCATGAAGCCTTTATCCAGAAATAAACACCTGATGTACAGAAAAACTACAGACAAGGTATACAAATTACAAAACACACATTACAATACTCAAAAACACATCTCAATACTATACATTGGTATTTTCACAACAATAAAATGAATCAAACGAACATCCAAGTCCCGACAAACCCCTGAAAACAACCAGAAAACACATACCTATCTAGATCCTAGTTTCGCGTATATGAAACCAGAGAAAGTTTTCTAAGCCTGCCCATCGCTCCACCAGCGTTGTCGGTTCTTATACTTTTGCTCGCTCCGCCGCTCTCATTTCCATTTCCGCTGCTACTGGAACCAGAGCCGCTAGGGTCAGTGATCACACTCGTCGTTCTAGTAGTCACATTCGTCGGATGCAAAGCAATAGCAGGTAACGAAAATCTCTTCGACCTCTTCACAACATCTTCTCTCTTCCTCCGAGGAGAAGGGCTCGGAGGCTGGGAGAAGAACTTCACAGAAGACCGAGCTGATAATGGTATATCATCAAAATAGTGTTCTCCCGCTACGCTCCCTAAACCTACACCCTCTGATTCCGATGATTCCGGATTTTCTTCAATCGCAGAGTCTAGGAGCGTTGATAACGAAGAAGGTATTCCAGATTGGCGGCCAAAGTTCTCAGGAATCTGATGATAACTCTTGGGCCGTGTGGTCAATCTCAGACGGGCATGTCCCCGCCTTGGAGACTGGAGGTTACTTGTACTGAGTGCGCTGGCGCTGATATAAGGTCCAGGTATTTCTAAACCATCCGTTGAGATATCAGCGTCAGCCATCTGCATCAGGGCTTGAGGTTGAGAGCCTTGAGTTGGCAATGATGGCATTGACACCCAAGTAGGAAGCATGGACAAGGTCGTGTCTTTGGCTAGACGCGCAGTTCCAACATCCGATGAAAGGAAGGATGAAAACTTAGGACTGGCAGCACCTTCACCGATCGTCGGTGGGTCTACAAGTGGGAACACAGTCTCGTAGCAGGTTTCACAAGCGCGTGCTGGTTTCGAAGACGATTCCAGGGCACTGGGATTTGCGATGAAGAAGGTCTGTAGTGTGTTTGGTGAGGCCGACGACATGTAAATAAAATATGACATACTCTGCCTGAACAGGTCGCACATACACAACGCCCGCAAAGCCGACAATGGTGTCGTCTCCGTCTCCAATTAAACGGCTTCCCACAACGCATACATAGATCCGACTTCTCATCAGGTATCCATATTGCTGGTACCCAGTGCTCCACTTTCCTCCGCCTCTCAAGGGGTTCTTTGCCTTTCCTCTGATCTTCATCATTTTTGAGGAGGTCAAACTCAGAGATATCCTTGAAGCTTTGGGCGGCACGGACAGTAGCTATACGTTCATCTGATGGTGGAAAAGGTAATGCTTGTAATGAACGACGCAGGTGGTTCGTTGATGAAGAAGACGTGAGGGTGGAATTAGAGTTGATCACATTAAGTGAGGTGAGCAACTGCACTTTCGCCTGCCGTATTTCAGAGACCCAGCATGCCCTCTCGATTTCGGATCCTTTGAGCGATAATCAAGACAGTAAGCCAAGATAGGAACGCACAACATACCAGCGTAAAGCACAAAGCTGCTCTCAGGACTGAGTACTTCGAAGCGTAGTTCATCTTCCCCTGCTCGTGGTGGGACAAGGACAACCTCCACGTCAACTAATGAAATCTGCCCTTTGAAAACCCATTTTTTATCTCCTGTGCTTGCTATTCTTCTGGATGCAAGTGGAGATGGTAGGATTGATGGCTTCTTCATGGGAGGAGGCACAACACAAGAATGCCTCCTGAGGGAAGTTGAGTGTTGCTTATCGTCATGCCGCGACTTCATGAGCTCGGCTTCGCTTCTCCTGCTCATAACCAATTTGGGTTTCACGGGCGTGTGTGGACTGGAACTATGAGAATCGATTGCGGCACCGGCACTCCAGCCAAGGCTCCAAGTTCGTTCAACTTCTTCGTTGGCGAGCCATAAGAGGCAATCAGAGAAAAGGAGAAATTCACGCTCGCGAGGAGCGGAGCTACGTTCAGCTTGAAAGAGAGGGCCTCGTTTTATGAATATGCGACCTGGCTCGACGAGCTGAATCGGAAGGCCATTTGTAGAACGTTGAAGAGCAAGTAGTGAAAGGATTTGAGCCTGAGTCTGTAGTGATGTGTTCAAGGAGGTGGTGACTGAGCATATTCAGCGAGGATGATCTGTTCATCGGTGGCTGTGCTCACTTTTATTCACAAGAGAGAAGACAGAATTCAGTTTGGAATATTCAGGATCCTCTACATCGATGTTTTTGATCAAGTCTTTGAGGAGGAGCAGATAACGGGGTAATCGTTGCACAATAGTTAACAGCCAATCTCGCAATTTGAGTTTCCCACAGCAAAGATCAGCTTCCTGTTTCGAGACGAAGGCAGCGAAATCTTGATTGAATCGTGGATTGGGTCGATATTGGTTCGGAGGGGTGGTAATGTCTGTTAGTGTGGATATCATCGAGGGGAAAGACGTAACAAAGGGGTTATAAAGGGATAGGTAAGGAAAATGGGAAAGCAAAACAGGTGATATTGGAGGAGGAATGGAAGTAAAGTCATTCCGAAGATGGGTCGTAAGTGCAGAAAAGAAAGAACGATGAAGATTCCATATGTCAATGAAATTCGAGAAAACACTTGTCAGAGATGCACGATCCAGTAAAGGATTCAAGGTTTCCAGAGAGATGATAATTGGTGAAAGAAAGTGCTGGCTCTGATGTCAGTACGATGCCTGGTTGAGAGATGTTATACACACGGAGTAAATAAGTTCAAGTCCATCAACATAGCTTTTCTCTGTGGCATAAAATTCTTCCAAAACTTGTTTTCGTTTCAAAAAGTTTATATCGGAGGTCGGCTCAGCACTACTGCTGTGCCTCCTCGAATGCCACTTAGGAGATTCAATGGGAATGAGCCGAGTCTGAGTACTGTGGCTGTTTGCGGATACTAGTTTCGAGAGACAAAGATTTCCAGAATTGTGGACGGCAACAGTCAGACGAGGTCGAACCTCCTGGCCCTCGACAGACGAGCCAAGGGAAGATATGCTTTCAATGGAACTTTTTTGGAATACAGAAGGGAAAGATGGCAAGGATATTCGTCGAAATGGTTGAATGAGAGGGGCAGGTTGCAAGGAAACTGGAGAAAAAGACTCGGAGGTCGGAAAGCTTATTCTAGTGTGCGTGGTCATGCCTTGCTACACAGTACAGTTGAGTCTGATATTAGGGGCAGGTCTGAGGTCAATGTTCACTGGGGGAGCACAAAGTACACACCTTGGCGCACTCACTGTACGCGTACTAGTCAGAAATCCAGGCTCCTGAGCTTAAGAGAGGCATTGGAAGAATCCCAAATCGTCCACTTCTGATCACTTGAGGTCATGTATTTGTCATTGGCCTCGCACTTAAATATCGAATACTTTTATTAATTGGATATAGAATAAAAGTCGATCTGATAGGTAAAGTGAAGTGACTTTAATCGCAAATATTTCACAGGAGAGCGAAACCTTCATCTAATGCGATCAAGAGTGGTATATAAATTAAAAACCCAACACCGGGTGACCCAAGAGAGATAAAGATAAAGAAATACAAAAAAGACCGGAAACGAGAGTGAGGGAAAAAAGAATGAGAGATGTCCCAGGTATTTACCGATGAGAATGGATGCATGCGACCAAAAAATAAACCAGCCTCAAGAAAACAAACCAAGGGAGTCGATCACCAGAACCTCGTCCTCCAAGGTTCCACACCAGCCACAGTCCTTAATAATACCACATTCGCCGTCAAACTTGAGAACCCATTCCCAATAAACACTTCCGCTCTCTGCCCAACATACATATCCATCGCTTGTGCAACATATTTCGTCTCCCAGCCAATATCCATGTCTCGACTCGTCGAAATTTCATCCCACGACCATACAAAGTCGTAATCGTACTGACTTGAGGATCCATTGGTAGAGTTTGCGTTGGTATCCTCCGCTATGAGTTTGTTATCTATGCGAAGGGCAGATCGTTGGGCGTCAGACAAAAGTGCTGATTTGAGTTGGTTCAAAAATTCCCGATCGCCGTTGGTCATTATGTAAACCTTCCTTAGCATCTCCTTCACACCCTCATCCCCATTATGCGCCGCCATAAATCTGTTGCGTTGTTGCCTTTCAAAAATCTGTAGTCTCTCATTACGCCATTCTGTTACCGCCCTGACAACACGTTTTCGAACTTCGCCGACATCGATTAGACATTTCTGTTTATAAGCCTCTTTTATCTCATCTGTTGACATCGAATCGCGCATGGTAGTGTTTTCCATGAAAAATCGGTCAGGAAGAGAAGGCTGAGTGTTGAACCCAGTATATGTCGAATTCCAGTTATAGAGGTTATCACAATGCTCAATGAAATCACCCCTTCGTAGATGTAGAGCGAGGACAGGAAGAGATTCAATTTTTGAAACTGGAGGTGTTGGTGTCATGTCAGAGCCCGATTCATAGGAGATGGACGAGCCCCTCGATGTCAAAAAAGGTAATACCACCGAGAGTAGAGATGGTTTTCGCAAGGTGGTGAAATGGTGCTGGTTCTTTTGGAATGCATAATTGACCAGAGGGGACCAGGCAAGATCTCGCATGATAGGAGAGTGGATCAACGTCGGTATTATATCGTGCAAGCGTGCAGATCCCATGACCCTATGTAGATAACGTTCAAAAGAGCTAAAAATAAGGAAAGCGGAAATGCGCACCAATAATCGAACAATTGAGAGGTGTCTTTTTGGATTTCAATACATCTGTCATTGATACTTCGAAGTTTTTCGCTGAATGCTGACATGATTTGAAGTGCGCTTGCATCAGTGCCGATGTCACTGAGAGTGTCACGGGGATCAAGGACATAAGGAGCTGGACAGACTTTTTTGAAATATCGCCGTGAGACTGCTCTAGGATGTGTCTTGGCAATGGTGGAGTTGGAGTAGGGTTGTCCAGCGATGGGACCTGCAACCAGTGCCGATGTTGGCACTCGCGATGGAATCAACTTTCCATTATAATCAGCATACGGAGCATCTCGTTTCCAAGTATAATCATCAAAAACGAATCTGACAGAGCAAAGTAAATACCAATTGGCAAACTCGGGATAGATATCCTTACGCCCGGCCTGATTCATATGCCAACTGCGCATTCAAAACCATTTCTTGCATTACGTTGCCCCAGCCTACTCCCCACGTATGATCTGCGAAAAAGACATATTTCCTGCTTGAGTCATCCGGGAAAGATAGTGATTCATTGTGTTGTGGGAGTCCATCCTCAAAGGCGGTATATCGCTGATATAATGGTGGTCGGGTGTCATATATCGGTGGCGACTCTTGAGGAATTGGGTATTCAGACCAGTCCGGTGCTGTTCTAGACAGAGAATGGGTCCATGAGTCTGATCTAGCAGCCCACAGTCGTGTTTGGGTATGAGCAACGACAAATGCAAAGCAAGCCAATGAAAAAACGGCAACGAGTGTGAATCTGGCGTAACGACGGGAGAGGAAGACATTCGAAATGAAACTCGTAGCGATTTTCTTGTGTTTTCGAGGATAATCTGGACCATTATTGTGAGTTGGGAGGAGGGAATAGCGGTAGGACATGGTGGCTTGCAGCAAAGAAGCCTATTTTCGGCGCTGTTTTTCGTCCCCTCTTTGATCTGTGACGTAATCGATTTCTGACCGTTTCTGGTATCTGCTGCAAACCGTTGTAAAGCTATATACTCTCTGAGTTATTCATTTATATCACTTGCGGAGTACCCATTGCTGCGCAATTTCCACATGAAGAAGTTCTCTTGGCGAAAACAGGAGAACCCCCGTTCCGTTGACAACACTACTATGTTGGGTGACTCTGCGTTCGGCGCTGTTCAGAGTCTGGAGCTAAGTGGAGTAGTGATGGTCAAAAAGTTCTTAGTGAAATATGCTGAAAACCAAAACAAGACAAGGCAATCACAGCTATCTGATTTAAATTTGAGTTCCGATATTCAATCCTGAACCTTGACATCCGCATTGTCTACTCCTAGAAGTACAGGCCCCAAATCTTCGACTCTACCTATTTTGTTGTTGGGGTCTATGTTATAAGTATACAATTAACCAGACTGTGGCGTGGACCATGTGCCATTGTGGTAGGGTGACAATCTAGTCCGATTTGAATGCACGCCTGATTTTCGTTACATTCACACTAGTGTAGAAATGTCAGCAATCATTACCATATCAAACCACAATCTCACTCGGAGTAGTCCAGGAAAGACTATTGGTTCAGATTGAGGCATTCACTGAATGAACGCTACCTGAATGTTTCTGTCTTCAGATAATTACACCTCATAACCATTATCTAATTGTCCAAGTTGCACAATCGTTGAGATTCACACATGTCTTATGTTTGATTCGCCCATTCCTGAACGAGCTGAATAGAGGACGTCAAGCTAAATTCACAGTGTTGACTAAGACAGTAGCACAAAGAGGGAGAGGCCTGCGGGACTTATCCAATGGATATAAATGTCCAATACAAAATTGAAAGACCTCTTGAATCCCAAAGTCCAATCGGCTTCCTCTAAAAGAGATAGAAACATTTTTTAACCTCGGCGCGTCCTATGATACAAGAAAGGAATAGCAGGCTCGATTTTTGAATCACGCACTTCACCCCTCGTGCGATACGTGTATCATCTTTGCGATACGTTATCGATACCTCGTACATCCTCTGTGGGATATCCCCTTATGCAACACTAATGGGATAGAAGTGCAACGTATTTCGTTGATCGCGCGCCAGGAACATGCCACTAAGATGGTCGCGCCTCTGACAGCTTGGCGTGCAGGTGTAAATGTTACCTCATATTACCATCTCCTCCCATCTATCCCGCCTCTTCTGTTACTTGCGCTATCATTAAGAAACCCGAGCATATCGGGCGAACACAGACGGAATTTCTAGGCTGAGCAAACACACTTCGTCCGTTCTAAATTTTGTCGTATCGCAGCATGAAAATGATAACAGCTGTATATAGCCCACAAAATCTGATTTCTTATCATTGCTTCTTGTTAATGGATAGAGAGTCTTCTAACCTGGGCACTGCCTTTCAGTTCTCCGGTTTAGCTCGTTTCTTCATCTAGGGCCGGAGAACAATGATAGTCGTCTCATAACTTCGTTTCGGAAACTCAATGATTGAAATCCCTCTCGATACGTTTACAGGATGAGCCTCACATCAAGTCTGCCAGATATATAAGGCCTGGAAAAATATGAAGCCTTGCCATGGTTCTCTCTTCCCTTACAATTGCTCTATGGAGTGGTGGCCTTATCACGGGATGGTGGCTCTCTCACCTCCTCCGGGAACGCAGAAACAATCCAAATAGGTTACCTTTACCCCCTGGTCCGAGCGGCTATCCAATCATTGACAATCTCCTTGACATGCCCACCGACAAGTCGTGGCAAGTGTTCGATCAATGGTCAAAGATATACGGTACATTCTGCAATGATCAGAAGTCCACATATTCATTGTATGGAATTCATAGGAGATATGGTGTTTTTTAAGATACTGGGGCAACCATTTCTTGTTCTTGGGAGCGTACAAGGGACTTATGATCTATTTGAGAAACGCTCAACAAACTACTCTGATCGTCCGCGTTTACCCATGTTTAATGAAGTGTAGCTTGCCTTTTCTCCATTGTTGTCGGGTATGCTTACTAGACAGCAGAATGGGATACACATGGAATATGGCTTTCCGTCGATACACATCGCAATGGAGGAGCCATCGCCGTACTTTCCATGATCATTTCCATCCGAATGTCGTCCACAAGTATCATTCAACTCAAATAACCACAACTCGTGCCTTTCTTCGTCACTTGCTCAAGTCTCCAGATGATTTTATGCTCCACATCCGACAGTAAGGGTGCATCGCCTATACGGGAATCAGTCAAATAATTAGATTTATTTCACTAGTGCATTCACTTCGACTATACTCAAGCTGACTTACGGAATGAACATACATGAGGACGATGATTCCGAATATGCCAAGATTGCTGAAATTGTGCTGGCAGCCCATGCAGAAGCAGGTCACCCCGGATCGTTCCTCGTTGACCTATTTCCTCTCATGAGATACATTCCTGCGTGGTTTCCGGGTGCTGGATGGAAAAAAAAGGCTAACTACTGGCGGGAACTCGGTGAATACTTTGCGAATACGCCTTGGAATACAGTCAAGGAGCAGCTGGTAGCATAACTTCCTTGATCCTTAGTCGAATTCTCACATTCAGAACAGAAAGAAGGCACAGCAGAGCCTTCGATTGCAGTCAATCTCATCGAAAAATTACCAGATGAAAGTTCACCTGATCGTGCTGAAGAGGAGTTGATAGCTCGCAATACATGTGCAGTTGCTTTTGCTGGTGAGGTTTTCTACTATCGTCGAGTATGAATCGAATTTGAGAGTGTCATGTAGGCGGGGCAGATACAGTAAGTCACAACGAACTGGTGCTGCCAGTCTTCCGTAAATATCGTTATTATAGACGGTTTCGACGATTCAGTCATTTTTCATGGCCATGGCCCTCTATCCTGATGCACAGAAGAAGGCTCAAGAAGAACTTGATAAAGTCATTGGCAACCGTCTGCCCGAATTCAACGATCGACCGAACCTCCCGTATATCAATGCCATGGTGAAAGAGTCGCTGAGATGGCAACTCGTTGCTCCCCTAGGTAAATATCGACAATTTTTGAATAATCTTAGCATCGATGATTCAATTCAATCCAGCTGTAGCTCATTTAGCAACAGAGGCAGATGAATACAAAGGGTACTACATTCCCAAAGGGACTGTTATCTTCGGGAATTCTTGGTCGGTCCATCCCATTTCAGTGAGATCCTTGACCCGACCTGCTATAGGTCGATCTTGCATGATCCAGAGGTCTACAAAGACCCTTTTGTGTATAATCCCGATCGATTCTTGAAAGATGGGAGAATTGACCCTTCAGTGCAAAACCCCACGACGACATTTGGGTATGGAAGGAGAATTTGCCCAGGAAGATTCTTAGCCGAAAATTCCCTGTTTATTTTCATATGTCATATTATGACTGTCTATGACATTCGACCTGGTGTTGGTGATGATGGAAAAGAGCTTGAGATTAAGCCTGAAATGACGAATGGGTTACTTTCGTAGGTTTTACTTCTCTTCACAATATGCACTTACTCATAGTCGTCATAGATACCCTGTACCCTTTTCATGTAGGATCACACCGCGCTCAAGAAAGGCTGAAACTTTGATT
>Ga0153976_1000394_pt1 | contig 15138 bp, 21 predicted proteins | sample TSGA060MetaG_FD_104717 | JGI IMG/M metagenome (GOLD analysis project Ga0153976, IMG submission 104717) | Attine ant fungus gardens microbial communities from Georgia, USA - TSGA060 MetaG | ecosystem: Host-associated > Fungi > Mycelium > Unclassified | place: USA: Georgia, Yuchi Wildlife... | reverse complement strand
GTGAAATGTGTGCAAAGTTGGCATCTCTTGCCGGTTGGAAATGTGGATGAACCAAGAAAAATTTGAATGTACTTCAGCCTCAAAACACCGAATCATGTTCGAAGAGAGCAAAGAAGGGATTGACACGAACATGGTTTCCGCAGCACGTTCAGAAAAACGCTAACATCCAGGAGAGGCAGTGTTGGTGGACTTCTGACCACGATCGGTTCCGTATTTCTTCTCTGTTTTACAGTGAGCTAGTGAGGGGCGAACTATGGAGGTGTTGGACCTGAGAAAATTCGCCGTACTCGGATCAAGGTGGGCCAATGAAGCACTTAGAAGAAAATCGTCAGTTCGAAAGCTTGGGCTAGGATTAACATCCGTGAGCGAGGGGACTCGAGTTCTACCCTTGTTCCAAGTTGAACCTAATCTTTCAAAAAAGGAAGGCTTTATGAAGGAGTCGTCATCCCAGCCAGATCTCAAATCGTGCGCTGTAGGGTCCTTGTGGGATAAATCATCAGAGGGGGGAGAGAATGAACTTTGGTGTCCTAGCGTCTTGTCTTCATGGCAGGATCTGTTTGAGGGACAATGTTAATCAAAGCAAGAAATCGCATTGTGTAAATTACCGAGGAGCGATAAGGGAAGGAATAGCCAGTGATATCTTCTTCGTACCTTCTCGAAGGTGTCCGATAATAACCCGGCCTTCTTCACCCAAGACGAGGACGAGAAAGATGTAACATATTGTAATCACACGCAAACCCCACCAGTTAATTGTGATGCCAGTGATCTGTCTTTTCTCTGTTACGATGAAGACTTCAGAAAGATGAAGATGCACATGTTGCCATGAAACCCAAGAATCCGACATGGGCAGTGAGAGCACTGAGAAGAGGATTACTAGTGAATTGACCACCGTGATAGCCATCGAGATGGAGAACGTGCGTAACCAGGTACTTGAATTCATCTGGGAACGGAATTCAAGATGACCAGAAAAATAAGAAAAACAGTGGCGAGAAGAGTTATGAACAGCAATTCCTAGCACAGTCAGTGAACTTTGAATCTTAGTGATTTCTATGGAATGAATTTCACCGTGCAGCACGAAAGAGAGGATACACATCAGTGCCTGGGGTAACCACACCACCACAGATGCAACGACTGAAGGATGGACAGGTGCTACGCATCCGATGCCCTGGACCAAATCGAATCTGTGATCCTGACCAACAATGTCTTTCAAGAGGTCAACTATGCTATGGAGCTTTGGGGAATTGTTGAACGTACGAAGGGCCATGTAAAGGAGAGGAATGACATAACAAATAATTAGATTAAAGAACCTTCGGTTTCTGAACGCCTTGGGCGTGTCTAGTAAGTTCCTGGAAGACGAAACTAGCTCAAGGTGATGGGCAATGCATAGACATGCTCCTGACACAGCGATAGTGGTGGCAGTAACAAGCTTCGTAACTAAATATCAAAAGCTTAGAAAATCGGACATGAAAAATGGAAACTTCGTACCCAAGTCACACCACACAAGCGCCCGGGGGTCGACATTAGAGGCCCATATTGACGCATCAACACCATGAACCACGTTACAGCCTAACAACCACGACACGAGCGCAAGTCTTGGTACATTTCTTCGTACACAATGGAGAACGATAAAGAGTGATAGAACGACGGAGGAAAGGAACGACACAGCAGCCAGTGCAGAGATCATTATTCGTTCAACTTGCATACATCGCAGAGAGAACGCGGGTCATATGTAAGCCAGAACGAGAGCCAAATTCTGAAGAGGCAACTATTTCCATTGAAAGGACAAGGCAATGACAAAAACAAAATGTAGACCCTTTGTACCAAATACATTGAGTTTCTAGTTTGATCGCCAAACACAAGGGTACCATATGTGGATACCTCATTTAGGATTGTCTCAAGCAGTTAAATGTATCTAAAAGGTATTTCTTGTACTCTTTGCAACTTTAGATATGTCCTGCAATAAATTTCCAAGAAAAATAGTCGCTCCTACTTTGTACCAGCTTTGTCAGAAATTTTGTACTGAGGTGTCGCCAAATATATCATAGGGTATCAGTCTTACCTCAGTCTTATGTCTCTTACGCTACAGGGAGCCACTTGGAACATCTACCAATGAACAAGCAGAGGTTACGTAAATAACAACAGAACTCCTTCAGAACTCCTTTCACCAGGCTACGTCATAGCTTACCAACCGCCGATTGATGTTTTAGAATTCCCTTTCTAGCCGTGGATTAACAACTAAATGGTTCTTCAAAATTGTAGGACCTTGGAACAGATACCAAGGGCATGAAGATATATTTTTATGAACCCGTAGAGAATTCTTTTCTACATAAAATCTCAGGACAATACTCCTCTTTCTGTCCGATGTTCCACCACGAAGAGTTTCTCCAGGGTTTCTCTCTGACTTCACTCATCCCGATTGCTGGACCCCAATGGATTCTGAACTCCAAAGACACCCCACCTATATAGCACCATCTCAATAACTGAGCCACACGAAAACCTTCCTTCCTTACTTTCAAATCATCCAATGGGTTTGTCTGCCACCTTCAGAGCGTAGTGCTCTCGCTGAATGACGGCGGATTCATATAGCGCGCATCTCCAGTGCTTTCAAGAATCTCACCAGTTCATCTGGCCCAACTGAATCTGAGGCCAGGGGTGTCGCATCTGACACTGTGGACTATGGCAAGAAGCACCATGGAGACACCACAACTGCTCCTCGTAGAGGCACAACGGGAAGTCAAAAACTTCCCCCAGGAACGGGCCCTGGGACGTCAGGCAAACCAGTGTCTGATTACGACGCTGATTATGATAGAGTTCGTGATCAAGGTATGTCGTTGCCTACATAGTACATTGATCGGTTTACCGGAACAATCGTCAGGAAACCAACGTGTAGTCACGGATCGTGACCGTAGGCAATACGCAACAGAGCCCTCGCCGGGTTTGGGTTCAGGTCTTCGTACATCTGACCGAGCAGGTATCGTAGCTGCTTCAACTCCAGGACAAGCTGCTCCTGTAGTTGGCACCCGAGGAACTGGTATAACCGTTGATCAGGATAGGCTTGTCAGGCAGGCATCCGAGCAAACCACTAGTGTTCGGCCAGACGGTGCGTTTATGTTTGTGTTCCATTAATGACACACTTTCTGATACACTTTTAGCTCTTGAGGTCATCCATGATCATGGTCACACGAGGCACAATGCTCGTGACATCATGCCTTCTGGTGCTGCCCAGGAGGACACTAATCAATTAAATCGTGTGTCCTTCATTTTCCAAATTATCCATTATTCAGACCATCCTCAGCTATCACTCATGAACGCATACGTCATCTCGAGACAGAAGAGGTTGCACGCGTCAAAGAAGTTGATCGTCATAGTTAGTCTATGTCATCTTTTTTACTTAGGCAACTAGGCTAATTCATCATAGTTCACCACATTCAGCACCACATTCAACCAGTCATCGCCTCAGAGACTCTTACAGAACAAATTCGAGACTTTGTACGTGTAAAGGTATCCTTTTCAGCGGTTGACTCATCAAAGTATAGATTCATCCTGTGACCAACGTACGCGAGGTTCATGTGAATAATCTTGAAGACAACACGTTGTTCGACAGCCAAATTCACCAACATCATGACACACTGGTACGGGGTCTGTCAGATATTCTGCTTAAAGTCTCTGACACCTCAACAGACGCACCTTGATCGGGAGCGCACCATCATTGATAAAGGCGTTACTGTACATGAGACAGTTCACCACCACGTGCATCACGTCATCCAGCCCGTTATTGAGAAAGAGAGTTCGTTCTTTTTCTCATTTCCCCCTGTCCAATAGAGCCTCATGCTTGTCCTTTCCAGCGATCGATCGCCAGACCATCCACACAACTATCCCGATTCATGAAGTCTCGCACGATGCACCCATCATTCATCAATCTCAAACCCACAACGCCGTTCCGATCGAACATTTCCTCCAAAAGGGTGGCATCTTACACAACGCGATCTCCACAAATGATATCGGCTCACGTGTGTTGCACTCTGGCAAATGTACCCGTGAAATTGACGGTACAGCGGATGAACTTGCTAAGGAGTTGAAATTGACCGATTCTCATGTGCGTATTCTGCTTCTTGTCCCATGAAGAGCAACCAAACCTTTTTTCCACAAAATTTGTCTCGTTTAGCGCGAGCCGGGAGCCACTATGGCTACGACTAAATCTCAAAAGCCGCTTCGTGCGCCGGATACTCAGACAGATGAGCCTGTTCGAGTCCCCATTAACTAGATGTACGAGCTGTGTTGAACAGCCACACTCATTGCCTTTGTACTCACGTTGGCCACATAATCAACTCGTAGCCAATTAATGTATCTATTAAGCATGCATCGGCACTCGTTCCGACTTAATCAATTGCTAGACATAGCTGTGAGATTTTCCATCGCCGGATAAGTGATGCATCACACCACGAAACCCTAAAATCATACACGCTAATCTGACAATATACATCTTTATTTTTTTTTTCCTTTCTCGAATATATTTACATTTGATTCAACAGGGAAGGGGAAGGGGAAGGAAAGAAAGGGACGTAGCGATAATAGCTGCTTTCAAAATAAGTTACAGAAAAAATCTGAAACCTGAATGAGACCGGGAATCAAAGATCTTTACGGCCAAAACAAACAGCCCATAGCCGTCATGTACATCCGAGATAGTAATCAAAGGAAACAAGATTGCTCTGTTCGTTGCTTGTAGAAGAAAGAACAGAAAGAGAAAGAGAAAGAGAAAGAGAAGAGAAGCAGGCGGTAGACCAGGAGCTTGAACACCATAACCCATATAAATTTTCACTCACATCACCCTGAGGGAAGAAGAAAGGTATAAGAATGGAAATAAAAAAAGAGCCCACTCCAACTCGACGAGACGAGAAGGAGGCCATATTAGAATCACAGAAGAGGTGGCATAAATAGGTGATTCTTGTCGCGAGACCAGGCGAAATAGAGAAAGAGAAAATAAAGGGGCAGGACGACGATAACTGTACCACCCATAAGAATTTGGCCCTCCGGGACAAGTAACGCAGTCTATCATGAAAGAGGAGAAAAAAAGATTATAACACACAAAAAGAGAGCGAAGCATACAAAACAAAAGTTTGGGAAATTGAAAAGTAGTGAAGGCGGAACTTGGCGCAGCGTAGTAGGCGTCGAAAAAGTCTCCGATTGTAAGTCTGGAGGTTTAGTATTTGCTCATAACCAAATGTCGATAGAGTACATTGGCTTCTTCGAAACGCGAATATCGAAGAGTAAAGTGCGTCATCTCAGCTGTGTCGGCGTCGGAAGAAGCATCGATGATTTGGAGTTTAATGAGCGAGCTGAAGAACCTGCACAACTATAGTATATACACACGCACACAAAAACAAGGTCAGCAATCGAACCGATGACAAAAGATATATAAGGCTCACATTTTGCACGCCCTTTCCAAATCGATCATCACTAATCAACCCTTCCTTCTCCTCCCTCTCCGCATGTTCCAACCAATTTATGCACTCATGTATAAACCTCCCCAACACCTCCATTCTCACCAGATCCGCAACCGTCGAGTACCCAGGTATCTTATTAATAAACGTCTTATCGTGCAAAAGTCTTCCCATCACGTCCATACTCGTCAGCGACGGTGGTAGGAACGGTAACACATCAAGAAATTGAGATATAGCACCGTTCTCGTCGGGCGCATTGCATAAGAGACCGACGAAGAGGGGATGAGCAACCGAAGGATTGCGAGCCACAATAGGTGTGAAGTCAAGTGAGGTGGTGATTCGAGATGAGGTTACGTCGTTTATTAACGGTAATAAAACCTAAAAGGTGGGGTTAAAAGAAGTCTAATGAAAAGGGGGAGATCTCGTACGCGTTGCTCCGCCATCGTCAAAATTCTTTCCCGTGCAGCCAACAAGAGTCGCATACCTTGCACCACTCTCTCATTCCGTCTATCCTCCTCATTCGTAATAGGAGAACGAGTGATCCCTGCCATAGCGGCAGACTGGCCTGAGAAAGGAACCGCTGGACTGGTCACGACACCAAGTCCATTATTGTGCAAATTGGGGAGGGTTGACTGTCCGTGGGCCATATTTTGTTGCTTCTGGAAATACGAATATGTAACATCGTCTCTGCAAAGAAAAGCAATGGAAGGAAACAATTCTGAGAGGATGGATGAGATGAAAGAGGTAGAAACTTACAAGTCAATGCCACTATCATACATTTCGTCATCAAGGACTAAATTAACAGCTCTAAGTTTGGTAGGCAGAGGCGAACGCGCCAAGGCGCTTGGAGAATAAGGTCCGATCTAAGCAAAGATAATGTGAATCCCTGACACACGAGAATCGGGTCACAAGAGCTCACATCATTACCATCACCCTTCAAGATTTTCCATAAAACCCACACCAATTGTTCATTTGGACTAGTACCACCTTCATCCGCAACCTGAATAGCCTTTCCTCGTTCTTGAACATAGGCAACAAATAACACACTCCGAAAAGGATTGATAGTAATGGGATGAGGCGCATAAAGCGAATACAGAATAAAGGAAACCAAGATTCTTTGTGAGAGCTATGATCGTTCGGATCAAGATCAAGATCCAACATAAAGAAAGAACAGAGAACTTACTTCCACAGATTTTGCGGAATTCAATAAAGGCAACAACGCGTCCAATGCTAATTGGAACCTTGCAATAGGCTGGACAAGGCCTGCAAAAGCCTGAGCAGCAGTAGAACAAGGCAACGAATATGCTCTTGTCAATAGATGCGATACCGAGGCATGTACCTGATCCACAACCGCCGTTGCCGATACCCGCTCCGTCGTCCTCAAAGCGGAAGATTTGCTACCTTCACTGCTACCAGCCAAGTTGGTTGTTGCAGATGACGGATCGACGATGACGTTCTTGCCTCCAGTACCACCATGTCCACCAGGGCTAATCGCCACATTACTGCCCGGCGTCTGCGTCTGCGTCTGCATCTGCATTGGCATGTGTGTTGGACTCACACGACTCCCAGTCAATCCGCCAACCCCTGTCCCTCCAGATGGTGTACCCATCATCTGGAGCGTTGAGTAAACTGCTGGCGACATAGAAGCAGCAGCAGCAGCAGCAGCGGGATCATTATCGCTTAGACCATCCATCGTCCCATTCCTCAATCCATTCCCACCGACAAACGTATTAGTAGCACTAACTCCAGCATTCAGATTGACCATTCCATTCGCATTTAAAGTCGTAGTAGAAACCCTGCCGATATGCGGCATCAAATTTGATGATGAAGATGATGAAGTTGATGAAGTTGATGGAGGTTGAGTTGACTGTAACCTCTGATGCTGTAGGGCCTGAGCCATAGCCTGAGATCGAATATGTTGAGTTTGCATCTGCATCTGCATCTGTACCTGTAACTGCATCGACATCAAGGATTCAAGAATTATTCAAAAGGAAAAGAAAGAGAGAGAGACAGAGAGAGACAGAGAAAGACAGAAACTGAGAGAAGTCTTTTCAACCAACAACAACAACGACAAAGCGCATGCGCCGCTGGCTATCTTTCCTTTCCTGTTCAAAAAGGAAAAGATGCTATGCAATACTAACTGTAAGACGTGATTCGCGGTGGAGGAAAGAAGCAGTCAACGTTTACGTTAAACAAAGTATGGTAAATCGATTTATCATCGACATCATCCCACGTATTCTAATAACTGAATCTGACACTCCCCGTAAGGCTGTACATCATAACAGACTAAGGTTTACGGTAAGCGTGTAAGAAAAAAAAGACAGGGTACACTACATATACCAAAAAAAAAATATGTGAAAAACCAAGAATGCAGCTGCGAGGGAAAGTGTCCTCCAACACTCGTGCACACATCTTACTTTGTCCAGAAATCATCAAAAGAGATCGAGGGGTATCCGGTTCAATCATGGCGTTCGTTTTCTTCGTCTGTGGACATTTTATCAGATAGTCACGAGGGATGGTATGGATGGTATGATGGCGTTATGTTATCTGTCTGTCCGTTCAGTAATGACTCATGTCTTATTCTTAAATCGCAATAACGGCGCGAGCCCAGATGATGCACAGGCTTTCTTGAGGAAATCATGCTGTTAAGGATAGAATAGGACATTAGTCAACATCCGATCAGCGCAAATTAAAAAAAAGACAGGATCAGCGATCATAAAGAGATCCTATGCAAAGCGTAAAATCCAATTTCTTACTCACCTCCAACAACTCAGAGGCCGTAGCCCTACTCGCAACATCAACACATAGACATACCGCTAAAAAGCTCTTCAGCTCTTTACTCAACATCTCTGGTTTCTTTAGTGTAGGCGTCCCGTTCGTCGCGATCAAATACAGTGCCTTCAGCGGCTCTTCATCCAGATACGGTGGCTCATTCTCAATCATCTCAATAGCCATTATACCTAACGACCATATATCCACTTTTGCTCCATATTCTTTTTGCTTGACTACTTCAGGTGCCATCCAATAGGGTGTTCCAACCATGGTGGCGCGTTTGGATTTTTGATCAGTTAGTTTGGCGCAGAATCCAAAATCAGCTGGAGAAGAGAAGTGAGGATAATGCCATAAACAGAGAGAAACAGAGACGTACTGATCTTAACGCGACCTTGTGCATCGAGGAGTACATTATCAGATTTGATATCCCGATGTATGATTTTCTGGCTATGCAAGTGTCCTAGCCCCTTACACGTCTAAAAAAAACCCACCACAGTTCATCAGCGTGCATTCGAAGCCACTTGAAAATACATCTCACCTCGAGGGAAATACTACTTATCTGATCCTCCTCCAACGTATTATTCTCAATAATATCCGTCAACGCACCTCCCTCCATATACTCCATCACAACCCACAGCTCTGTACTCTTCACAAGATAGCTGTCCAAAAAATTGACAATATTCGGATGTTGCGATTCCTTCATTACCAAAATCTCGTTCACGATCAACTCCTTCCGGGGTTGATGCGCTAAATCCATTTCCTTAATGGCAACTTTTTTTCCAGTAGTCAATGCTTTCGCGACATAAACGTGTCCAGACGCTCTATCATGCGATAGCGTGAGATGCCCCCTGTTGATCAAGAACAGATGACCCACCCTTGCCCAACCTTCTTGATTTTACTATACAACAACTTCGGATCTTGTTCACTAACGACACTTCTCAATTTTTCCATTATTTGTACCTCCGTCATCGTGCTTATTCTCTTCTCCTTCGGTTTCGTCAACGCAGCTTCGGCAGCTGCAACGCCCCCTACTGCTGCGTCAATAGGAGCCTGTTTGATGTGCTTATCCTGCTGTTGGATCTGAACCGCCTTTTTCGTCGGCTGGAGCGGTTGGATCGCAGGTATCACAACATTTACACCCTGCCGCGGTTGTTGCGGTTGTTGAACAGATGTGATAGGCGCCCCAGGTGCAGATTTAGATGATTGAAGAACAGGTGGTCGAGTAGCCATATTTTCTTCCTCCTGGTCTTTTTCACGCTGCTGCCATTTCTCCCGCTCACGTTCTCTCTCCCTCTCCCTTTGTTGCAAAAGCCGAGTCTTCTCTTCTTCTCTTTCCTTCTCCCTCCTCTCCTTTTCCTCCTTCTCCCTTCTCTGCACCTCCACCGGCAACTGTCTCGATTGTTGGTATTGGTGGTCTTGTTCTTGATTCCTCTCCTTCGGTCTGGCCAAAGAATCATCCCTCGCAGGTAACGCTAGCGAATTATTGTTGCTCGTTCGCTGTTGGCCGGTAGGAGGTCCCTGAGCTCTTACTCTTGCTTTCAAAACTTCTGGTGAAGGCGTAACAACATCTTTCGGTTGGACATTCCCGGTCGAAGATGCTAGTGGTGGTGCAGGAGTATTCCGGGACGCAGAAATCAAAGGTCTGGCAGGTGCTGTCCTCGACGCTTGTGGTACTCCAATGCTGCCGGGTGAAATAGACAAAGGTGTTCTAGAAACAGAACTAGACAGAGATTGACTGGCGGCAACATGTGAACCATTGACGTGATCTGCTGCTGCCCGTGCCGCATCCGATAGATTATCGGAATCGATGGCTCCGAGACCAGGAGGTGTAGTATCTTGACGCCGAATTCCGGGTCGATCAGCGATGGAGGATACGATAGGTTGTTTTTGTTGAGAGAGACCGCCTAGACCCGTTCCTGCATTAAATCGCGGAGGTGCGCCTATCAAAAGGAGTGAATAACGAAATAAAGTGGAGGAAAAAAGACGAACCTAAGCCATTTTCTTCGATCTCGCGCCTTTGGTGATCTGTGTAGAATTCCAGAACATCAAGGACTGCTTGAGGATTCTTGGCGTAATCTTCCTGCGTTATCGCGGAATTGGTCAAGAGTTTATGCCATTGTTCTGGTAAGCCCTGAAGAAGAGGATTACATTTTGATCGGATAGACGATATGAGACGACGCACGGTAAAGTGGCCAGTGACAGGATCAAAGCCAACATGAACCTGGTGGACAAAGTTGGTGGGGTTACTCACACCCATGGGGGTGCGTTGATAGATATCGTCTTGCCATCCATAAACTTCCTCGTCATTCTTGAGCGAAAGCCATAGTTTTCTGTCCCTTGCCTCGAGATACAGGCAATAGGGCTTAAGATCTGTTCGCTCAATATTCGAGATTTCCCGTAGTGGGATGACGGTTTGCTGTGACGATGACTGGAATGATGGATGAGATTGGAGGCCTGGTCTCGAGTACAGCGCAAGAACCAACCTCGTTCTTGTGGATAGCCAATGACTGGTCTCTGAGGACAAGCCACTTGGCTTTCCACAACCAGCTAGCGAAACCATCCTCCTTGATACTCACTGTGCCACTTCTGATGACGCCAGAGCCAGAAAGATCATCGGCTGGGTTTCCACGAGTGGGAGCGCCACCGATGCCAGTATAGTTGTAGGTATAGGGGGAGGCTGAGGGCGATGTGGAGGCAGTAAAGGAAGAGGAGTAACCGGCGTTTACAAGGGCCGTCGAATGGTTGAAGGAAGGGGAGGGAGCAGGGCGGGACGGGGTGAGGGAATGCTGAGAGACCTGGAAGTGGGCCATGGCTGGTGCTGGCGATGAGCTGGCTGTGGACTAGAATGAGCTGGGCAGTGACCTGTACTAAGCTGTACTGACCTTTACTGACCTGGACACTGACCTGGACACTGACCTGTACTAATCCAAATAGTGATCTGTAGTGACCTGGTAGTGACCTGACTAGCTAATGACCTCTAACAGACCTCTTTCGGATCTACCCGTCGCTAGGAAACCAATCCCTTTATTTTCAGTTATTTACGCTACTCTATCTACCGGTTCTTGGAAGATCTGCTTCGCCTGTCAGCCTCGGTCATCGCCTCGACCTGAGCACCTACCTGTATATGAACCGTTTCCTTGTATGTGAAAACTCCCCGAGCTTGTGGCCAACCATGTCCTGTGTCACCGTCACCGGCAAATACTCCTTGCCATTGTACACCATAAACCGGATCCTGATTTCCAGTCAGCGGGCTCTCCCTGCAGCGTGCCCAACACCCACTCACCCGACAAAGCTTGGTAGAATCGTACACGACCGTGCCCTGGTCTCAATAGGCACATGATTTAGAAGAGCATCACGAAGATTCGGGAACGCAACAAAGTAAGGCCCTGCCCAGAATTGAATAGTCCCAACTCCAGCTTCCCCGTTACAACGCACCTTTCCATGCTGAACGCCCCGATTTGAACAGACCCAATGTTGGCCTCATCGCTCCCAGTAGTGCTGTCATTGAACAAAAGTTCGAGGCAAGTCACATGTCTCAGGCCATCACGTCTAAAATTGGACTGAGCAACTAGTGTGACATGCGGTGAACGTGAATTAGAGCATCAATACTCCACACTGTGATGTCGTACCCAGCGTTCCACACTGACGACCAAGGCATCCTCGTCGCAAACCAGGCACTTGACGATGCTCGTGCCTTATTATACACAAGTGATGCATTAGACGACAGAGACTATGCCCTCCAGTTCCAATTTCAGAATTTAAAGACCACGTTAAGAGAGATTACAGACGCTCGTTTCGCCCGTTCTCTCTCAGAGGGCACTTATTTTCCTATAATTGGCAATGAGAATGTTGAAACACTCAATTTTATCGTCGCTACCGTGCAGCAGATGCTGGAAAGCCTGACTGATGAATTGCCAGAGCAGTTATTGCCACTTGATATCCCAGGTCATCCATCCACTAGTTATAGCTATCGCGATACTACTGTCAACCATGCCATTACTCAGTGAATTCTAGCTCCTCTTGGGTGGCGCTAAAGGCTGATCCGAGATTCAGGTTGGCTTCAAGGGCTGATGGTACAAGTTCCCATGTCACTATTTTAGCCCCATCCCCATCTAGCTCAACCCCTGATCCGTTTTTGGACTACAATGAGGACGAGGACTACTACAATGAGGACGAGGACTACTACAATGAGGACGAGGACGAAGTACTTCGAACTGTCCCCCATGAACATCTTCCATCTCGGTAAGTCATCACCTCGGTCTGTTCTCCAAATTGATCTTATCTTGTATTGTATGTAGCGTGAAAGGAAAGCAAAGGGCATCTGTTCAAGATGAAACTGCAGAAGAAATAGGTGAGTATTAGTTCTAAAATCAAAGGTGGTAGCTAAAACACAGCGAAGTCATGATGGTACCTGTCTCCAAACGAGACAAACGAGGAAAACTGCTAGCTGAAAAAGAAGAGCACGACATCGTATCGTTTCATCAAGCCATCCGCAGCGCTTCGTCCAGGTGAGGGAAAACTTTATCCGACTCTATACCATATACTTAGCATTTAGCCCACCAAGCCCAAGTACTTCTTTGATAGAAGGGCTTCATCAGTGCTTTCCACAATATCCCACCCCATTTCCTGAACGATCCCAATCCCAATGTTCAGATCATGCATCTCACCTTGAGCCGATCCCATGTTTCATCTTGACTTGTGATGATGAAGGTGGTACTGATCACGAGTACGAAGCGGAGAATGAAGATAGTACTGATCACGAGTACGAAGTGGAGAATGAAGGCTGTACCAATCACGAGTACGAAGTGGAGAATGAAGGTTGTACTGATCACGAGTACGAAGTGGAGAGTGAAGATTGTACTGATCACGAGTACGAAGTGGAGAATGAAGATAGTACCAATCACGAGTACGAAGTGGAGAAACCTCTGCCCAACCCGCCTGCAGACTCTCTGTTTGAACTATCCGAAGATTTCGTAGACTTTGGATTTGAAGAGACAAGCCAAACCTCATCACCACTATCACCTCGATCACTGTATTCTGAATATTGTGTAGTCTGTGGAGATGCCTCTGACATTTTGGGATCTATGGCTGCTCCCTGCGGACACTGGTATTGCAAGGGCTGCGTTGGTGATCTCATAACAGCATACATCAATGACGAATCCCTCCATCCTCTTCGTTGCTGCAAGGCTGAGATACCCATCTGCAATATCGAGTTATTGCTTTGTGGCGCTACCAAGGACCTGATTCAATTTCGGGAAAAACATGAGGAGTATAGCACTCCGCATGATAAACGCATATATTGCCCTCAACAAGGTTGTCATCAATTCATCAAGCCTTTCAAGGCACCACCTGCTGGCACGTCTGCATCCGGGCGTTGGCCCAGTAGAACGCAGGATACAGCTCGATGTATGGCGTGTTATGCATTGGTGTGTCTGTTGTGTAAGGAGCTTGTTCATCCAGGTGAGAAATGCGAAGAGAACAAGAATACGACTCGCCTTCGTGAGCTGGCCAAAGAAAAGGAGTGGCAGACATGCTCAAAGTGTCGTAGAATTGTCGAGAGGATAGATGGATGTCTACACATGACATGTCTTTGTGGATTTGAGTTTTGTTATCGTTGTGGTGCTGAGTATAGTGGGCCTGGTATGTGTGGACACTAGTTTGGCTTGTCTTATCGATCTAGGATCTGGTTCATATCTATTTTGTGTACTGTCAACTTCGATTATGTTGTTTTAGGAGGAAATTGGCGTATGTGAGCTGCTAATTGATCATTGGAATCGGAACCAGTGACATGCTGTGCGTAAAGTATACTGCCACTTGCAGGTTGTTGCGACAGGCGCAAGCCTCATGCTGTCTGATCGGCTAGAGGCTCACTTATCGGGGTTCGAGTGCTAGTTACTCTCTTAGTTGAAGAGCTTTTATGCCTCAAAATGGAACCGAACTGTGTGTGTATGTGAACGATTCCTGTGTGATTTGTAAGAATACTAGGGAAATTTAACACGGCCACATTGATCATTACCAATTGCTAATTAAAGCTGTGGCGTCATAGGGAGTACTTATAGGCGGCATGAGAAACTACCTTTTCCACGCACCCCATGCGGGCTTCTCAGGAGGCTCTGCTAGCCGATATACAGCAAGTGGTTGACGACTTTCGTCTCCTCTTGCGGGGAAGAACAACAGCTGATATTCACGACATAAACCACATACTTCAAATGCAACTCGAAGATCTGAAGGATATGTTGATACTCGTCTTGGATAGGCCTTATTCACACCCTCTCTCAGAGTTGAGTGAAATGGATGAAGAGGATGAGGATAGGACCTGGCACATCCTTCGATGCATATCATCCACCGTACAGTATGTGATCAGCCCTACCATTAACGATTTCTCGATGATAGCGGCAAACAGGAAGATAACACAATCAACAGCATCATTGCAGCTGTATTCAAAGGATCTTTCAATCGATCGAGCTGCTCTACTTCGAGCAGGTAGTTTTTTTATCTGAACTATATTCCCCCGCCCTTTCAGACCAAGAAACACTTTGATAGAAAGAAGGCGTAATTATCATTTCTCGGATCCTTTCTATGGACCTCACTTTTTGAGAAATCCTGGACCGAGAATGTTAGTGGTTGTTTGAATTCTCTTGTCGTAGTGTTTGCTGATAACTGGTTGTTCGTAGTGGCAATATGAGGTGGAAGAGAGCTATGATACCACCGGATTATTATGCAAAGGGAAAATATAGATCACGAATGATGAGTGCAGATCCATTGATACCCATGCTCCAACGTCATAATCCATCGGTCGTGAATGGTATGAATGGTGATCTGTCCTCCTCTTCCTCAATCCCCAAATCTTGCAAACCGAACATCGACGACGAGGGGTGAGTGTGACGCTTATGAGGATAGCATGTCTTGACGAACATGTTGTACC
>Ga0153976_1000390_pt1 | contig 15203 bp, 15 predicted proteins | sample TSGA060MetaG_FD_104717 | JGI IMG/M metagenome (GOLD analysis project Ga0153976, IMG submission 104717) | Attine ant fungus gardens microbial communities from Georgia, USA - TSGA060 MetaG | ecosystem: Host-associated > Fungi > Mycelium > Unclassified | place: USA: Georgia, Yuchi Wildlife... | reverse complement strand
AGATACTTCCGACTCCTTCACTTTTTCCGACCGTGATTCAGATCAACGTCCAGGTGGAGTTTACGGTCTCGTTGTGATGGGTCTCGTTGTGATGGGCCAAGGCGAAGGAGGAATATTGGCATTGAGTTGGGATTGGTGTTATATAGCTTGAGAGCCGGTTGCGAATGATGTTTTTTTTGTCTGTTGGGTAGTGGAAAGTCTTTTGAACCTGTGGTTCTTTGGCATGTGCTTGCTTGGTCGAAGTCGAAATTGTATATCTGTGGAATCGTTGGTTTGTTTTCATTTTGTAGTGAAGATGAGATGCAACAGTCCAAGCTTCATATTAAGGTGCAAGGAAAAAGAGGCAAGATAATCTCAGTTGCATGGTTCATCGGCAAGCAGAAAGTGGAAGACAGTGAAATATCGCTTCCTGGTTCCGAATACTTGACAAAATGACAACCAAGAACTTTCTGATACAGGATATGCTGATCCCTTGGCCTTCGGGGCGAAATAACAAGTATATTCGGTGTTTTTCTCAGTAGATGATCTGGCACAAAAGATTTGATTTTACATTGACATTGAAACACGGCCCTATACAACTGCACGGTTTGACATGACCTCTGCTATGCCACTCTACCTCGTCCAAGACTACCGCCAGACGACAGTATATGTCGATAGAAGAAGCTTAGGGGAGATTTTTGAGCGTACTCTTGAGTCCATAAGAGATCTCATTGATTTGTGGAAAAACTCTTCAACGCCTTTGCCAAGCCGCTTTTGCACATCTCTTAAGGAGATGGGGAGACAGTGAGGGTGTCGGACAAAGGTGAGGTGGTCCATGAGTGCGTCGCGCAAGCGGAGGCTGGGTCAAGGGAGGGGTAAGAGCCATCTCCGGTGGCTAAATAGCTCAAGCAACGCGCCATATGAGCTGAAGAACTTGACATAGCAGCGCCACGACCATTTGCGTCTTCCAATTCCTCTAACGTCAGGCGAGAGAGATAAAACAACTGGGCATGTCGAGTGTAAGTGAGAGGTGATGATCGAGTGCAAATCGAGCGAGGGACTCGCCCTGATTGCCTCGTAGACCACAGCATTTGGGTTTGATTCCCCTTCTCATTCCCGAAGTCCAGATAACTGCCACTACGCCATCGCTGTTGGGGATCCATATTGCCTTACTTGACTCTCAAAAGGAGTCACGACTCAGGATAGTGCAATTATTGGGTAGGAGGAGAGGCGGACAGTCCCAGACACGCTGTAGTACTTGTGCTAGCGTCTGGTAACGCGAAGCCAGGTGAAGAGTGTGAAGAGTGTGGGGATCGGTTCGAGTTGTTCAATTAGTGTTCTTAAGACCTAACTCTTCTTGTGCAACTGTATATATGTATCTAAGTCACTACCTCCTTTCCAAAAATACTACCTTAAATAAAGTTTTATCCTCACTTGAATGAACGTCCGACACTGTACTGTGAGGGCGAGGTCTGTTACGAAGGCGAATTGAGTGACCATATCGGGAAATGATTGGCATTGACTTTCATTTTGACCCTGTCGATCTTACAATACTTCACAGAATCAGCTTTGCCTCAAAGCTTGGCTCGAATATACAGGTGAATCAAGTCGTCGATTGGTGGTGAGGTGGCATCCCTCTAACTGCCGAGTTAACTTGACCAGATTCTAGAACCTTCCAGGCACAACAGGTCACTCACGTCTTTGTCCGGCTCTAGATCAAGTAACCGGATACATTGTTTCATGTAATGTGCCTGATGTGCCCAACACAGCCATAGTTCAAGTTTTGTGTCAGCTTGGTTGAGAGCTGACTATGGCTCGTTGGTGCAGATAGAATGCAAGCTTGCCTCTTCTGGAGTTGTCTTGACGACTATGACATGACACTTCGAGATTCGGTTCATCACTTTTTACCAACAATGGAAAGATAGGTTTAGGGTTGTCCACCTGATAACATCATATCCCCCGTTGTTCTCACCCAAAGTTGAATCAATGGCAAACTCAGGTGAATCCGTTACTACGGCACCAGCTATCCGAATTGTCGGTGAGTATGACAATCGGCTCGATCTATTAGTAAGCTCGCCCGCAACACTACCTCAAGCCTCTGCTGCCCCAACTCCTGCGCCTCCCTTCAGTGTTACCACTCCTCTACATTCCCAGGCTATGCCCAATCAACTACTCGGAATTTTGAGAGATTCAAGGATGTATCCCCTTTCACACGGCTTATCATTCAGTGTTGTTGCTACTCTGGTGGATTTTTTCACCACTGGATACAAGCTCGCAAGCTCCAATCCTCAACATTTTGGTACCAGAAAATCCTTGTTACAATGCTGGCGAATTTATCGCTAATTTCCGTCTGATCATCAACAACAAAAAGTTGAACGATGCCAACTACCCCACTACGGCTACGGGGAAGCATGTCAAGACAGTCATAAAACCAAATGCCTCCTGTGCCAGAAGTAGGTGGGTGCTCTCGTCTTGATAATTGGTGATCCAGCTGTGTATTGTATCTGGTCCATCTAGACTTGTCTCGCTCCTTCTAGGCTGATTCTTCCGCGTCGGCATTTAGTTCGCTATGATTCACCAACCGTGCTGTATTCTTCCTGAAGGTATGGTGTGTATTTTATGCTGATTCGTCCGTCTGATGAACATGCATCGCAGCAAATTGAACATCGGAATCTAGTGGTTGATAGTTCCAAAGCTATTACCTAGGAATTTACTATGCAAATTTTTAAGCGTGCTTAATATCATTTTTTTCTCTCAATGTCTATGATATGCACATTTTTATTGACTGCTTGCACTTGATAGAGGTAGCTCTCCCCTTGTTTATTGCATTGCCTCATCTTTTCTAATAACAGGAATCATTCGTTGTGCTTATAGTAGTGTTCTTCCAATTTATCTCTCGAGCACCAGATCTCGTGATGCCCACGCGCAAGATTATTTCTCGTCTATCTCTCCTTCCGAACTCCGGTATCAACATATTCCAAATCAGGTATCATAGTGCCTAACCTTTGATTCAACAATTGGCTCAGTCAGATAGGATTTTACAAGTGTCTCCTATATCTAATGCTGAATAATTTGTCTCAGGAATGAGCATCATTCGCCGTTCTATGACTCCCTTGTGCATCGAGTCAGCCAAATTCCATATCATCTTTTCATTGTTGGTAGAGGGTGATGAATCAAATACCTGTTCTCGACGTGACATGTCATAGTCACCAAGGCAATTCCAGTAGAGGCAAGTTTTCATTGTATTTGTACCAGCGCTCATGTAAATAATTAGTCTAAAAAGAGCCGTGGTCAGCTCTCAACCAAGCTGGCACAAAACTTGGCTGTGTCGGGAAAATCAGTAACCGAACTATCTTGTCAGGCACATCACATAAAACAATGTATTCGGTTACTTGATCCAGAGCCGGACAAAGACGTGAGTGACCGGATCTCATTGACCTGCTAGAATCTGGTCAAGCTGACTTGGAAGGCGGAAGAATGCCACCTCGCCACCGATCAACGACTTCATTCACTTGTATGTTCGAGCTAGGCTTTGAGGCACAGCTGAATATATGAAGTATTGTAAGTGGATCGACAGGGCCAAAATAAAAATCAATGCCAATCATTTCCCGGTATGGTCACTCAATTCGCCTTCGGAACAGACCTCGCCCCTAACAATGTCGGACGTTCATTCCAAGTGAGTATAAAATTTTACTTGAGGTAGTATGTTTCTAAAGGAGGTGGTCATGTAGATATATTCAGTTGCAAAAGAAGAGTTGGGTCTTAAGAACATTAATTGAACAACTCGAACCCACGTCGACGTCTAAGAGTTGTATCTGTCCCAGTGGCTCAATCCCCACGCTCTTCATGCTCTTCACCTGACTTCACGTTACCAAACGCTAACACACCTCCACAAGTACTAGAGCGTGTCTGCGACTCTCCGCCTCTCCTCCTACCCAATAATTGCACTATCCCGAATCATGACTCCTCTTGAGAGACAAAAGTGTAGCCATATGGAGCTCCAACAGCGATGGCGTCATGGAAATTCTCTGGACCATGGGGATGCGAAGGGGAGTCAAACCCAAATGCTGTCGCCCACGAGGCAATCAGGACGACTCCCTTGCTCCATCCGCACCCGAGCTGTCCCTGCTCACCACCCCCCGCTACACTCGATATCCAAAGTGGTTTTGTCTCTCTGGCCCAACGTCGGAGAGATTGGAAGGCAAAAATTGTCGTGGGGCTGCTTTGTCAAGTTCTGAGTCCATACAGCGCGTTTCTTGAGCTGTTTAGCCAACGGAGATGGCTCTTACCCCTCCCTTGACCCAGCTTCCACCTGCACGACGCACTTGGGGACCACCTCATCTTTGTTCGACGCCCTCACTGCCTCCCTGTCTCCCTAAGAGGTGTGCAGAAGCGACTTGGTAAAGGGCCTGGGATTGTCGCACCTGAGCTGAGTGTCGAATGCCGCACCCATCTTCCACAAGTCAAGGCGATTTCTTATGGGCTCAAGAGTATGCTCGAAACTCTTCCCTAAGCTTCTTCTATCGACATATACTGTCGTCTTGTGGTAGTGTTGGACGAGGTGGAGTGGCCTAGCAGAGGTCATGTCGAACTGTGCAGTTTAAATATAGGGCCGTGTTTTGATGTCAATGGAAAATCATATCTTTTATGCCAGATCATCTACTGAGACACCGAGTATTCTTGTTATTTCGTCCCGAAGGCGAGGGCGCTAGCGTGTCCTGCATCAGGAAGTCCTTGGTTGTTATTTTGTCAAGTGTTCGGAACCAGCAAGCAATATTTGCTGGTGCAACTTTGTCTTCCACTTTCTACATGCAGTTCAATCGTGCAACTAACATTATCTTGTCTCTTTTTTCTTGCACCTTGATATGAGGCTTGGACTGTTGCATCTCATCTTCACTACATCTACGAAAACACGTTGAGACCTTATAATTACTTGGATAGAGGCTTGCAGCTGTACGTACGGGAGATTAAATGTCTAGAGACTCGCCGAAATGAAAACATGTCTTGAGACATCGAGAGAGCAAAAATTTGAGTAGAGCAGCGAGCACGTCCTACTTTCTAGTTCACCTATTCATTTGAACACTTTGAAGCACTTTGACTGACACACCTTGTCTCCTTACTCCAACAGCATTCCTACCTCCTTCTCCTTTTTCTCGAGTTCTCTCAACTACTCTTTGTTGATACATTCTGTCCACTTTCTGCCGAGTCTTGATTAGATTTTGGACCCTCAATCACCACTTTGAACGGTGATACATACAGGTGTGTCCTGTACTTGGCTGGGACCCGAAACTGTGGTTCATTGTCCTGACTCATCACCCATCCGTCCCTCATGCCTTGCAGCATTTGCGTATATCCATCAGAGGATTTCCGGTATTCAGCCGTGAGATCTGCTCTATCTAAGATGCTCATACCAAAATTGAAGAAAGAGTATGCCAGCACTGTTCCACCGTATTAACGCCGTGTATGCTCTTGCTTGACCCAAAATATGCGTGTACAGATGACCGGTATACGCACCAAAAAGGCGAATCGCGTTCTTGCGTGGGAGCATAAGTCTGTCGCCAAGGGGATGTTCAATCTGAGCAGGTGAGAAGGCAATCTTATCCACCTCGGACGCTGGAAGCGTGGAAACAAGTTGGCGAGTTCGTGTAACCCAGACACGGATGTGGGTATCATCGTCAGACCAAGATGCGAGGAGTTTCCCGTCGGGCGAGTACGGAGGCGGGGAATCCCAGGGAATATGCACTTGATCGTGAAAGCAGACAGGATCAAACTGGGCAGTGTCATAATTCTATAAATAACATGTGGCGGAGGAAAAGGAAGAGAAAGGAACGATGACGACAGTGGAGCCATCGGGTGCCAGGAATGGGTACGAGTTACTGTACACCTTGAAGTCTAAAGAATAGGTGCATTCGAAACCTGCACGATCCTGCCGATGCCAAACTGGGAGTAATCCTGAGTCATCATCGAGGATGGCACATATAACCAGGTTGTTACATGTTTGGAAGGCAACCTTCCAAGATCAGACACTTTTTATCGGCCAGAAGTTCAATGAGACACGCTTTCCCGGGTGATGACAAAAATGCGATACGAACATAAATTCCCACGCGAGTAACTGATGTGTCAAAACACAGCAGTCCAGCCATCGCGTGTGCCCGTTTGACAATCGGTTTTCACACCTGAACCTGGTTTCAATGTATACGATGTCGTGTCAGTTTTCTCAGGTGAGTATATACTCCTTTGTCTGGGCCTTGCTGAGTTTCTCAGCATTCATTGTTCGCCTCGACATGCATCCGTCCACTGCCATTCAAAACGACGAAGCGGGGACTGGGTTAAGTCTAGAACAGACGTTATGTCCCGTCAGGGGAGACTAGGATCCCCACTAAAGAGGGTTTCGCCGTATACTCGGTGCTGCCAACATCCAGCTCTTCTCCCCTCTTTCGTCGCTTTCTCGAAGCCCGGTTCTATGCATTTCAGGACACCGGTAACATCTGGAACAAACATTCGGTAAAAATGGTGCTCGCAGCATTCGATATGATGGCCTTCTTCGACAATCCGAGGAAGGGATGTAATATCTGTTCATCGCCGAGCGACCCAAGCAAGCGATCTTGCCATTCACCACTCACTTTACTTCAGGCGCGCAGATCCGCGTGTCATAAACCCAAGTCCAACCCTCAGACTTCACAGACACTTGCTCTACCCCACGTGCGAGGAGGCTCAGATCCTTGTAGACAAATTCAAACACCTTCTCCCCAAACCCTCAGCAGCATCATGAAACCCGTTAACATGATCGACACGTTCACACCCCTCTTTCCCTCCAAATCTGTCGAGAAATATCTAATACCCTGGTACAATGGCGTCCTTGCACGATGCTGGCAAGCCTTGATGTTCAAAAAAGGGAAGAAGCTCACTGAATCAGATTTCGTCCAAGGTATGGCCTTGAAGAACAGTTGCGGACACTGGTGGGAAGCCTTTGTTTTGACATGAGGATTTGAACGGGTTTGAGGGTGCTAAAGAGCTGATTCTTATGTCGCCACCAGAGGACCCAAGGACTGACCAGTTCTTCCATAATGTCTTCAATGGCTGGAATGCAAGAGGTCACTATCTCTCTGTCATACAATTCCTGTTACAGGCCAGTGGATGTGGATGTCTGATCATGACGAATGGGGCTGTGGTGCCAGCCGTTTCGGGGACTTGGAGATGAGGGCATTGTGAAAAATGGCTCAAGAGGCATGTATTAGACATTCACAACTCCTAATGGCTCACGAATTATTGTAGACTGTACATAATACAACAAGGAAATCAAATGCTTTGCTACCTGTGAATAACTTTTGGCAGATGCGTTACTTGTCGAGTGAATCGCTGAGGCGCATAGCTGATCTATGATGATGAGTGAGGGACAATTACTCCAAGAACAGGCTGAATCTCGCGTTTTGGACCTTGTCAGTCAGGTGCATTCAAGCTTTGAGATGAAGCAGACAATACTTGCGCATACACGGGGTTGTGTCAGGAAAGGTTCGTTGATCACGAGACACCTATACTGTCGATTCCAAGCAATAGCCTCACCAGGTACTTGAACATCCAGTAAATTTGCGAATAAAATGAGCAATTGAATAGACCAAGGTAATGCTTATGGATCCATTAGGTGTGCTGGCCATCCTCAATGTGGCGTTTCATAAATGTTGTATATGTCAGCATACAGAAGGGTTCAAGCAGGGCACTCACTAGGTCATCGAACTCCTTGTTTTCGGCGAGTGCCTTTGCATTGTCGGTCCATATAATTCTTCACGTCATTCGACATGACGGATAATACCACAAATCCGACAATTCAGACTAGCCCTTGCTCAGCTCAGATCCCTACAAGATCGATTCTGTCCCTGGAGGAGTCAAGCTTGTCTACCTACGAATGGGGGCGATACTGCTGCTGCTCAGGCTTGGGATCGTGGGGAAGCCAGTCGAATGTGGCTCCACCGCTGCTTGGCGAGTACACTTCCGTATCTATTGTGCTGTCTTGTCCTGACAATTCCATAAAGGTTTTCTTCTCTATCAAGAACATTAGTGACCTCTTGTGCGCTGAATCACCTAGACCTCAACTTTTCGAAATCATCCGGAGAACCCCCCTGCTGTACTATGTGGATTTGACTCTGGTGTTATCAGCAGTGGGCGAGTGACGATGATATTGTCAAAGTACGATCTGAGCATTTGGGATGTTATCGCACAGGGATGGAGAAGGCCGCAGGAGACTATTGGTGTGACTGTTGGTGTTAGCAGTCGCAATAACAGGTTGAGATCGACTTTGCATTTCAATACGTATAAACCATGCCCAGATTTACTGCTTTTTTCCCAATATTGGACTGATGTGTTGTCTAGCACAAACTGTATCAAAAAGAATGCCAACTAGTTATAGCTGAGCACTGCATGTATACTGATAAGAACTTAGTGTCTCCTTATTTCAGCCTTTGTAAAAGTCAAGAAGACTAGTCTTAGGTCACTAAAATCAGACTACTGTAGGACACGCAGGTGCGGATTCTTTTTGTTTGAGTAGATCCTGAATATTGGGTTGGAAGAAATTCGATCCTGGAGACGGTTGGAAATGTTAGGATGAATACTACACCAAAGAGCATGAATTGATTGGAAATGCTCAGATGAATGTTACGATCGTGTAGCGCAATCCCATAATGGATCAGAACGCCTTAGGCATATTCTTATTTTGGTGTGACTGATGAACTCGACCCTGTGTCAAAATCTGATATCAAGCTAAGACAGACCCTAAAAGTGGGGAATGATGGAAGCCTAAGTCGATGCAAGAAAACACCGATTTCACTATGGAATTCAGCTGCTTTGAGTCAGATAACGCACATGTGTGCTAGTAAACAATGATTTACCCCACCGATGGCCATTCCGAACTCAATAAACATTGCACCCACATCATTTGCGGAACCGAGACGATATATTATAGGCCGGAAACTGTTCAGGTACTCGATCGTGCTCTTAATCTGTCTATTCAGGGCGCTCAGGTCACATTCGTAAGCCCACATTTGGACTTGAGTAGGTAATCTAAATGTTGACAGCAACCATGATAGCGTACCTCAACAACGATCCAGAAGTGTAATCCTGAAACTCCATTAGGGAATTCTACCTTGAAATTTGCTGAAGTATTCTGAGCAGACTCGGAGCAATTGAGGAAAAGATCAACCTACATTTGCTTCCTTCCTGTGTTTCGGACACTAGGTGATCCCATAGATCCCCAAACTCAACACTGACTTTACACAGAGGATCACCCTTTGAAAAATGCCCAAGACTGGAGATCTTCCGTCGCAGAGGATGCTTTCTATGTATCTCAATATCCAGGTTACTTTCTTGCTTCAGAATACTATATTGTACAAATGTTTAGCACTGCCTAAGCACGGGATGTTCAACTCACCATTTACTTGTCAACTTAAGATGCTGCTCTTCCTCGGAGTTTTTCTTGAGTTTCCCTGTATCTCGGAGATGGCTGGTGCCATCCGCCTTGTCAGAGTGCTTGACAATCAACGATTCTAGCAATTTACTATCAAGCTTCCCTATGAATTCTAGATGCAGTTAAGCTTACTGATAGATCAAACCAATGAGACAGTGTCATACTCACCGACAATTCGGATGGTTGGTACCACAGTAGCAGATTCACCTGAGTTTGCCATTGACTCAATTTTGGGTAGAGGGAGCAAGAAACAACGTTGCGAAAGGAGGTATGGTGTTATCAGGTAGACAAGGCTGTGAAACCATCCAAAGCAGCTACTACTGCCTCATCAATTGGGAGTTTGATTATCATTGTCCAGACATATCAGAAGCATAGCGAGGTCACAAGTGCTCTGGCTTGCATCAGCCGTTTCCTTCGGCTGACATAGTCTCCACTTACAATTGGCTAACTTACTGCATCCGTTATAAAGCATGGGAGACCTCATGCCCTTGGGTGATTGTTGCCTTCTGTCGTCAAATCTGTCTCACCACTGCCTTGTGCCTTGATACCTCTGATACACTCAATCCAAATTGACTCTGAGTACCATGAAAATACCCGCCAGTCTCGGTATCAATCGTAAGGGGAGAGCTGTTTTATCGCATCGACCACGATCAATATTTTTAGCTGCTAAATTGGCATAGGAAAGAAGGGTAGCAGGTGTGATGGCAAAGATAAATATTAACTTCACATACCACCCCTTTGTATCGTGCATTTGGGCAACGATGAAAGATATCACATGACCATAAAATAACCACAATTAACGATTGAACATCGTCTCCCGGATAGACCTCTTCTCTTCGGGGCATGTGAACCAGAATCAGTGTGTCCCGTTGCTTGAGCCAAGACATGGCGAGCAACGTACAAGCAGACCCCAGATAAGTTAGGCTACTATAATCCAAAATGGATCCCTACGTCGTGGAATGCAAATAACAGCCTGTCAAGTGTTAGATACGACAGTAATCTGCATACTCGTTCCCGCACCTGAGAAAATTGTTAATGTCCATCTTGGATGCTATACTCTCCAGATGTCCAACTTCCGTTAGAACTTTGTCTACTAGCTCTGAGGTGTCATTGTCAACAGGCTGAGATAGATGAGCGTCAGTCGGCGGATACGGAAAGCGCCGTCAAGGACCCAAAATAAAGGATGAGTTGTATGCACCATTTCCTGAGCACTCATACATGTCCTTCTATTCTGTTCTAGCATCTTCATTACTCCTTTAGCCTGAATATTGCCTCGAACGGTTTTATTGGGGCGAGAAAAAATGACTCGGTTCGTTCTGTCAAATTCTTCAAACTTGACTGGAGGTGGTGGGTCGAGAGGTACGAGATGGATGATTCAACTTGAGGTGGGAGACGAAAGTCGTTCCGAGAGACGTTGATGACATTGTCCACTTTTGCGTAGAGCTTGTATTTCATTCAAAGCCGATGAGTTTCCTTGATAAGATAGTTGGAGTGCTTTACCTGGACATTGGCTGATAGTCTAGAGACCATAAATTACTTCCGCGGCCATACGTGGATCCATCTCAATCGCTGTAACGTGTTTCGCCTGTTCGAGAATCTTCACTGTGAGGTTTCCAGTACCGGGGCCGACTTCCAGCACTTTGTCTGTCGGTTTCAGATTTGCCTAAACAGAGCGATTGCCATGAGGAGCAGTGAACTTCCAAGTCATTCATCTAAATGAACCACGGCAACTATCCTAGCATAAATGAGTAATACACCTCGCTCAAGAAACGGGTGCATACTGCTGGCATGTTTGGGGGTTTTTTGAAAATGTGCTGGCCGAAACGAGCAGTGTTGAAAATCGAATTGGTCACTTATGCATTGTCAGATTTGCTGGTGCCTTTGTTAGGAACTGATTGATGTCAGATGTTGCGCGGGGCACCGTAGGCACAAATAATTATAAATAAAAAACTGACAAATAAATTATACCCTGCGGCGTGCTGAGCTGCATCTGCTCGCTGCGTAGCCACATGTCAACTGTTCCCAACGTCGAGGCTCACAGTCCCTGTCAACAACAATGTCGACAATGTCACCATTGACCGCGTTGACCTCTCCGACGCCTTTCTCATTGTCGCCGTCCCCTCTTCCCTCCACTCAACAACGCCGCCCTAGCCCTCGCAGAGTAGGGCATAGCTGCCCGTGTCCTTTGCATCATCCAACGTGCAACTCCAACTAGACATGTCCCTTCGCCCTCCACTCTCCGATTCTTTACCCTCTTTACCTGTCTAATATATCTCCGCAACTGAACAGGCCGCTCTCAAAATTCTCGACAGATTTGCGTGTGATGCCCTGCAGCCAGGCTACATCAAGATCGCAACTGTGATCAAAGACTTAGCTGATGCTCGTACTTTCTGAATGCCCAACATCCTCGTTGCCTACTGATTGCAACGACAAATTGGATTGATTGCCCTCCCTCCCTTTCCTTACACCATCCAGCCTTACTTGACACCCCAGCTTGCTTGCCCCTTGCCTCTGACATCTTCCTCAAGGAGGCCTCCATACCTGACGTATCAAGGAAAATAGCTTCCGCCATAGACGAGTCGCTGTTCAAGCAATGGGAGGCATTATTTCGCGTCAACAACTCGTAGTCATTCAACCTGAACAATCAGCCCTCCAAAGAGGTGTTAGTAATTCAACTGCATATAATCCCGCCAATAATGGTGCCATGAGATTCATAACCAGCATGAAGCAGATAATTTGGCCGACCTGAAGGAGGAGATCGAAGCTATGCGACCTGGAACTGAGGAGAGGAAAACAATGGAGAAGGCTCAAGAGGGGAGCGATAAAAATGGTGTTATTAGGAGCCATGTACGCGCTTTCATCCCTTTCATCGACGACTCCAGTCACATATGCTATGCAGCTCCAATGACTAACTTCAATTTCTGGCCCAATCCATCGTCATCACCATTCTTTACCCCTTTCGTTACTCGCGACAAAATAAAAGCCCAAACTCAACTTGATGCCGATCGCTTTCGTCTCGAAAAAAATAAAGAAACGGCTATGCCTTGTAGTAGTCGTCTGAAAGCACTTAATGTGGACAAGGAAGCACGAGAAGCAGCCAAGAAGCCTGCTAAACAACCTGTAATCTTCCTGTCGACGCATAAACCCGCCCCACCTTGTGTCCCTCTAGCAAATCCTTCTCCATCTGCTTCCCTTTCCAAACTTCACTCATCATCGACGAAGAGTCCAATACGTCTATTTGTTGGGCCACCAGGTATTCGAATCGTAAGGGTGTCGAGCATGATGTCCAAAAGGAGATGAAATCAAGTTCCTGTTTGTGACAAATATAGGAGAAGCGTTGGAAGAAGCGTTTGGGAAGGATATGGTTGAGGAATGAAAGAAGTTACATGGAAGAAAACGAGGACCATGCAAGAGAGGAAGAGGTAGTGTTGGTGAAGAAGATGATGATGAATGAAAGTGAACGTGAAGTTTGAGAGAAGGGGTATTGTATGGGTTGAGAGTTGGTTATGAATGATGTATTTTGTGAAGAGGATGTTTGTTGAGTAATAGGAAATTCTTGAACATGCGACTCTTGGCATGTGCCTGCTTGGTCAAATCGAAATAAAGTATTTGTTGAATTGTTTTTGTTTATGTTGCCAATATCAACGAGAAGCCTTCCTTGAGCTTAGCAACCAGAATCAAGTGTTTCACGCAGTAATACAATCTCCTATGGAACGATAATAAGCACAGCGCCCCCTCCAACACAGGCTAGTCCCATGCCTGTGTCAGGTGAATGTCTGGTGCAGCAGCAATTAGACTAAATGCATTGACACCATGGTACTCGTTCCACTGTACCTTCCCTTTTACATGTTTGGTGCAAAAGTTGATTTTGATGATGAAGCTTATTACATTGGCGATCATCAAGTGTAATCTATCGATGATTCAGCTTGACCTACAACATAAGGTAGTTGCTATACCAGACATCCATCACTCAACCTACTGTCTAGAGCGCCGCTTATATGCTCCAAAACAGTGCCTATACTGATTAGACCACCACTTATTTTCTGAGACTCTATTGTCCACCCCTTTCATCTCTTCAAGCAGAAAAAAATTAAAATGTCTTGATCCAGAATAACAATCGCACGGAATTTCTCCATACAAGTAGTCGTCAAGATCCCGAGGTACGTCAGGTAAACGATTTCATCCAACAAAAAGTTCCCAGTATCCAATGTTCCACCATGACAGCTGTCCCAAGCATGCGGCTCCTCTGTCTTTGAATTTTCTGATCTGATAATAATATTATAACTTCCACCAAAGAAATTGCTTGAATAGCCGGCGATTGAAAGAAACGATCCGAACCGTCGGCATTTTTGAATACAACATCTATGCGCATTGCCAGAAGCGGAAGCTTCAATTTCAATAAACGATTGAATAACCATTCAACATCGACATCAAGCAAACGACTATAATAAAGATCCAGGATTTGGAGTGCGGGTGCGTCTAATAGAGGTAGCAGTCGGAATATATTATTCCATGCATCTGGAGACAAAGGATTTTCAGATAGGGAAACATGATTGGGGGCGAATCTCGTAGTAGGGAAAGACCGTTACAAGACGATAAATCTAAGATAGTGCCACGGAAATGCCGAAGCATTCTCCATGTACATTCGCAATCGAGTGCAGACTTACCAAGACGAAGATGGGAAAGGTTGTTCACTATTGAGTCTATTGAACGGGTATATGCACAATGTTGCTCGAGTCCAAATTGAATGCAAAGAGACTAGATTGGGTGTGGTCCCTACGAGTGCAGAAATACGTTTTGGTGTCTCCAGACCTGGGTTAGAAGCACAAATGGATTTGAGTTGTCTGGCGCAAGATAATGGAATGTGTTGACAGACGAGATCTGCCGAATCTTCGTAACCCCAGAGTTTAAGGCTTTCCCAATGCTCAATTGAACTGGTGAGAACAGGTAAATGCTGCAGATCTATCGGATAGTAATGGAGCCCGATATGAAGAGAATATGTTTTTGATCGTTCAAGCCGTATGGACAAGATGTCAAGGGGGATATAACAGATGTCGGGGGGAATATCAAAATGTTCGCCAAGTTGCAACTGGACCCATAGGCTGGGAGTGGATACGACAACTGCATTCCATTGGCGGCAGACAAGACGTAGCTGTGCTGAACGCCGGCTTAGCTTTACTTGACGACTCCAGTAAGAAAGTGGAAGGCAAATATTCGAGAAAAAAACTCCACAGGTAACCTGCAAAAGGTGAGTAGATATCTATCTGAGAGATGTACATAGGACTCACTGTTGCATTAAGAGAATGAAAACTCATGCGTTACTCATGTGATTTGGCATTATTTACCCAGATGCACTGCAGCCTACTGTTATCTCTCCTCTCATTTTGACTTCATCTGATGAGAAGATGATGGAGGCAATGCAATTTGTGATGTACGAGAAGCTGCTGTTCTGGTTGGAGGTCATGAGCCTGACAGGCGAGGTCTGTTCCGAAAGTGAACTGAGTAACCATATCGGGAAATGCTTGGCATTGATTTTCATTTTGGCCCTGTCGATCCACTTGCAATACTTCACAAATTCAGCTTTGCCTCAAGGCTTAGCTCGGATATACAGGTGAGTCAAGTAGTTGATCTGTGGTGCAGTGGAATCCATCTTCTGAATTGACTTGACCATATCATAGAACATTCCAAGCAGGTCAATGAAACCCGGTCACTCACGTCATTGTCCGCCTCTAGATCAAGTAACGGCATACATTGTTTCGTGTAATGT
>Ga0153976_1000389_pt1 | contig 15222 bp, 11 predicted proteins | sample TSGA060MetaG_FD_104717 | JGI IMG/M metagenome (GOLD analysis project Ga0153976, IMG submission 104717) | Attine ant fungus gardens microbial communities from Georgia, USA - TSGA060 MetaG | ecosystem: Host-associated > Fungi > Mycelium > Unclassified | place: USA: Georgia, Yuchi Wildlife... | reverse complement strand
CTTACCAAATTCGGTTTCACAGCCGAAAAGAGACTCAGCGCGCTTAGTGCGTTATTTAGGGCAGTGTTTAATGCTGGTGTAGAGATTTAACGCAACTAAGTCTTATAATAGTAAGCGAGGCGCATGATCGCCCAGTATAGTAAGACTGACTTATTGGGCAACCCAGGTGGAACAAAGCCGACAGCGTGATTCCCTGATTTGGCCTGACTGTCACGCTGCACCTATGAATCATGAATAGCACACTGCAGTTATAGATAGAAATACCTGGGTGAGGAATGTACATATTTTGTATAAGTTGAAGATAAGGTAGCAGTCGTGCGGGATTCTACCTATCTCACGTGATAAACATGATGAAATCGTAACAAATGACAACAATTTCAATTCCTATTGATCAGGCGCCTTCTGAGACAAACGGCCACTCATTTATTTCCATAGTATTACTGTGAACATTTTCCGTTAATTAGAATGAACAGAATCGAAGTAGAAAGTTTGTAATTCCAATTTCTCAGTCATCAAAAGCGGCTGTGGGTGCCTATGTGCGCAATAACATGCCGCGAAGCCGTCTCCATCTTCCCGCCCAAACGACCCATGGGCAACAAAACACGAGGGCAGAAGCACTCCAGAGACAACCTAGCAATAGCACGTGCTCACTGCTCACAGATTCGGAGTATCCGAGTCTAACAAAAGGCAGACGTGTGATTTTCAAGTTCTTACCGAAATTCCATTGCAAGCTCAATTTTATTGAGAAATGCTGGGGTGTTGCGAGGCGCATATACAGGATGAAGGACAGCTCCTCGTCGGAAGCTGCACTCGAGAAGAATGCTGTTGGCTCACTAAACGCTGTACCAATGTTGACGATGCGGCGGTATGACTCTTATCTGACAGTTATCCTGCACAGCATCACACTCAGTCACAATCACGTGATGTCGGTAGAATCCGCACGACCGCTACCTTAGGTTTATGGGATCTGGGTGGATCTTGATTTTAGTGTCGAAAAATCACTCATTTGTCAGACAGTCATACAATGTTTCCTCTCGGGAATGCTCCACAATGTCGATTTTACATAAAATTTCAACCTTGTAGACTCATTAAGTAGATGTTTGGGCCCAACCAAGCCGGGGCCCCAGCCATTCAAGTTGACATAGGTATAATGTATTACAAAGCAGTGCAACAGGATTGGACATGGATCGTAAGGATATTTTTCTCTATGTTCCTCTAGTGACTTGTAGAATTCTGAGCTCTGAAGTGCGTTGTGCATTACCAATCCATTGTGCATTACGTGGTGAATGATAGTACAAGTGAAGTATTGTTGCCTTCTCAAATGCTACACGCTCGTATCAGACGAGGTGAAAACGAAAAGAAAGAAAACCAATATCACGGGGCAAAACGGGGCAAACGCCAATTGCTCCCACGGGTGTGTTTGCAGAGAAATAGCCTTTTATATCCGACAGAACCCCCACGATCGTAGAGTCGGGGAAATATTGGCACTCCCATGAACAAAAGAGTCGGCGAAAGAAAGTGTGGCGAAAATGAGTGCTGGTGCGCTGGCTTATTCAACGATGACGGCTTCTATGTGCACGAAGACTTTCACGGTGCGATGCGGCTTATTATGATGCGCTGGGCGCAGGCGCACGTGTTCCTTGACGTCCGAGTTCAACAGCCTTGGTGAGTGATACATCAATGAAATACACCATAATATGGCCCGCAGCTGGTGCCTACATAGTACTGAAAGGAGGTGCATCATTGATGCATCAAAGTTCAATCCTATGATACGAACCGGTGACGAGTTCTTATATACTGCTTCTTACGGTAACTCGTCAGCAAAACGGTCACCGGCGTTGCATTTGTACAGCACCAACGGTCTTGATCTATCACATCTATCGGATGGAATGCGCTGATTACTCTACGGTATGTGTGATATATAGTACGGCGAAATTCCTGCATTACTGACAGAATTGGAGACAGCGTCACGATGTCTTCTTCCTCGACACTCCCACACCTTGACCTCGGAAACACGTTTGGCGCGCTTTTTATCGGGTGTGTTCTTGCAGCAGTGTTAGTTTATTATTTCCTCCTTATGCAGCTGAAGCTGAGCGTTCGCTGTTATCCTGACGCGCCTCATAAACAGCCTCTCTGGTCTAGGCATTGTACAAGCCTTCATCTACTTTCAGGCGCATAGAGACACAGGTACAACATTCTATAAGCTCGTCGTACGTCTACATCAGCCGTCCTGTCAGTTGAGTTCTTAACGCTATATCAGCTCGTCTGGCTTTTGTAAGTATATCTTCGAATGTGCAATGTCGGTCGAGATCACTACCTACCCTGTGAATATTTAGGATACTCGATGCTTTGCACCTAGCCTTTATTATCCATAGTATCTATTTTTACTTGGTGACCAATTACGCGAACGTCGATGCCCTTATGGAAGTTGTATGGAGCTTTAAAGTGAGTTCCTACTACTCTGGCTTTCCATGCACCTCTACTGTCATACTGATGGCATCATGCAGCTCCAGATAGTATTCAATGTCAGTCACATTTTCCAAGCTCTGTTATCCGCTCAGACATGCGTACAATAGGCTATCATCATCACTGGGGTACAACTGTAAGTTCATGTGCAAAGTTGCTATGTAACATGCTTATGACATTTTCTTTGTCGGTAGTCTGTATGTTCATCGCATATGGATAGGTATTTGTTCTCGTATATCTAATAGATTTTCCATGATTAATTCAACGAATCTAGTCAGCAGGGCGCGATCGAGAGCTTTTTCTGTGACAGCAGTGAGTTTGACGTTCACGTACTATTGCATTTCGCTATGTTGATCTACTATAGGGCGTGTGCGTGTTCCTAACCTTGGGTGAGACTGGCAAATGTTCTTCACCTGATTCCAAAAAAATTAATAGCTCCAGGTGTCTTCATTGGTGCGGTAACAATCCTTATTACTGGCTCATCATTTTGACTCAATTCAAACCAATTAGCAATGATTTGGGTAGTGTGAGTAACTTATCATGCTCCTCAGCCACAGGGAATGCTGATGGCGGCGAGTAGATATCAACCCAATGCGGCAACGGACCAGATTCATTACGATTGGGCAGTATACTCGGCTTTGGGCTCGTCTACTTCGACCGATATCGTTATTACATCCTCATTATGTTATCTCCTCGCTACCTCCCGCACTGGATTCTCTAGGTAAGGCGCAGTCTCTTCACTGTTTGGATCTGATGTACTAAGATAAAGTACCTAGTACAGACAGCTTGATAACCAAGCTCATGGGTTACATCATAAATACTGGCGCTTTGACGAGGTAATCCTCCTTCCAGCACACCTACACCAGCTCATATTTCATGCAGTATATGTTCACTGGCAACTATCGTTACGGTGGGGGTTCCAACGATTTTCCTGTCCATTTCTTCTCTGACGGTTACATGCAGTGTGCTGTGATGCCGAGGAACTACATCTACCTCGGTGTCGAGTTTTTATTGGCTAAATGTATGACCGAAGCATCCTCTGAGGATTGTGCTGACCAGTTGTTCCATTTCAAGTGTACATCAACTCATATATCGCACTCCTGAACACTCGATACTACCTACAGCCTAACACGGACGTTACTTCCTCCCCCAAACCCCACATCGAATTCAACATCCACAACCCAGTGTTACCGATTCGCGCATTGCAAGACAATACATTGCAGACGTTCGGGAAGAGCTTGTTTGAAGAAGTGGTGCATCCCACTCGACCTACTCAGGCTGTCATGGTTAGTAATTGCATTACCTTTAGACAAGGGTTTACATGACGTGCCCCAGCCACGACAGTCGCCTGTCGCCATGATGGAAATGAAGTTGCTGCGGGAAAATGACTGAAGGCGAAACTGATCGAATGGACATGTAATATAAAAAATACGATATATGGGTCTGTAATTATTCCGCAGTAAAATGCGTCTTTTCACAAGTGCTCGTTTCTTGTCCTGTAAGGAATTGCTTTAATTGTACGTTGACACACATCCAGTCTACTCACTACGGTGTTGTCATCGCTAACCTCACAACACTCCCACCCACCATGCCATATTCAATCTACACTCACGACAGCATTTGTAAAGGTTGGTCTCGTCATATCAAGGGCCAGTGTTGCCCCAGCCAAAGCCGAATCGCTCATGAATAGTGGCAGAAGGTTGGTACCGAAAATTGTACTGGGCATTCATATGTGGGGCATTTTGATGTTTTATTGAAAGCCTGCGTCTCTACTCTCTTGGAAGCCACGTCACGATACTTTAATCGTGACCAACAGGTGGGCTATGGTCAATGGGTCAATGGGAACAACTACAAGCACACCACAGAGTCCTTCGGCATTTTGCCGTTCGACGACAACACCCAGAAATGCTTTTCGATGCTCCCCTACAGTCGTGTCTTTGCCGAGGAGCAGAAGAATTAACACCGTTTTATGTAACATGTCTCCTCTCTTGTAATCGCATTCTAGAGTCTTAGTACGACTTTACGAACGTGTCAACTCGTTGTAAAGTGGTAAGGATACCGTGACAAGACAGTACATGTTCATAGATGTTTGAGACCCAGGGTGAGTGAAAGTTAGTATTTGGGCTGAAACCTGGCGAAGGGGCTTCTGGCCCGAAACACCACTCCTGAACCTAGAGGGGTCCAATGTGAGCCGTGACACCTATCTATAAGGAGGGCGGAATGTGCATGGCGTAGATGTGGCAAGTGCGGGAGCAAGGGTGTGGCATGTGCATGGTACGAGTGTGACAAGTGCAGGAGCACAGGTGTGGTATGTGCGGGAGCATAGGTGTGGCATGTGGCATAGATAGATGAATATACATACTACAGGATTCGTTGTCCATACCAAGGTATATCGCGAGCATGTAATTAAGAGTCCCGAGATGGAGTCTCAGGAAACCTGACAAGGATTTGCAATGGTGAAGTCAGGAAGTTGAGTGTTAGACGAATGTCTATAGATGCGAGATTAAGAACTGGCGGGGAGCCGTTGTTGGGCTGAAAAAGCCTTGCGCCGAGTATCGTAGTGGGACGAAGCACGAGTGCGGGGTCTCAAAACTTAACCCTCCGCTTAGACCCCATTTTACAAGTTGACGCTCGTGCCTCGCTTTCACTTATCTTTTAACATATTTACTAGTTCGATCATGTCAGCATCATGTCGGTATTAACGAACTATTCTAACTTCCAACACACTCCCTGAATCATGAACTAACATGCAGTGTGAGGGCCGACGGCGACGACAACATGAGCAGAATGCACTGCGAAAATGGGTGCTGGTGGGGCTTATTTAATGCGATAACGGCTTTTATGTGCGCGCGGACTTTCTCGGCGCGATGCGGCTTATTATGATGCGCTGGACGGCTTATACGTGTTGCTTAACGTCCGCGTTCAACAGGCTCGGTCCGATAATGAGGGGTCTTTGAATCTGAGCCGGGGTTCAACGTTCAACAGTGAGTGATACATCAATGAAATGCACCATAATATGGGCAGTTGGTGCCTACATAGTACTGAAGGGGGGTGCATCATTGATGCATCAAATTTGAATATGATACGAACCGGTGACGAGTTCTTATCTTACTTCTTACGGTAACTTGTATCCGTCAGTAAAACGCTTTGGGCTGTGTGGTGCTGACTTTGGAGTATGTACAGAACCCACAGAACCTTTGAAAGTGATATGCTGATAGGCGGCCCGACCGCCGGCGTTGTATTTGTACAGCACCAGCGGTCTTGATCTATCACATCTACCAGATGGGAATGCGCTGATTACCCCACGGTATGTATGATATATAGTACGGCGAAATTACTGCATTACTGACAGAATTGGAGAGCGCGTCAACGATGTCTTCTTCCTCGATACTTCCACACCTTGACCTCGGAAACACGTTTGGCGCGCTTTTTATCGGGTGTGTTCTTGCAGCAGTGTTAGTTTATTATTTCCTCGTCATGCAGTTGAAGCTGAGCATTCGCTGTGATCCTGACGCGTCTCATAAAACAGCCTCTCTGGTCTAAGCATTGTACAAGCCTTCATCTACTTTCAGGCGCATAGAGACACAGGTACAACATTCTATAAGCTCGTCGTACGTCTACATCCGCCGTCCTGTCAGTTCAGTTCTCAGCGCTATATCAGGTCGTCTGGCTTTTGTAAGTATATCTTCGAATGTGCAATGTCGGTCGAGATCACTACCTACCCTTTGAATATTTAGGATACTCGATGCTCTGCACCTGACTCTGATTATCCATTGTGTCTATTTTTACTTGGTGACCAATTACGCGAACGTCGATGCCCTCGTGAAAGTTGTATGGAGCTTTAAAGTGAGTTCCTACTACTCTGACCTTCCATGCAACCTCTACTGTCATACTGATGGAATCATGCAGCTTCAGGTAGCATTCGGTGTCAGTTACATTTCCTAAGCTCTGTTATTCGTTGAGACATGCGTACAACAGGTTATCATCATCACTGGGGTACAATTGTAAGTTCATGTGCAAATTGTTATGTAATATGCTTATGATGCTATCTTTGTTGGTAGTCTGTATGTTCATCGCATGTGGATAGGTATTTATTCTTGTATATCTAATAGATTTTCCATGATTGATTCGACGAATCCAGTCAGCAGGGCGCGATCGAGAGCTTTTTATGTGATAGCGGTGAGTTTGACGTTCACGTCCTATTGCATTTCGCTATGCTGACCTACTATAGGGCATGTGCGTGTTCCTAACCTTGGGTGAGTCTGGCACTTAAGGATGTTCTTCACCTGATTCCAAAAAAAATACTCCAGGTGTCTTCATTGGTGCGGTAACAATCTTATTACTGGCTCATTATTTGGACTGAATTTAACCCAATTAGCGACGGTTTGGGCAGTGCGAGTAGCTTATTATTCTCCCCAACCACAGGAAGCGCTGATGGCGGTGAGCAGATATCAGGTCGATGTGTCAACGGACGCTATTCATTACGAGTGGACATTATACTCAGCTTTGGGCTCGTCTACTTCGACCGACATCATCATTGCATCCTCATTATGTTATCTCCTCGCTACCTCCCGCACGGGATTCTCTAGGTAAGACACAGTCTCTTCACTGTTGGGGTAAACTACGATAAAGTATCTAGTACAGATAGCTTGATAACCAAGCTCATGGGTTACACCATAAATACTGGCGTTTTGACGAGGTAACCCTCCTTCCAGCACACCCCACACCAGCTCATATTTCTTGCAGTATATGTTCACTGGCGGCTATCATTACGGTGGGGGTTCCAACCATTTTACTGCCCATTTCTTCTCTGAGGATTCCATACAGTGTGCTGTGATGCCGAGGAACTACATCTACATCAGTGTCGAGTTTTTATTGGCTAAATGTATGACCGAAGCATCCTCCGAGGATTGTGCTAACCAGTTGTTCCATTTCAAGTGTACATCAACTCATATATTGCACTCCTGAACGCTCGATACTACCTACAACCTAACACAGACATTACGGCCTCCCCCAAACCCCACATCGAATTCGGCATCCACAACCCAGTGTTACCGATTCGCGCATTGCAAGACAATAAACTGCAGACGTCCGGGAAGAGGTTGTTTGACGAAGAAGTGGTGCATCCCACTCGACCTTCTCAGGCTGTAATGGTTAGCAGTTGCATTACTTTTCTAAGATAAGGACTTACATGACGTGCCCCAGCCACGACAGTCGTCTGTCGCCATGATGGGAATGAATTCTTTCTTGTCAGTGAGTGGTAAGGACTATTGTCCTCAGTCTCCTCACAGTAGCCGCAAATAACTTACGAGTCCTTGGTAAATTCAAGTTACTGCGGGAAAATGAATGAAGGCGAAATTGATGAAATGGACATGTAATATAATAAAATACGATGTACGAGTCTGTAATTATTCCGCAGTAAAATGTGTCTTTTCACAAGTACTCGTTGCTTGCAGTCCCATAACCCTCCTCTTCGTGTCTGACGGTAAAGGGGCCTTTTTTAGTTGGTGACTGACCGATTGCCTGATTTACATCTACAACCTCCCTCTTGCCTTTGAGTGTCAACAAAGGTGGATTGAGTACATGGCAGCGGCTGCATTTGCTGCATTGTAACCTGATAGTCACGTGACCCGTTGACATCACGAGGGTTGGATGAGTTACACAGTTTGACAGTCCACCTGTGAAACATTGAAATGTCAGACCCTGGAATGTCGAGACTCGGGAATGACCAAGGACTTACAACTTCAATATGATCTCTAACTCGATAATCGCGCCCTCTTTGAACTTTGAGTTGTATTCGCTGACATGGATGCGGACGCCTTTCTCATCACGCACATCAGGGGATACAGTCCTTGTACCGCGCAAGTCGTACATGTTCAGCAAGCCGGAATAACGGCCCCTGGAATCCTCGAGGTCAGAAATGCGCCACGAACGACCTGGTTTAAAGTCAGTATAGTAGATGAAAAGAGGGAAAACTAGCGCATGCCTCCCAATTTCCCGCCTTCGTTTTTGCCAAGTCCTTGGGTGTATTGCTATGCAGCAGATGCCCTGACTTTGCCTAGATTCGCGATAGCAAAGAACAGTTGAAAATGAGAAAAAATGAACTGGAAAACTCACCAAGACTCATCAAGCCTACGCACTCTAGATTTTCAAAGGAAAAGGAGACAGTGCATCAGCTGCTTGAGACATGGCGACACGTAGTATTTAGTAGAACCAGAAAGCACCTCTTGCTGTTGCTCTTCATTCAACTGCATAATATTCCTGCGGTAGCCATGAAATGGGATAGCAACATACGAACACGCTCTTTTTTGGATCAGCCCCGCGGCAGACTTGGAGAGAAATGAGACACACAGTCAATGAGAACATTATCCATGACGGATGAAAAGTTTTGGTCTAGAACCTCCTCACCATAGTAGAACCATATCGGAAAGGCAATCAACTTTGAAGACAGACACTTTTGGATAGAGAACTTCGCGGGATGAAAGCTTGCAAAAAACTACGCAATGACGGTAATTCGTATCAGCAATCTCATTTAGTGCAATAGATATTGACATCTGCTGGTAAGATACCGTGATACAAACACCATCATATGAAACACATCCACGAAAACTCACATAACGGCACATCAGACAAAACTGAGAGTGAGATGCGAGAGAGGTCTTCAACCACGTGCAAAATTTTGCAGGACTTTCAAAGGTGGCAGAATGACATTGTGGATGATACAGTGCGTCATAATAGTGCGGATAATGGTTTATATCATGGAGTTCGTGCGATGGAGCTCCCTCTTCATGCAGGACACGAGCCAAATGACACGGCAACTTCACAAGGAAAGCCCTGAATACACATAAGCCGTGCTATACAAGCATACAAGTGAAGGACAACGAAATACACTAACATTGTTGCCTTATCAAATGCTACACGCGAGTATCGGACGAGGTGAAAACGAAAAGAGAGAAAGATGGCTCCATTCCAAACGAATTCTCACGGGGCAAAACGGGGCACATGCCAAATGCTCCCACGGGTGCAGAGAAATAGCCATTTCCATCCGACAGCACCCTCCCCACTATCGTGGAGTCGGGGATTGGCACTCCCATGAACGAAAGAGTCGGCGAAAGAAAAGTGTGGCGAAAATGAGTGCTGGTGCGCCGGCTTATACAGCGATGACGGCTTACTTTCACGGTGCGATGCGGCTGATTATGATGCGCTGGGGGGCTTACACGTGTTGCTTAACGTCCGAGTTCAACAGGCTTGGCTCCGATGATGGGTCTTTGAATCTGCGCCGGTATTCAACAGTGAGTGATGCATCAATGAAATGCACCATAACATGGGGGTGCATCATTGATGCATCAAATTTAAGTATGATACAAACCTGTGACGATTTCTTGTCCCACTTCTTACGGTAACTTGTACCCGTCAGTAACACACTTTGGGCTGTGTGGTGCTGACTTTGGAGTCTGTACAGAACCCACAGAACCAAAGTGATTTGCTGATCGGCGGCCCGACCGCCGGCATTGCATTTGTACAGCGCCAGCGGTCTTGATCCATCACATCTATTAGATGGGAATGCACTGATTACCCCACAGCATGTGTGATATATAGTACGGCAAAATTACTGCATTACTGACAGAATTGGAGAGATGTCTTCTTCCTCGACGCTCCCACACCTTGACCTCGGAAACACGTTTGGCGCGCTTTTTATCGGGGGTGTTCTTGCAGCAGTGTTAGTTTATCATTTCCTCATGATGCAGTCGAAGCTGAGTGTTCGCTGTGATCCTGACGCGTCTCATAAAACAGCCTCTTTGGTCTAAGCATTGTACAAGCCTTCATTTACTTTCAGGCGCATAGAGACACAGGTACAACATTCTATAAGCTCGTCGTACGTCTACATTCACCGTCCTGTCATTTCAGTTCTTAACGCTATATCAGGTCGTCTGGCTTTTGTAAGTATATCTTCGGATGTCCAAATTTCGGTCGAGATCACTACCTACCCTGAATATTTAGGATATTCGATGCTCTGCACCTGGCCCTTATTATCCATTGTGTCTATTTTTACTTGGTGACCAATTACGCGAACGTCGATGCCCTCATGGAAATTGTATGGAGCTTTAAAGTGAGTTTCTACTACTCTGGCCTTCCATGCAACCTCTACTGTCATGCTGATGGGATCATGCAGCTTCAGGTAGTATTCAGTGTCAGTTATATTTCCTAAGCTCTGTTATTCGCTCAGACATGCGTACAACAGGTTATCAATATCACTGGAGTACAATTGTAAGTTCATGTGCAAGTTGTCATGTAACATGCTTATGATGCTTTCTTTGTCGGTAGTCTGTATGTTCATCGCATATGGATAGGTATTTGTTCTCGTATATCTAATATATTTCCCATGATTAATTCGACGAATCTAGTCAGCAGGGCACGATCGAGAGCTTTTTATGTGATAGCGGCGAGTTTGACGTTCAAGTACTATTCAATTTCGGTATGTTGATCTTCTATAGGGCATGTCAGTGTTCCTCGCGTTGGGTGAGTCTGACACTAGGAGTTTTCTTCACCTGATTCTAAAAAATTAATTACTCCAGGCGTCAGAATCGGTGCGGTAACAATCTTATTACTGGCTCATCATTTTGACTCAATTCAACCCAATTAGCGATGATATGGGCAGTGTGAGTAACTTATTATTCTCCCCGACCACAGGAAGCGCTGATGGAGGCGAGTAGATATCAGGCCGATGTGTCGACGGACGCGGTTCAATACGAGTGGGCATTATACTCGACTTTCGGCTCATCTACTTCGACCGATATCATTATTACATCCTCATTGTGTTATCTCCTCGCTACCTCCCGCACTGGGTTCTCTAGGTGAGGTGCAGTCTCTTCACTGTTGAGGTCGGATGTACTAAGATAAAGTATCCAGTACAGATAGCTTGATAACCAGGCTCATGGGTTACACCATAAATACCGGCGTTTTGACGAGGTAATCCTCCTTCCAGCACACCCCACACCAGCTCATATTTCATGCAGTATATGTTCACTGGCGGAATTCATTGCGGTGGGGGTTCCAACCATTTTACTGTCCATTTCTTCTCTGAGTGTTCCATACAGTGTATTGTGATGCCGAGGAACTACATCTACCTCGGTATCCAATTTTTATTGGCTAAATGTATGACCGAAGCATCCTCCGAGGATTATGCTGACCAGTTGCTGCATTTCAAGTGTACATCAACTCATATATTGCACTCCTGAACGCTCGATACTACCTACAGCCTAACACAGACATTACTGCCTCCTTAAAACCCCACATCGAATTCAACATCCACAGCCCAGTGTTACCGAATCGCGCATTGCAAGACAATAAATTGCAGACGTTAGGGAAGAGGTTGTTTGAAGAAGTGGTGCATCCCACTCGACCTACTCAGGCTGTCATGGTTAGCAATTGCATTACTTTTTCTAAGACAAGGACTTACATGACGTGCCTCAGCCACGACAGTCGCCTGTCGCCATGATGGAAATGAAGTTACTGCGGGAAAATGACTGAAGGCGAAATTGATCGAATGGACATGTAATATAAAAAATACGACATATGAGTCTGTAATTATTCCGCAGTAAAATGCGTCTTTTCACAAGTGCTCGTTTCTTGTCCTAGACTGTAAGGAATTGCTTTAATTGTACGTTGACACAAATCCAGTCTACTCACTACGGTGTTGTCATCGCTAACCACACAACACTCCCACCCACCATGCCATATCCAATCTACACTCACGACAGCATTTGTAAAGGTTGATCTCGTCATATCGATGGCCAGTGTTGCCCCAGCCAAAGCCGAATCGCTCGTGAATAGTGGCAGAAGGTTGGTACCGAAAATTGTACTGGGCATTGATATGTGGGACATTTGATGTTTGATTGAAAACCTGTGTCTCTACTCTCTTGGAAGCCACGTCACGATACTTTAATCATGACCAACAGGTTGGCTATGGTCAATGGGTCAATGGGAACAACTACAAGCACACCACAGAGTCCTTCGGCATTTTGCCATTCGACGACAACACCCAGAAATGCTTTTCGATGCTCCCCTACAGTCGTGTCTTTGCCGAGGAGCAGAAGATTCAACACCATTTTATGTAACACGTCTCCTCTCTTGAAATCGAGTTCTAGAGTCTCAGTACGACTTTACGAACGCATCAACTCGTTGTAAAGTGGTAAGGATACCGTGACAAGACAGTATACTATCTACACGTTCATAGACGTTTGAGACCCAGGGTGGGTGAAAGTTAGTATTTGGGCTGAAACCTGGCGAAGGGGCTTCTGGCCCGAAACACCACTCCTGAACCTGGAGGGGTCCAATGTGATCCGTGACACCCATTTATAAGGAGGGCGGAATGTGCATGGCGTAGATGTGGCAAATGCAGGAGCAAGGGTGTGGCATGTGCACAGTATGAGTGTGACAAGTGCAGGAGCACAGTTGTGGTATGTGCGGGAGCATAGGTGTGTAGTATGTATATTCATCTATCTATGCCACATGCCAGGATTCGTTGTCCATACCAAGGTATATAGCGAACATGTAATTAAGAGCAGCCCTCTCAAGATTCAACTCAAAACCGCCCAATAGCGGCCCTAACAATGAATTGTTGGACCAGCTAGGGTGTACTAGTACGTTTAGTCCTGAGTCCCCCGGCGATCAAATCCTCGGTCCCGAGATGGGCTCTCAGGAAACCTGACAAGGACTTGCAATCGTGAAGTCAGGAAGATGAGTGTTAGATAAATGTCTATAGATGCGAGATTAAGAACTGGCGGGGAGCCATCGTTGGGCTGAAAAAGCGTACTGGCAACCTTCCGCTTAGTCTACGTTCAACTTGAGACGCTCGTGCCTTCACTTATCTTCTAAGGTAGAAGACATGCAAATCCGACGAATGTCACGTGACAAGCGTTACAAAAAGGTGACAAAGTACAAAAAAAAGGATTACAATTGGTAGAGCACCCATAATCAACAAATGACTACATGATAATTAGGAGAATCATCGAATGAAAAATCTCATCTTTTCAGATCAGCGTGAAATCTAGTTGCAAATAAGTAATTCATTTTTTTCGTCTAGCTGCTGTGCATGTAAGGCCAAACATCGACAAACATCAGCAAGTGTCGGCAAGAGTTATCTGCACAGTGTCACACTCTTCTACCTTAACATATTTACCAGTTCGATTATGTCAGCATCATGTCGGTATTACCCAACTATTCTAACTTCCAACACACTCCCTGAATCATGAACTTACATGCAATGTGACCGACGGTGACGACAATACGAGCAGAATGCACTCCCATGAACAAAAGAGTTGGCGAAAGAAAGTGTGGCGACAATGGGTGCTGGTGCGGCTTATTCAATGCGATGACAGCTTATATGTGCGCGAGGACTTTCACGGCGCGATGCGGCTTATTATGATGCGCTGGACGGCTTATACGTGTTGCTTAACGTCCGAGTTCAACAGGATCGTTCCGATAATGATGGGACTTTGAATCTGAGCCAGGGTTCAACATTCAACAGTGAGTGATACGTCAATGAAATGCGAGCGCCGATGCATCAAATTTGAATATGATACGAACCGGTGATGAGTTCTTATCTGACTTCTTACAGTAACTTGTATCCGTCCATAAAACACTTTGGGCTGTGTGGTGCTGACTTTGGGGTCTATACAGAACCCACAGAACCAAAGTGATTTGCTGATCGGCCGTCCGACCGCTGGCATTGCATTTGTACAGCACCAGCGGTCTTGATCTATCACATCTATCAGATGGGAATCCGCTGATTACCCCACGGTATGTGTGATATATAGTACGGCGAAATTACTGCATTACTGACAGAATTGGAGAGCGCGCCCACGATGTCTTCTTCCTCGACAGACTTACACCTTGACCTCGGAAACACGTTTGGCGCGCTTTTGATCGGGTGTGTTCTTGCAGCAGTGTTAGTTTGTTATTTCCTCATTATGCAGTTGAAGCTGAACATTCGCTGTGATCCTGACGCGTCTCATAAAACAGCCTCTCTGGTCTAAGCATTGTACAAGCCCTCATCTACTTTCAGGCACATAGAGACACAGGTGCAAAATTCTATAAGCTCGTCGTACGTCTACATTCGCCGTCCTGTCAGTTCAGTTCTTAACGTTATATCAGGTCGTCTGGTTTTTGTAAGTATATCTTCGGATGTCCGAATTTCGGTCGAGATCACTACCTACCCTGAATATTTAGGATACTCGATGCTCTGCACCTGACCCTTATTATCCACTGTGTCTATTTTTACTTGGTGACCAATTACACGAACGTCGATGCCCTCATAGAAGTTGTATGGAGCTTTAAAGTGAGTTCCTACTACTCTGGCCTTCCATGCAACCTCTACTGTCATGCTGATGGGATCATGCAGCTTCAGGTAGTATTCAGTGTTAGTTATATTTTCTAAGCTCTGTTATTCGCTCATACATGCGTACAACAGGTTATCATCATCACTGGGGTACAATTGTAAGTTCATGTGCAAGTTGTTATGTAACATGCTTATGATGCTATCTTTGTCGGTAGTCTGTATGTTCATCGCATATGGATAGGTACTTGCTCTCGTATATCTAATAGATTTTCCACGATTGATTCGACGAATCCAGTCAGCAGGGCGCGATCGAGAGCTTTTTATGTGATAGTGGTGAGATTGACGTTCACGTACTATTGCATTTCGCTATGCTGACCTACTATAGGGCACGTGCGTGTTCCTAACCTTGGGTGAGT
>Ga0153976_1000379_pt1 | contig 15367 bp, 12 predicted proteins | sample TSGA060MetaG_FD_104717 | JGI IMG/M metagenome (GOLD analysis project Ga0153976, IMG submission 104717) | Attine ant fungus gardens microbial communities from Georgia, USA - TSGA060 MetaG | ecosystem: Host-associated > Fungi > Mycelium > Unclassified | place: USA: Georgia, Yuchi Wildlife... | reverse complement strand
CTCTCGACACTTCCACTCTCTGAAGAACAAGGACCATATTGGGAAGAAAGAGATTCATCCCTTAACTCTTGTAGACGTCTTCATTGTCTGACTGAATCTACGGCAGTCTTTCACTCCGAATGAACCCATATTGAGATAGGACAAGCAAAAATCTCTCCTACCCTATGCTACACCCATCAATCAAGTCTGTATGTCCCAGACAATTACAGTCACCCTCCATGAATGATTAGCTCCAAGCCTCCAAGCCTCCTTGTTTGACACTCTGGCGTTGTCTCGCATAACATCGGATAACCACAACCCCAGTGGACCGATGTACTTGCCATGATGATCAGATCAGGCCCATAATTTGGTCAGAAACCGTATAGGTAGCAGTGGTTTCAACTGGACATCGGTCGATGGAAATGTACCAAATCTCTCCAATCACTCAATCACTCTCCCATGATCTCTAACGATTTGGTACTTCTGTGAGTTTCAGAATAATTTTCCTACACCATGCTCTTCTGTTTTGTTTGTCCTCCTCTTTTTGGTCGCAGATCTTATAGAGGACGAGAAGAACAAATTATACCATATCCTTTTGGTGTCTGTTGAGGAAAGATGAACAATGTGCCACCACCTATGCAGCTCTCTACCATGACCTCTGCTGAGTTGGTGGAATGAAGATTATGAAGACTATACAAGTAGAGGATATCCCCATTACACGCATGAGTGAGAACGGGAAGGATAGCACGAATCTCAAAGGACCAAGGAGCATTAGGGTTCATCGGCTTGAAGATGAGTATGTCATTCTCCGATCCTGTTCATCAGACGAGACTGGGTACTTCAGCATCGTCAGATAGCGGCAAGCCGATTGCACGAGCAGAATACTAAGATGCATCAACTTTTTATTGCCTGGCAATGGACACTGAGTGTACTTTCCAAGGAATAGATGCTGTTGAAACTCCCCAATGGGTGCATGTTTGAGACTAGCCTCAAGTTGCTCTGGCACATAAAGTGACATTGTTTCTTGTTCTATTTTAATCAACAACAGAGGTACCTTGGTACTCCTTCAACCTCAGACCTTCACCTTTTCCACACCAAAATGTACAACTTCTCAGAAACACTCATGTATGGAACCTTACGGAGCACCAGAGTTAGTTTCTTGACTGGGGCCCCTCAGAGTTGTCCAGCAGCTCAGTGAAATCACCATTGAATCACCTTTACTGTAATTGTGGCATGCTCTCGTGAAGGGGACGATAAAATTTCGGGTGACATTCGGAACACGCATATGGTGAATTTGGATTAAGTCTGGCCAAAGTTTTCGCCCAAATCCGTCATTGAGACTCTACTTTTCAAGGTAATTCTCTAGTGAAACCGAACTTCAGAGTAATTTTTATGTGTAGTGTCTGTACACCTTACAGCCGAGCATGTTGAATGTGCATGACCACAGAAAAAATGACATTCCGATGAGCTTCTTCTTCAAGTAAGCCAATCTCTGAATGACAGACACTAGCGGAGGACTTCTTGAAAGATCTCTAGCTTGGACCGTGTTTGTCATTCTCAATTGCCTCGGGTGGGTCGCTATTTCCGCGGCCGATCGTAAGTATAAGCTAATAAATGTCTCCAGGTATTTTCAGCAGTGGTTCTGTTTGTCGCACGACTGGAATCCGATATTGTACCGGAACATGCGTCCCACAAGAGGCATCAGGAGAAGTTGATTAAACACCTGCGAAATAAGGGTACATTCTGGTCAAAGGCTTGAACTAGGCTTGAACTATCTTCTGGTTGGCTCATCAGGCACTAGAAACTTCCCTAGAGTTGAAGAATCGAAGTGATCTAAGAATTTTTACAGCCGAACCCTCGAATTGGAGATAAAATGCTATTTTTCCGGATCCGCAGGATTCCAAAGAGAATGTTGGCAGGGCAGCAACCATTCACGGAAATCATCCGAAAGAGGGTACTTGCTTGAAGATCAAGATTATTGACGGTCCCACGCTGAAAGTCTCTTGACGGCCTTGGTCCTGAAAAAGGCTTTAACATATTTGTGGCGACCAACAATAGGAAGAGGAAGGCCTTCAACGTCCCTTCAACGTCCGCATCGAATCACTTGCAAATCGACCACAAATCATATGGTAAAGCAGCACTTCTGTTCGGTCAGGATGACGAAAGCCAATGTGCAATTGACAATGACAGAAGCAGAGAGAACCCAGCTCAGCGAGAATCGTATCTGAGTAGAAGAGAATGGGTCGACTGGGGCGAAATCTTTTTGCACCAAGTTTTGCGTCGACAAGAGATCGAGAAGTGACTCAAATTGTGTAACCTCTTGGATTCTAAGATTATAAATACCAACTGCTGCTCATAGAACGTGGTCCTGATCAAGATATGATCAGTCCAAACTATAGGTATTCTTCTCAAGCTGCGCTGTTGTTAGATGTCGTTAACATTCGATATGACGAGAATTCACTTCAATCTCCAAGTCATGCCGTACACGGTATTCTTCGTCTGCTTTAATGACGAGATGGTGGTCATCAAGGTCTTCAATAATGAAGCTCTGTTTCTCATTCATGACGAGCAAGATCTGTTTTACAGCTGGGTCACTGTTGAAAGCTGGATTGAGTCATCCTGCTCAAACACAAGTACTACGTACCAGACAAGCAGGACACCTTTTTCATTACATGTACGACACGAGATAAGCTCCTTGTTGGGATAAAATGAGGCAAAGTTGACCTTTGATTGCACGCATGATGGCTGTCTTGAGGAATGGGCCAGGTATTACTACCCTATCTCCGCAATACCAAATAGCATGATCGGCCAAACACTCCTCTCAACTGCTCCTCTTAGATTTTTATTTGAATGTCGCTACCACAGGAGGTACGTCTAAGATATGTTTTTGTCTCATTCCGAAACGCATCTCATTGAACTCCCATCTGTCCGATTTGACTGTCTCTATCATTTTTCTTGCCTATCATCACCCCTGTCGGGTTTGACATTCCTACACCGATCATACTATGCCCAACGACACTTTCAGTACTCAGACTTTTGCGCCAGGTAAGCGCCCTGTTTTTTGCGTTTGACTTTCATGACTAATACCATCAATAGTAGTTCGCAGTCCTATTGAATCATCCAAGAAACTCGCTGCTTATACCGCAGTTGATCATTATGTTAAGCCACAACATACCGTAAGTAGTCTCACCCAAGCCAGTCTTATTATCCCTCATCATTCGCAGATCATCGGAATTGGTTCCGGTATGTGGGCACGCTCACGGAGAAGTGTCAGAAGGATGATCTAGAGGTTAGGTTCGACAGTCCCTTACGTTGTCGAGAGGATCGTACAGCAAGGTGTCTTGGCTAATAAGAAGCGTGTCTTCGTTCCTACTGGTGTGTTGCTGTCAACCTTTCTTTACTTAGTAAGAAACTCATCGGCAACCAGGGTTCCAGTCCAAGCAATTAATTGTTGGCGCCAATCTCAACCTCGGAGACGTGGACGAACACCCTTCGATAGACGTTACAATTGATGGTGCTGACGAGTGGGTTTTCTTATCGTTCTCTATTCCATTTCCAAGCCTCATTCTGATTTAGGATAGATGCAAATCTTAATTGTATAAAGGGGGGAGGCGCTTGCCATTTACGTGAAAAGATTCTCGCTGAGGCTGCCAAAACGTACGTAGTCAAGTGACTCTGGTTTCATATCTCATTCTGATCTGTATAGGTTTGTTGTTGTTGCCGACTACCGGAAGAACTCAGAGTACCTCGGTACAAACGTGTGCCTTCCTAGTGATTTGCCTTTCAATCGCTTGATTATGTTATTAGTGGAAGACTGGGGTACCAATCGAGGTTGTTCCATTTGCATACGCCAGGGTGCTACGGCAGCTGAGAGAGGTCTTGGGTTCTCCGAACGCCACGCTTCGTATGGCCGTCAACAAAGGTAAAGGGATTCAGACAATATTGTTTAACCCGGTTTCAACTGTCGATGTGTTCATAGCAGGCCCCATTGTTACTGATAATGGTAACTTTGTAATCGATGCCCCGTTTGGTCAAGAGAAGATGCAAGATCCATCCAAAGTGTGTCCTCCCCTCTTGTTGACATGTTATCATCTCCACTAACTAACGGAGATAATGGCGCAAATTAAGCTTTTGACTGGTGTAGTAGAGGTCAAATTGTTCTGTGGAATGGCTAAGGCTGTGTATTTTGGAAACCAGGTACATATCTGACATGGATATTTGCAGATCCCTGCTAATGTATGAAACAGGACGGCACTGTCACCATTCGACGAGAGGATGGTACGACATCACATATAGAGGCGTAAAAGCAATTTGAGGTATCAAATAAAATACCTAACCCGTCATCAACGGTGGTAATGCCTAGATTACATTGTGTCTGGTAGTTTGGAAATAAAGTAGACACATGGGTCCTGTTTTGGTCCCGTAGATGTTTCTATCATTATTTTAGCCAGGATCAATAGTTACTCGTTGTATGGTATCCCAATGGGCTTTTTGAACAGGTGTGTAGGGCAATTGGGCAATTTTTCACGTGACTACGACTTTTGGATTCTACCAACTAAGATGCAGAGGTCTAATGTCAGGAGCGTGAGTAGGGTGGGGGGGAAGTTTGTAAGTGGATAACTAGAGTAGCAGTATGCTCGAAGGTGTTATTGTAGCGGTAATCAGAAAGAAAAGGAGAAGCAATGTGATCATTGTATTAGGTAGGTGACTTCGACTTGATCATGTTGCTGCAAAAGATTTCTTGCTCTCGAAAATACTCTCCCGAATCTGGCTCTCATTCGAGGAAAATGGCAGGTGGAAACCTTCAAAGTTCTCGAAAAAAATTCCATTCATTGGGGCTTTCATTTGATTCGCTACATAGCCAAAACTGTCATTAGCACTCTCCTGTCGTCATCCTACATCCTCATTACTGTCAAAGCTATTGCCAAATTGCATCTCAAGGCATCCGAGCGAGATTTCCAAGCAGCTCCACAAGATCCAAAGATATCGGGCACCCAACCCAGGCTTCTCAGCTCCGTGATTTCTCCCGGAAAAACTTCGAAGAGCCGAGAGGGCAAGGCTCAAATCGAGGATTTCCTGCTGCTCAACAAGTGTACAAGAAGTGTTGTTTTACTTGTCCTTGGTAGAGGTGTCATTGGAAATATTGTTGGATTTGCTGCCGCAGCCTTGTATGCTTCCAGGTTTTTTAGGCAACTTGAACGTCGATAAAAGCTGTTCTCCATATGCGAGGCATTCGCTTCGTCCAGATTCTCACTCCCTTTTTGGCCATTCTTGATTCTAGTGTTGGGGGAAAAACAGCTACTGATACCCCGCATGGAAAGAAAGAACTTGATAGGCGCCTTTTGGTAGCCAGATTGATGTAGCATTTTTGGAGACTCTTCTCCGATATGCATTCTCCGATAGAATGGCTCAAGTTGTTAAAGTGGGTCTGGCTCTTGAGATATCTGGCTCTTGTTGCTTATCTGTCTGAACAAGTTCCTATCTCTCGAAGCACGCTCGGCTAATTTCTACCGCTCTCTAGACAGCCTCCTAGAATTATGTCCAAGAATACACACGCTCAGCCGCTCAAGACCCCTCTGTAATGGTTAGTTCCGATTCGGTGAAGGCTCATATCGAGACAATCGATGAACGAGATCCAAGTCGGCACAAACGTTTTTCTGTCCCATTCTGTCAGCTCACTTTTGAACTACACCATGGGACTCTTCAACCTTGCTCAACAAACTGATCCTAGGCGATCGGATCGTGCTTTCAGCGAGGACTTGGTATTCGATTCAATCAAGGTCGACGTCACGTAGGTGTTCTCGTAGGTCTGACCACCAACATCCTATACTGGCATCGATGCTTCGTCGATGGAAACATGTCTTCTGATCCCAGTGTATCCAATGTCCCAATTACGATCTCGCTGTTTTGGGCTTGGGTAGCATTGAGACTAGGCCGCCATGTCAACAGGCTATTGGGCATCCATTTTATCGGTTTGGATGGGAGACGCTCGTAGTCTAGGAATTGACTTCCTCGAAAAAACAGGAAATTTGGTCAGATTCGTACTAACTCGAGTTCTCTCCTCCCTTCAGACGCGGAAAATCCTGCAAAGGTGGTAACATTTACTCCTGTTTCTCTGGTTATTCCTGGGATGAGACATCGACAGATGTTTCTGAACTCTCTAGCAGTCCCGACTTCGTTGTCCTTGCATCGTCTGAAGCTCGAACGCCCCTTTCAAGATGTTGGCGATCGCGGTACTCTCGTTGATGAACTGTCGTTGGTGATCAAAATTGCGATAGCAATCAAGACCTCTTGGGAGAATCTCCCACTGAGTTCAGAGATCAAACTTCCTTTGCTATCTCATCGCTGGACCCAGGACCTCCTTCGGCACACGTCGACCCAACGTGCATGCATCAACAATGAATGCGATTCCACGGCCCAAAGGAGTTCTTGCCACCGTCGTCCTAGATGGACGACTACACTGACTTGGACTCTCAGGTATTTCGGGAGATATGACTATTGGCAGGCTCGATGCAGGTTTGTCGGTTATTGTCAATGGTGTTTTAGGTTTGTTGCATGCGAACGCGGAAAATGGCTCAAGGCCGTGAATTTCTCTCTGTTATTCTTTCTGATCCAGGGCTGTCCAAGGCTTTCACGGCCGCAGTGAGAACTGCTATCAATCTGAGATGGGCTGATCCAGGACTTATAGCTTTTTTATTGGCAGGCTTGTTACCACCAGTTCTGGGGTTACTTGAGGCTGTATCAGGTTTCCAAATAGTGACTGGACTAGTCTCAATTATTGATAATTTGTTAGGTTCCGCAAAAGGTATGAACACTCTGCTTACCGATTGCAACTGTGCTACAGCACTGACGTTAGAGTCTTCTGGGATATTTGTCGCTGCAGTGATGGATATCTAGTCCAGGATAGATGAGCACATCGAACGTCGTTAGAACGTCGTTGGGGCGGGAGGAAAAATGGAGAGAAGTACTTCAATTCCGCAGATCACGTTTTCATTTTTTTGTCGCCATGTCGTCCTTGGGATAATCTGTTTTGAATATTCCAGTACTCATATGCATGCACCATTAATGCAAGGAAAGTATCAATGAATTAAAACTGAGTCGGATGTCTACAGGGAGAGTAATCAGGTATAGAATTTGCGGTTCTCGTTGACCCCAAAGAGGTCTCGCCTGATCTCTGGAAGCATCTGCAAGAGGAGCAAGTCGGGAAAATATCAAAAGAAAGACAAATGGGAACATACTCTATCCTCTAGCAGCCTTAACCGTTCATCAAGGGTATTGTCCACCGTGATACGGCGGGACGCGTCGACAAGCTTGACACCCCCGGCACTAGAGCACGGACAATATTTAATTCACGTATATGCATAGCAGAAAGCAATTTACCCATCTTCACCCAGGTCTGGCACAATCTCAAACTCAGTACTCCGACCTGTCAGTTCTTGATAAGTCCTGGAAGCAGCCTCTGCAGCTTGCTTGACAGCATCAGCTTCCTGAATGCGAGTATGTATGAGGACTTTGGACTCCATAATCTGAAGGAATCCCTGAACGATTGCGCCTTCCATAAACTGTGTATAAGCGCCAGAATCGGATGTCTTGTCTGCGAGTTGTGCGAGCTCTTTGCGTGCGATGCTGAAGAGATCTTGTACGTGCTCTTCCCGTCTATGCAGAAGCCTGAGACGGGACCTATTCGTGAGAGTTGACTGAGCACTGTATAAGGTTACAAATTGGTAGTTTAATGTTTGGTTAGCTTCAGAGGATTCAAGAGTTGCGGACATGAGGGGCGAACATTTTTTGAGCGACTTCTGCGCCTTTGCGTTTCTTCTCAAATTGCGCATCGATGGCTTGTTGTTCTTGCTTAACTAGTTTAGCCTGAGTGATTTATAGATGTTCGACAACGATCAGTTTGAACTAATGTGGCGAACTGGGTGAAATTGGGTGGTCACCTTCTCAATTGCAAACTCTTCGTCTGCTTTGATTTTGATCTCGCGTGCTTTCTCATGAGCCTCTTGTTTAATGAATGCGACCTATCGTTTTTGTAAACCATGGAGAAGAGAAAAAGAGCATTGCGTTAGACCTCACAATTGTGTATGGTCATTTTCATGACATACCATTTTATTCATCTCGTTGATGACTTCATCGTCGTTTAGCGCACGCGAAGACATGATTTGTGTGTTTGTCGTTGCCAATGTGAAAGAGTCACTGGTAAGCTGGCTTGATTTAGAAGCACTTCCTAAAATGGTAATATTTCCAGCGAAACGCCGTCAGGGAATGTTAGACAGATTCTTAGCTCTAGCTTTGTATGAACATCTTGTGCTCACTTGTACATAAACACCGGATATTGTACTCAACCACATGAAAGTCTTATATAAAGGCTGCTTGCGATTGAATTATGCATCTACAATGTTTTCCAAACAGCCAGCGAAAGCGCGGTTTACTATGGCCAGGATTCAAGATCTACAAATGAAGCAGACGTTCTTGTCTACAGCGCAGCTTATTCCTTTGCGATTCTTGAGACAAGTAATCTACTTTCTCAAGACAGCCGTATAAATGAATGGCAAAAAATAGTCTTTATACTTCGTCTTCATTCATTGAGTCTACTCAAAATTTGAAGTTCAAGTCCGGCATCTCGGCCGTCTCTCGGCATCCTGAGCCTCGGAATGGCCTCAGAATGCCGAGGGGAAGTCATCCACTCTTGACACAGGGTTTGGTCAAATACAACTAGTATATCCGGAGAGTCTTGAAATTGTGACATCACCAGAGATCTTCAGATAAAGGGAAAAAAAGACAGTATCAGCTTACCAAGACAGATGTCGATGGAGGCGTGACATTACAAAAGATAGGACTTGGAAAACTTACTCAGCATCAATCGAATCGACTGAGCTCCAAGGAGCACCACTGTTGCACTGTTGAATCTCACTAGAAAGAATGTCCATGGCATCTGAAAAATTCGAGATTATGCATCAATGCATGTAAAGGGGAAAAAAACAAGTGTATCGTAACTTCATATCCAACATTGAAGCAAACAGTGGAGCTCTCAACATACAAAGGAATTATAAGTCTCAAGAATGACCAATCTACAACACGACCATCAACCACAACAACATGAGTGAGTCCATAAATCCATAGAATAGAACAAAAACAAAACAAAACAAAACAGAAAGTCAGTCGTCAAATCATTTAAAACCTATTCTGTCCCGATCCCGTATCTCTCGCATACGGATCATAATGTACTTCCTGCATAGGATATCCACCCAGTCCACTATGGTCACCCACACTCGTTCTCGAATCATCCTTATAAGCCATACTCATGTTCGGATCTCCCAATGCATTCCATCCAGGACCCTTGGTTTCTTGATTTAGCGGGATAAGCGAACTCGAGTCCGACGGTGCCATCATATGTCCTCTGGGGCCCAAAGCTCCAGCAGCTGCAGCTTCCGCACTACTGAAGTTGGCATTGGATGAGTTGGCTGCCAGAGAATACCCTGGACCACCGCGTGATGGTACAGGGTAGGAAGGCCCTTGAGAGAAGGTTCCACGATTTGAGGTGCTACCACGCCTTTTACGGAGGAAGAAGATTCCACCCGCAGCAATGATAGCAAGTAATGCGAGTCCTCCAACAACACCGCCAACAACAGCACCAGTGGATACGCCACCATTACTCGAGCTCGAGTTATCAATATTCCCACTAGATTCACTCGAGCCGCCAGCCGATCCTCCTGTCTTTGACGAAAGAACGTTATCAGGGAGCACGCTGGGAGGAGATATAGGTTGTGGACCGATTTGTCCACTCCCAACAATGACATAGGAACCGTTACTCGGAATACCATCAATGACGACGTAAAGGAATGCAGGTCCGGGTTGAAATACATATGGGTTAGGTGGTGCTTGTGCGACATGGAGGATTATGGTACCATCGTCTTGAACAGTGTAGGTATTGTTAAGTTGCAGGAATCGTTGTCCCATATTCATGGCATGCGTGGTGAATCCTCCGCGAACGAGCACAACAGTTGTGTTGGCAGCAGCATCATTAGAAACACCAGTATACGACGAAGAGGGAACGGTGATATTGAATAGATCACCTCCATACGATATTGTTTTCGGCATCCCCGAAGGTTGAGGGCGAATGGAAGCTGAAAAATAGGGTGGATAGAAGATTTCGGCTTGGTATGTAGTCGGGTAGATGGTCGATGTGTTGACGTCAATATTTGGGTTCGAGCCGGCAATCAATACCGATGCATCGGGAAGAAGAATAGCGGAAGAATGGTACAAACGAGCAATGTTCGATGTTGAAAGACCTTGGTTGGACCATCGGGAGCCTGGAGGCGCATTGGGATCATAAATGGCAGGAGTGCCTACAGGTCCAGAGGCTAACGATTCTCCAAACGGCATTTGACCGAAAGTGGGCGTCATACCGGTTTGCTGTGAGTATCCCGCAGTTCCATTGAGGCCTCCATTGACCACAAGAAGTTTTCCGTTGGGAAGAATAATGAACTGACCCATTGTCCGGCCCTCAAGCATGTTATCGTCCTGAATATAAGCAACCGGTGAACCATCCGTAGGCTCCGGGGTGATTCGCTGGCAGTCATTCGATGCCGGATAATCCCAAGTGTTAATGGCAGGAAAAGCGTAATTACCCCATGCATCGTCTGGCATATCAGAACCACCACAAAATAAGATTGTGGGAGTATAGTTGTTGGCAGGCGTTAGGGGAAGCATGGCAACAGCGCCGGATGCAGGATAGACGCGAACGACATTTCCTGGCATAGGCGGAAGAGCGGTCATGATATTGGTATCATAGTCCCATAAAGCTTAATTAACGTTAATTCCGGATTGACTGAGTTCAAGAATCTCTTACTTGTTGAGACATTGGCCTGCACGAACAATTTTCCAGACGGCATCAAGAACGTGTGTGCGTATGCATTTAGGCCAGACGTTTGCACGAGGAAGTCAAATTGCTGGGGGTCTTCTGACCTTGGTGGGTAGAATTCGTAGGTTGGGTCGGCCGCACCGCCAGAAAAAGCTGGATCTTTGTTAGGGTAGTTGCGATTAATATATCCTCCATTCACAAATCCCCCAATAATAATGACTGATCCATCTTGAAGTGGTTCTGCAGCCGAGTACCATCTTCGATGTTTCATGGCGAGAATAGTATCGTCATCGAACCACGAGCACTGGGATGCTTGCATATTGTCTTGAGATGTGCAGGGATTGAGAACACGGATAGATTTTCCACCATCGAAATCCTGATAGACTGAATTCCAGGTTTGAACAGAGCCATCAGAATTGGTCCCGGTGTTTCCACCCTGACCCACGGCATTATTCCCGCCAAAGGCCACAAAGGAACCATTGGGTAGATGCATCCCCGAAGCGCAGAATACATTGCTCCTCACGTCCATCAACTCTACCTGGTGTGTATTAAGATCCCTGTGCAGTTGGATAAGAGGTCAACATGTTGACAAATCAGAGAAGAAACGTACCACACTGAGCCCCAGGCAGGATGGCCATTGATCACCGCAGCATTTCCCTCTGCCTTGTCTAGGATATACACTTTCTCCGTATTTCCAACGAACATCTACAACAACATGAAAACAACATCGCATAAGAACAATCAGCTCACCATCATCGCGCTGATTTGTGTATTTCCTCCCTCTGCGAACGAACCAGCCGTCACAGAAAATGAGGAAGACACTGCAAGGCTCAAGACAAGAGCCAAGCGCAGAATAACAAACGACCTTGATAACCTGAGCATTCTGTAAGTCGCTTCTCCAAAGTATGATTATTCTAATGGGATATCTTCAAACTATTCAACAAAAAAGAAGGTAAGACGAGAGGCTCAAGAGGAGCCAGGGACGGAGAGGAAATCCACGGAGCAAATGAAGACAAGAAGAAACAAAGGTGTAATAAAATAAGAATAAAATAAGTGCACAGCTTTCCCGCGCCCGTTCAGCGCTGACAATCCTTGCTCACAATTAATAAGACGATGTCAGAAACATGTCAGTCAGCTCTGAGATTACCCAGGGCAGTTGAGAGAAGGCCAAGGCTAATGGTTTTGACAGTATTATGGAAGAATTAAATACTTAAAAAGATGGAACAGTCTGTAGTTTATGAAAAAGTATTATATGGAGTAGATAATTGAGCGCGGGTAAGACCGTTTAACCGAGCACGCGACGAAAACGGATGATACCTGCTGGGAAGTAAATCTGAAAAATAACATATACATAGGCTCACACGATGCTTGAATTCCAACAAAGACGTTTTGAGCTTCAAACACCGTCTTTACCAATTGGTCACCGTAAGGCCACAGCGCGGAGAAAAAGGCCCTACAGACACAGTTGCGGCTGCGATAAAGCCGGGCTCGGCAACCCGAAGGCCCGAACTGTGACATCATTCCGAATCATTATCATTCCATGAGACCAAAGCCATTCTATCAGAAAGTACCGCGAACTGTGTTTGTACACGGCATGATAAATTGCTGAGTTAAAAAAAATCTATCAGAAAGCTTCCGAGGATCTATAATATCTGTTCTTTACATTCTGTCATCAACGTTGAATGCAAGTGGGTTCACTAGGTAAAGAGTCCAACTAGGCTTATGCTAGTATAATAATGTAAGTACCATTCATGAGCCGAGAAGATGTGCAAGTTATGTGTAGCAGAAAAAAGTCCTTTAATTTAAACCAGCAATAGAACAAGTCCGTCCATGAGCATGCAAGAAACAATGACAGAAAGCATAACAAGAGCCTATCTTTTAAGAAACTTGGAGATCACCTCATCGAACTCGGCGAATACATCATCGACTGCTTGGTCGGACTAAGTGGCATCTCATACGGCGCTCGATAAGTATCTTCCGAGGCTCTGAAAGACGCTGTTGGCCTTCCCTCATAACTCAAACTTGGAGCTCTTTCACTCCACACTGTGCTCGCATTATCATGCTTCAGTGGCAAGAAAGCACTTGAATCGGAGCCCCTCAGTCCAGGATTTTGCCCTCTTTGTAGACCAGCAGCAAGATTATGGGCATTCCCTCCAGACACGAACTTTGAAGAACTGTTCATAGCGTACTCCAAATTTGAAGGCTGCTTTCTCTGTGCGGCACGGTTCCTCCGAACAACGAAAAGACCGATAAGCGCACCGACCAACCCTATCACGGCAATGGCTCCCACGACCCCTGCAATAATCACCGACGTACTCAGTTTTGTACTCGAATCATTCGTCTCGACTTGACCAGATCCACTTGCAGTGGCAGCTGCCTGGATGCTGTCAGGAAGTGTACTATCCGCTCCGGTTGGCTGAGAGCCAAGCTGGCCATTACCAACAATGACATAGGACCCATTTGATGGGACACCATTAATGACGAGGTAAAGGAATGCGGGGCCAGGTTGAAGAACATATGGATTTGGGGGAGGTTGCGCGACATGAAGAATGATGGTCCCATCTTGTTGAACCGTATACGTGTTCCTCAATTGCATCGCACGCTGTCCCATGTTCATTGCATGAGTCGTGAATCCAGCTCGAAGAAGAGTGACCATTGCACTCGCAGCAGCAGCATTACTCGATCCCGAATATGAGCTGGCAGAAATAGTAAGATCAAAAGGATCACCACCATACGAAAGTGTCCGAGGCACACCAGTGAAGACTGGACGTCTGTTAGCAGAGAAATAAGAGGGATAGAAGATCTCCGCCTGGTAAGTGGTAGGGAAAATGGTCGAAATGTTGACATCAATATTCGGATTGGAACCCGCTATCAGAACAGAAGCATCGGGAAGCAGCAAAGCAGAGGAGTGGTATAGACGAGCTATACTAGAGGTATCAAAACCTGCATTGGACCATCGGCTGCCTTTGGGTGCTTTGGGGTCATAAATGGCTGGTGTTCCAACAGGACCTGATGCCAGTGATTCACCATATGCCATAAGATCGTAAGAAGGAGTTTCGCCAGTCTGTTGAGAATATCCTGCAGTTCCATTCAGACCACCGTTGACAACCAAAAGTTTCAAATCCGGGAGGATGATGAATTGACCCATCGTCCGCCCCTCTAACATGTCATCATCTTGGTCGTAGATTGGCGGAGAGCCATCGCGAGGTTCTGGTGTGATTCGTTGACAGTCCTTGGAAGCGGGAAATTCCCAAGTATTGACAAAGGGATACGAATAGTTACCGTAATTGTATTCAGGCATGTCGTTGCCGCCACAGAAGAGGATGGTTGGTGTATAATCATTATCAGGTGTGAGAGGGAGCATGGCTACTGCTCCAGATGCGGGATACACACGAACGACACCATTTGGCATGGGTGGAAGGGGAGTCTCGACGTTAGAACTTGAATCCCAAAGCACTAAAAATAACTGCGTCAGAAAAAAATGTTTTAAAAATAGCATCAACATACCAGTTGAGATATTAGCTTGAACGAATAATTTTCCAGATGGCATAAGGAAGGCATGAGGGAAAGCATTTAAACCAGATGTTCTAACCAAGAAGTTAAATGATTGCGGGTCCTGGGCTTTTGGCGGAAAAAATTCATATGTACACACAGCAGCACCACCTTCAAACTCTGGATCGACATTGGGATAGTTACGGTTAACATAGCCTCCATTTGCAAAACCACCAATGATAACGACAGATCCGTCTTGAAGTGCCTCTGCAGTCGAGTACCACCGTCGACTCTTCATTGCAAGAACAGTTGGGTCATCGAACCATGAGCACTGAGATGACTGCATGTTGTCTTGAGATGTACAAGGATTGAGGACGCGAATGGCTTTTCCACCGTCGAAATCCTGGTATACAGAGTCCCAGCTTGCTGCTCCTTGGCTTGGGTCGAATTGCGATCCAATGTTCCCACCAACACCAACAGCACCATTACCTCCCAACGTAATGAATGACCCGTTCGGCAAATGCATCCCGGAGGAACAGAAAACATTTGTTCGAACATCCATCACCTCAGCTTGGTGCGTGTTCATATCCCTAACACCGAATCCATTTCAGTATCTAGAAACACTTGACATGGTAATCACGCAAGCAAACTTACCACACAGAACCCCATGCCGAATGTCCCTTAATTTGAGCCGAATTACCTTCAGCTTTGTCCAACATATACACCTTTTCGGAGTTTCCAACAAACATCTACATGACCACGATTATCAGGGCGTAGAGTCGGCACAGAGGTCTTGTGTTCTCAAGAAAGTAGTAGTCGCTCACCATCATCGCGCTCACACGCGTGTCTCCCCCATCAACAAACGACCCAGGTTTTTGGGCGACAGCATATGTTAATGTTGAAGGGATCAACAACAAAGTAAAGGAGAGTGGTAGGCGTAGCATACCGCCGAGGGAGAGAGAGAGAAAAAAAAGAGCGACTGGAAAATGGTGGGAGAGTAAATGCTGCCTTTAGGTCACTGTCGGGATTCCG
>Ga0153976_1000378_pt1 | contig 15387 bp, 21 predicted proteins | sample TSGA060MetaG_FD_104717 | JGI IMG/M metagenome (GOLD analysis project Ga0153976, IMG submission 104717) | Attine ant fungus gardens microbial communities from Georgia, USA - TSGA060 MetaG | ecosystem: Host-associated > Fungi > Mycelium > Unclassified | place: USA: Georgia, Yuchi Wildlife... | reverse complement strand
GTCGCCCCCAAGTAATCAAAGACATTGGCCATAGGGAAAGCCGTCGACGTCTGGTTGACAGGTATGATCGCTTCCATATGCATACACAAGCGAAACACAAGCTCATTGCTCTCTCTCTACACAACCATCGTCACCTACATTTGCCTTTGCGGTTATCTCCCTTTTCGTGCTGACAACACTACCACCCTTGCCCAGCAAAATGCCGACCATCCCGCGTCGATCTCTCCCCTACCCTCAGACAAACCTCAAGTAGTAGAGCAAAGTGGTACAGTGACTTGACTAGCATGAGGACCGCCAACATGTTTAGCTATCTTTCTGCTGCTGTTGCGAGTCTCTCGAGCACGAAAATTGGGAGGGTAGAACGATTTAGATCCGAATCTACACGTCGTCACTCAAGTGCCGTTGAAGGAGGAGGAGAAGGAGAAGGATGACCTTGACCGTGGCGACACCATGCTTGGTTCATTCGGACCTGCTCATCGAGAACTATTTCTTCCCCGTACGGATCCAGTCGGAAAAATCTAGATGATATTCTGACGCTTCTTCATGTAAAGTAGAAAATCTCATCATACATTTGAAAAATTCAACTAAAAAAATCAAAGAGAGCAGTTACTGGAGGGTGACCAGGATATAAAAATATTCATTAATGAATAATGCGCTGCGTCATGTTCGTCACCATTGTCCTCGACACCTAGTCAATCACATCAGTCTGGCTATGATTCAACCCAAGTCGTTGTCTCTCTCTCTCTTGACCCTTTGACGGGCATGGACTGGCTGTCTTATCAGAATCACACACAAAAAACCCAGCTATCCAATGGTATGGGCACTATCTCTCCTCATCATAGTATGTATGCTGTTATCATCTCGCTTGTTTTTTTTTACTTGAGATACAGTGTAGAGACAGTACGTTTTCGTGGTGCAAAGACTAGCAAGAGAGGACTTCTTGGTGTCCTCATCATGAAAAAAAATCTGGTATCTCTCTCTCCCTGACCTATGTATCATCGACGTAAATGGTCAGTCCAGCTATTCTTGCTAATTTGATTTACTTCTGAATGCCTACGTAATGAAGTCATAGGCTTTCGCCGCAGAGGTGACATCACGTTTCAACTCCAAGAACAATAGAGAAGAATAACATTTCGCCCGTGAGATTCTTCTTTCTCTTTTATACACTGCTTCGACTGGTCTCGAAGTTGATCCCTATACAAGGTGTATCACCTATTAAACCTGTTGTTATTGAAATTGGTTAATGCTTTTGTTGCATTCTGGATCTCATGCAAGCCTGCACGATGCATATGATGAGATCAATTCTACTATTTCATATTTTGATACTGGTAGCTACATTACATGACGAAGACACAGATATATAGATAATGTAATTTGTGTATTTCAACAGTTTTCATCAGGTTTTCCTTGATCGAACTGGTTCGATCCCTCTCAGTAGTTTTCTACCCACAACTGCTGCCTCACAAAGACCAAGATGCGTGAGACGCAATATGCATGGTCCATGATCGTCGGTGGTGTAGACTTCCATTATTGCTTTATTCTCAGCTACGTGAATGTGACTAGTGCATTATCTGATCTTCCCGTTCTGTTGGTATCAATTGTCTCGCTCAATTCATCACAACTCGCTAATCATGTGGTGGAAAATGAACAGACAAAACAATGGTTAGTATGTCGTCCACATCTAACATCATCTACTGGGATGAATAACACTGAATGTCCATCATCTTAATTCTTCATGTATGTCTTCACCCAGGGAGGTAGCTCCTCTATCACCTCGCGAAATATCGGTTACAGTGTCCCTATTAGACTCTGAATGACAGAACCTGAGAGTCTCCATTGTGCTGGAATCTATACTTTCGTCCAAAGGACAATTTGCTTCGAGTAAATTGAGTATCAATCGCGACACCTGAGCAGCACACGAATCAGCAGTGATGATAGAGATAAAAGGAAAAAGGATTTGAGCTTACAATAAAGGGATAAATGAAGAAGTCAGTGCTAAAAATTAGGGTCAATAAGGGGAAGGCCACCAACAATAACAACGTACTAGCCTATGATAGCCAAAATAACATTAGGAAGATTAAGGACAGGAGCGGCGTTCATGCATGAGAGGACTTTGAAAAGAATGAGTTCTAGTCCACTAATTTTATGGTCTATGCTTACCCAAGAGACTGAATAGATAGGCCATCAGTCAAATCAATAATATCTAGTTCTCGACTCACGGTATAAATAATAAGGTTCCATCACGGTAAAACACATACAATAAACGAGTCGAGGTTTTCATGTGAGAAATATAGCTGCATATTCCATCACCCACAACTGCCTGTGTTTTTTATGTCATGGTAAACCTGATAAAGGTCAAAACGACTTCAATTGCGGTTGTGGTTGCCCTGATAATGCTTTTTTGTATGAGATTATGTGTGCAAGTCAGCAAAGCAAAATATGTCAGAACACATACTTGAAGGCACTAGCAACGCTGTTGTATATATGTTGAAGACGTGTGCCATTCAGAAGGCAACCGTGGACAGGGACTAGGACTGCGGAAACTGATTCGATGTATATTTCAACTATCATCATAGATACCATAGCCTGAAAAGTATCATCAGTTGGTGGGCCAAATATCATACTGTTTTCAAAGCCTACCAAGACCTCAGCTAATTTTCGACTATCAGTCGTCTATATCTGTCAGAGATAAAATTCTAACATACCTGTCGTGATGAAGTATAGAATTAGTGTAACTAGGATCGAAAAAAACATCAATATGAGGAGTCCATTGGCCCATGTTTTTAGTTCTCTCACCAAATAAATCCTTGTTCCAAATCGCTCGAAGACGCAGGACAAGAAGACTCTTTACTACCAATAAATTCAGAGTTGCGATGAATCTATTGTCATCAGCTACTCTAGTCCTGAAAGGTCATGATGAAACTCACTCTGTCACTAGTATAAGACCAAATGTACACCTAGCAAGAAGGCAGGTCAGAGTGTGCAGCAAGTACATTTGACGCATACCACTAAGACATCTTAGTCAATGAAGATATCAAAGCTGGATCAAGAGTAATGTCTTACGGATCTCGATGCCCAGGCTTTATTGCCACCTGGTGAAGTTGTTATCATTATTAATATGCGTTTGATTTATGTCAGATGATTTCCTCGTACTATATGACTGTATTCTGGAAATTTGGATCAGTTGTCTCATTCAATAAAGTAAAGTATTATAGTTACATGATTCCTATCCAATTCATTATTGGGACAGAAAAATAGATAACATGCAATTTTGACCACTTCCTCCTGAGATTTCATATGTAAGTGGCAATAGTTGGCTATATTAAATGAGAAACATGCCTGTGTAGGTGCTGAATCTAGGAGAGAAGAGATATGTGGAATGATTATTTTCAAATGGAAAGTCTCACCTGTCGAGGAATGTGATGAATAAAATCATATAGCAGCGAAGTAGCAATAACGACTTGAAAAGGCTTCAGCCATTGCTTTGAGAACGATAGAATGAAAAACAGCATACCTTGGCCATAGCGTTCATTTGACAGGAGGTTCAAAAAGTAAACGTAATCTTCGGGTGTTAGTCCGTACTGATCAGCCATTTCACTTGGATATGCAGTAGGGAGGTGTTTTGTACAAAACTCGATGAAAATGGTTCGATTATATATCAACTGGTGTTAGATAAATATCCTATTCGGCTATGCACGGAGCAAAAAAGTCTGATGAAGATCAAATATCTGATATTCTCAATCCAGGATCATGAATAAGACATTGCAGCCGTGATGAAACTTGATCTCAGTTGAAACTGACGAGCCGTTCCAGCATCTTAACTTTCACGATGGGTAGTGAAAAGTCATGACAACTAAAGGAACTTGGCTGTGGCTTACATTATTATCCAGGTTCTGCTATTCAATTGACAGCTGGTAGAAAACGGGTTCAGCAAAGTCTCGAGCTTCAGAAAATGTTATTTGGGATAATAAACCAGTGAATGCTTTGGCGGTGTAATGTTCATCACTTTGTCTTCGAAAAGCAAGATGTCTGATAAATCACATCTTTGATATCTAGTGAAGCCTCTACTTACATCCCGATAATGCTCATCCCTTGAAGCGTCTATACCCACGGTCCTACCTTCGATTTGCATAACACAGCCACCTCTCAAACCTCCATCGATTGCTCAGCTCGAGCTCGACGAGACGCCGTCTCATTTCTACCTTTCAAGCACCCTTGTTTTCCTCTCTCTCCCTCCCTCCTTTCACCTACTTCAGACTCGAGAAAATCCTCTACCGTTCCAATGACCCCGACAGCATCGTCGACCTTGGCATGTAAGTCCATTTCCCACTCTTTACTCATTACCAAGAAAACCTTCTCGACGAACAACTCACCTCCCTCGTCAATTCTAAGTAACCCAAACAGGCCACGGGAAAATCCATAGATATCTGGTCGATAGGTATAATTGCTTCCACACGCATACACAAATGAAACACAAGTTTATTTCTCTCTCTCTGCATAGTCATCATCATCTACATTCTCCTCTGCGGCTACCCCCCTTTTCGAGCCGACGACACCCCCACCTTCCCCCAGCAAAAAGCCAACTCCAAAATCGAGTCCTCTATCCGACGTCTTGCCGCCCTCGACCCATTCCATCATCCTGCCGCTCAGGAAGCTTTACGCGACCCTTGGCTTACCTCCAACACCTCCAACACCTCCAACACCACTGACACACCATCCCACGTCGACCTCTTCCCCACCCTCAGACAGGACTGAAGCCCCAGAGCAAAGTGGCATCGTGCCTTGACCGGTATCAGGATAGGTTCGGCTACTTTTCTGCTGCTGCGAATCGGTAGGGCACGCAAGGTATTGGTGGATGGAATTATCTGGATCCGAATCCACGTGTCGTCACTCAAGTTGAAGGAGGAGGAGGACCTTGTCAAGGGAATATCATGCCTGGTTCAAAAGAACCCACTAATCGAGAACTGTCTCTTCCTTGGATAGAGATAATTGGAAAAAATCTAGCCAGTGTTCTGGCGCTTCTTCATGTAAAGTAGAAAAAATGCAAATTTCGTCACACCATACTTGCACTTTTGAAATTTTCATTTGGGAGAAGTTACTGGAGAGTGAGAAGCAGGATTCAAATAAAGAACCTCTGGTTGATAACATGGTATTTTCACAAATATGTGGTCTTGGGCTTCTTTATTTCATGGACATTCCTGTATTTGGTTGGCACCTTTGTTGATTCAGAGCAACAGACAGACCTTGTGTCTATGCTTTGCTTCTCTGAGATCCAACTAGTTTGTTTGCTTTTTTGGTCCTGTAACAGGCACATCTTATCGGAGATCAATCTTTGTAGTACCTCGTCTGAACTGAATAACCTGAACATTAAGACAATAATGGGCCTGAAAGCTGTGCTTTGTCTGCTATTATTGATACCATGACACATGTCATCATTGATGCAAAGTTTGGGAATTGCACAAGCAAAAATGTGCCTGGAATCTGATATTGATGACCGATCAAAATAACAATTGCCGAGAATGTGTGAGAAATGACCCGATGAGTTGAATATGGACGCACCTTGACAGATAGGAAACTAAATGCTCTGTCTATTATTTACGGAAGGATGATGAACACGGGTGTTTGGTGCGCGGGCAGACACTTCAAGGGGTAAGAGGAAAATTCTGAAAATGCGCTATCTGGATATAAGAAAAGCAGTAGAGGCTTCACTGGATATCAAAGATGTGATTCACCAGACATCTTGCTTCTTGAATATTACACCACCAAGTGTTCATTCATTGACATAGAATCGATATCTTGAATAGTATTTCTGTTTGAGACTGCAAAGCCCGTCTTTTACCAGCTGTCAATTGAATGGCAAAGCCTGGAGAAAAATGCGAGCCACGGCCCAGTTCCTTCAGTCACAAGAATTTTCTACCAACCATTGTGAAGGTTGAGACGCTAGAGCGGTTCATTATTCTCAACTGAGATCAGATTTCATCACGGCTGCAATGTACTGATCCATGATACTGGACTGAGGATATCAGATGTTTGACCTTGATCAGATTTTTTGGTCTGCGCGCAAACGAATAGAATATTGTTTAATGACACCAGCTGATATATAGTCAAACCATGTAGATGATGTCGGATGTATGTTGTGTACTAACCCTTTGTCTGTTCATTTTCCATCACGTTATTAGCGAGCTGTGATGAATTGAGCGAGATTATTGATACCAATAAAACAGGGAGATAATTCCTCGATGAAAATGACTCAAGGAATCTGCTCTAGTCGACAGTAAAATGAGACAATGCACTGTTCATGTTCACATAGTTGAGAATCAAACATACATACCATGAATGATTCATGGGTCATGGATATTATTTCTCATACATCTTCGTGGAACAGCAGTCATGGGCTAAAAGCCATCCAGAGGGATCGAACGAGACATGATCATGATAACTTCCGGAGTTGCTTAAACTTGAAATTCTGTTACAAACAGGAGAGTTCAAGTTACAAAATATTCTTGGAGAATATTGCTCCTGTGCAGCAATTATCTGTTCTTCAGCTTCATCACCAAGAGCTCCAACATCTGTATTTTTTTCTCGAATAAAAGAGGTCAACCCACCTTTGTCTAAGAATGTCTCCTCTAGACTGGCATAATTTTGCTTTTGGGAAGTCCACTTTGCAAACAATGAAGTGATATCAGTTGAGAATTGTCATTTACACAGAGAGCTGGAGTTCTTCCTTCAAAGAAAGCTTGAGGGATAGATGGACTTTGATCGGGTAAAATAGTTCCGCGCCTAGTGACGCTTGATCGGGTGTTTGAACTTTGTCAGTGCCCCTGTTCAATTTTGATCTCGTATGTTTACGTAACACCTGCCTTTGTTAAACTATACCGCCGAATAGTTGATTTCCTCATGTGCAATTCTGGAAAGATAGTACGTCCATGCCTATCAAAAGGTCAAGAGAGAGAAAGAGACAATAACTTGGATTAAATCATAACAAGACTGTGCTGGGCATCTCAGTTCTCGAGAACAATTGTGTATGAGCATGACATGACACATTACTCCTTATGTTTTTATATTCCAATCACTCTCCGATAACTACTCTCTTTTATTTTTTTGTTAAGTGTAATATGATTTTCGAGTCTACATGAAGAAGCATCAGGAAATCATCTAGATTTTTCCAACTGCCTCTGTCCAAGGAAGCGACGGTTTTCGATGAGCAGGTTCAAAAGAACCAGACATAGTGTCGCCTTGACAAAGACCATCCTTCTCCTCCTCCTTCGACAATGCTTGAGAGACGACGCGTGGACTCGGATCTAGATCATTCCATCCTTTGCGTGCTCAATGGACTTGCAGCAGCAGCAGCAGCAGAAAAGTAGCTAAACCTGTTGGCAGCCTTGATACCAGTCAATGCGCTGTGCCAGTTTACACTAGGACTCCAGTTATGTCTGAGGGTGGGGGAGGGATCAACATCGGGTGACGTGTCGGTGGTGGTAGTAGTGCGGGTAAGCCAAGGGTCATGTAAAACCTCTTGGTGGGATGATGGAGTAGATCAAGGGCGGCAAGATGTCGAATCAAGGATTTGGCTTGGTCAGAAACAGGGTTCCAATACGGACTCTGGTTTTCGGTTTTGAAGTCGGCATTTTGCTGGGCGAGGGTGGTGGGGTTGTCGGCACGAAAAGGGATATAGCCACAGAGAACGTAGGTGATGATGACTGTGCATAGAGAGAGCAGTGAGCTTGTGTTTTATTTGTGTATGCGTGTGGAAGCGATCATACCTGTACATTAAATGTCCACAGGTTTTCCGTGGCCGGGATGACTTCGGAGTTACGTAGCCGAAAGAGCAGGTGAGAGAGGTGAGTTTATCGTCGGGAGAATGAAGGGGTTTTGCTCTGTGGAAAGTCGAACAAAGAGTGGGTAAAAAGGATGAAGGACTCACTGTAGGAGTCGTTGGAGTGGTATGTCGAGTAGGTGAAGGGAGGGGGGGTGAGAAAGAAGGAGGGAAAGCGTACTTAAGGAGGGAAAGCGTCTTGAGGACGATGCTGTGGTGGAGGTAGTCAATGGAATCAAGAATGGAGCGGATGATGGTGATGGCGTTGTGTTTGGTGGACGAGGACAAAGTCGAAGAGCCCTCCAGTGGTGAGTTCAAAGGAGGAGGGGTAGTACTTTGCGCGAAACTCGAAGACAGACCATGTTGCGTCGTCGAGACCGGTGAGAAGATTGATCTCTGTTCAAACGCTGACTTCCCCTTTAAGGCTGGAAGCACAGCTTAATGTTGACAACTGTTCACAAGGCAGAAAATTGTTACTGTCCGATCAATGAAAAAGGACAGCGCTCTGTCTGCTGATTGATAGGGATGAGAAAAAATCATTCGAAAAAGTCATGGTGGCTGTGTTATGGAAATCGAAGTCGTACACAGATGCTCCAAGGATGTGTCATCAGGATGTAAAAAAGCGGAGGCTTCACTGCATATCGAAAACGTGATTCATCAGTCATCTTGCTTCTCGGAGACAATAGTGATGAGCATTGCACCGCCAAATGACTACTGACTGACATAGAACCGAGATTTCGAATAACACTTTTCGGCTCGAGACTTTTCAGAACCTGTTTGTTACCGACTGACAATTGAATGGAAAATCCTGGAGAATAATGTGAGCCATAGCTGAGTTCCTTCAATTATCATAATTTCCTACTACCCGTCGTGAAAGTTGAGAGGATGGGATGGCTCGTCAGTTTTAACTGAGATTAAGTTTCATCACGGCTGCAATGTATTGATCCATGAGACTGGACTGATAATATCAGATGTTTGACCTTAATCAGGTTTTTTTATCTGTGCACAGCCAAATAGAATCTTTGTCTAATGACACCACTTGATATATAATTGAACTATCGTCATCGAGTTCTGTACAAATACCTCCCTCGTGTTTATTCCACTCAAATGGCTGATCAGTACGGAGTAAAACCACAAGATTATGTTTATGACCTGAAGATCCTATCAAATCACCGTTACGGCCAAGGTATGCTGTTATCCATTCTACCGTTCTCAAAGCAACGGCTGGAGCCTTTTCAAGCCATTTTTGCTACTTTGATGGCATACGATTTTATCTATCACATTCCTAAACAGGTGCGACTTTCCATTTGTAAGGAATGATTTTATATATCTCTTATCTGCTAGGTTCAGTACCTCCACAAGCATGTTTCCTATTTGATGGCCAAGTATTACCACTAACCTCTGAAAACTCAGGAGGGAGTGGTCAAAATTGCATATTATCTACTTTTCTGTTCTGATAAGTAACTGGGCAGGCATCATGTAAGTGCGATTCTCTCTCTTACTTTATTGAATAAGACAATTAATCCAAATTTCTAGGATAAGTTCATATAGTACGAGAAAATTATCTGACATAAATCTATTGCATATTGATAATAACTTCATCAGGTGACAACGAAGCCTGGGCATCGAAATCAGTAAGTTGTTCTTCTTAATTCAGCTTAGATATATTCATTGACTGGGATTTTTTAGTGGTATAGGTCAGATGTATTTGCTGCTTGTTCTGACCTACCTCTTTGCTAGGTGTACATTTGGTTATATGCTAGTGAACGAGTGAGTCTCATCATGGCTCTTGAGGACTGGAGTAGCTGATGTCAATAGCTTCTTCACAACATTGAATACATTGGTAGTGAAACTTCTGCTGGTCTTGCGCCTTCGAGCGATTTGGAACAAGGATTTAATTGGTGAGAGAGCTAGAAACATGGGCCAATGGACTTATTTATTCTTTGGATTCCAGTGACATTAATTGTATATCTCATGATGGCAGGTATGTGTTGTAAAATTTGATTTCTGATTGATAGAGATGACTGACGGTCGAAATTAGCTGAGGTCCTGGTAGGCTTTAAAGACAGTACAATATGTAACCCACCAACTGATTGTATTTTTCAGTCTGCTATGTCTGTGATGATAGTCGGCGTATATGTCCGATCAGTGTCCAGAGCGCTACTCCCTCTCCATAGTTGTTGGGAGAATCCAATACACCTTGATAACGTATACAACATTCTTAATAGTGCCTTTGAGTATGTGTTCAAACATATTTTGCTTTGATGACTTGTACATTTATTCTCACTCAAAAAAGCACTATCAGGGCGACGGCAACCGCAATCGAAGTCGTCTTGACCTTTATCAGGTTTACCATGACATATAAAACACAAAGGGTATTTGGTAACGGAATACGCAGCCATATATCTCACATGAAAACCTCGACTCGTTTATTGTATGTGTTTTACCGCGATGGAACATTGTTATTCATACCGTGAGTCGAAAACTAGATATTATTGATGTAACTGATTGCATATTTATTCAGTCTCTTGGGTAAGCCTAGACTATAGAAATAGTGGGCTGAAATTCATTCTTTTCAAAGTCCTCATATGCATGGAAGTCAGTTCTGACCTAAATGGATCTGATCTTATTACAGCTATCCTTGGATAGTATGTTGTTATTGTTACTAGTCTTTCTCTTATTGACCCCAATTATCAGCTTTCAATACTTCATTTATCCCTTCATTGTAAGTAAAAGCACTTTTACCTATATTTATACCATCACTGCTGATTTACATGTTGCTCAGGTGTCACGGCTAATACTCAATTTACTCGAGGCAAATTGTCCTTTGGATGAAAGTATAGATTCAAGGACATTAGAAACCTTGAGGTTCTGCCATACAGGGTCCACTGTGGACACTGAAGCGGATATTTCGCGAGGTGGTAGAGGAGCTACCTCCTTTGGTGAAGAAATACATGAAGAGGCAAGATGATGGATAGGAGATCTGGTGTTGTTCGTCTCAGTAGACGATGTTGGATGTATATTGCAAAACAATTATTGTTATGTATGTCCATTTTCTGCCGCATGAGTAACGCGCCTTCGTCTAAGATTATTTCCTCTGAAAATGCGTAATCTTGCTTTTGGGAAAGTACCACAGACAACGGAGGCAATATTAGTTGGGGATTGTCATTGACACAGAGCTGGAGATCCTCCTTCAAATAGAGCTATATTTCCCAATACTTTATGCACAGATGGACTTTCATTGGGCAAAGTAGTTCCTTTCGATAGTGGTGCCACAGTATCCTAAGAAACTAGCTGAAATCTCCTGTAGAAAATGACGAAGAACTTTCCTGCAAGCTGAGTAATATATCCACGTTGTTTGCGAAATGTATCTCCACAGCCAACACAAGTGAACGTGACAAAGGAGAAGGATACAAAGCCAAACAAAATATTTGAGTTCTTTGAGTAATGATTGGAAGAAATACCAGGCTCTGTGCTCTTCAGCAAAATCAAACCTTTTCTATTATATGCCAATGACTCGGTTCCTCCCCAATATAATATGGACTCAGAGCAGCAGCATGTGTTGACACTGGGAACAAAAGCATATATGTGATTATTTCCATCCGAGAGCCACGGCTAGTTCCCCTTTCATTCCCTCTGGTAGATCCTCATGAGGCCTTTTCAGGTCTTCAAGTTGCCAAGCACGCCAACCTGAAATGCAGAAATTTGAAGTTGCTCATGGAAAATTCACTTCGCGTCTGTTCTGGGCATTGACACGAGGAGTAACCGCGAGTTCTCATTCAAGTCTAAGTTATCTCCACTTCAATTCAACGGGCCGTCAAAAGAGTCAAGAAAGCTGTACAAAACATCTCCAACATCCAGCCTCCCTACCTCCGCTACCCTTGCGGTGATCGACATATTGTTATAATGAGGTTGAAGACAACAATGACCAGAGTAAGCTTGTGACTGCTCAGGTAATCCGTCATTGTTGAAGCAAGAGCAGTGCAAAGACCCTCAACGATTCGTAGTAGGCGGTGACCAAACGTATTGAATGAGGGGAAATTGAACTCATATTCTGGAGGAGACTGAGGAACGACATTGGTGAGAGAAAAGGGGCAGGGATTATCAGCAAATGCAGTACTAGGCAAGGACACTGCTTCTCAAAAACTTGTAGCTGGGCAAGTCCAGAAATCGAGAACAGAACTAGCAAGGGAGCGTTAATTTGAGCGATATAAAATCAAGCGCCAAATTTCAATTAATATCCTTGACACCATCCCTGGTATAGTCAACCTGGCCAGACGGTCTGACTAGGTAGTGAATGGGCCTTTGCTGAGATGTGCCATTTAACCTTGGACTCATAGCCATTCGAGTTGGCGCTACTCCCTTCTATACGGCTATGGATGTTGCAGTGCATACACCAATCGAAAAAACTGGTTGCACTGGTGATAGTTGAACCAGAGGCTCTTGTAGCAATACCAAGGCAATGCTAGTCGATTTTTTCTGGAGCATCATTCCCAGCGAGGTTCCAACTGTCGTAATGGGGCTGATATTGCCATCGAATCTCGCTGCGGCAGGGGGGTTAAAATTGGTCAAGTCATATCTATGGCCGTGAATGACAACAGACATATTCGAAGCACTGTCCCACACATAGCCTCAATGAAGCCGAAAGTAAAGAAATCGATGCCTGCCATTAGGACAAAACTGAGAAAGTCCATCTTCTGTCCCACGCACGTTGCTGCTCTGGACTGCGAAGATGTAAAGCGAGAAGATGGGATGACAGATAAAAATGACATCATAGTCCACCACATTGCTACATGAGCAGAGTCGGAGACCAATTCGCGCACATCGTCCTCATGACCAAGGAGTAACTGTCCCATCGGAGAGTGTCCTACTGTGAGAGTTTTCCCGTTGCTGTATGCGTAGAAAAAAAACCAATTAATGAACGCGAGTGAAACTTTCCAGAGACGCACTCGACAGCATCACGCGCACTCAGGCATTCTCCTTCTGTTCAAGCTGAGTGGTATGGCTACAATAGGACGATGGCCAGGGACAGTGTTATCAGAGTCCAGACGAACCAAACTCTTCTTGCGGTCGACTTGAGAGTTATCGGAGAGCTCTGGGCTCTCCAGAATACCTGCATAAGGAAGATGGGCCTGATAACCGGAGAGCATGTTACGCTGGCTGGGAGCGACAAGCTGAGAGCTGCAAACACGATGCTCGGTAGAGAAAAAACATTTGTGCAGCTGTCTGCACTTACAAGAGAGGGGTAAGAGGGTATGGCATAGATTGAGACTGGAGATCGTAAGCTCTGCTGAAGAGAGCATGGTCGTACAGCATCAACGTTTTATCATTCTCAGTCAGGATTTATCAGCTATCCCCTGTGTTCCCACGATTTTGGCTCTGAATCCATAATATGTTGAGGATGGTATATAATAGAATGGTTTTTGATTTTGCTAATGAGCACTGAGCTTAATATTTGCGTATTTTCAAATCAGTGAGCACTACTCAGCTGGAACTTGAAACAAAATCATCCCAAATGTTTTGTTTGGCTTTGTATCCTTTTCTGTTGTCTGTGGAGATGTATTTTGCAAACAACACGGACTATATCCCATGAGCAATTTATCAAAAAAGCAGCTTGCAAGAAAACTCTGTCATTTTGTACAAGGGACTTCAGCTAGCCATATAGCCTCACTGACGCAGGCAAGTCCATTTCCCTACCCTTGATCCCCTTTCACAAAGCAAAACTCCTCCACTTTCCCGACGAGCAACTCACTTCCCTCGCCGTCTCTTTTGGCCACGTCTCTTCTGCAGTCATCAAAAACACCGGCCACAGAAAATTCCTCAACTTCTGGTTGACAGGTATGATCGCTTCCACACGCATTCACAAATAAAACACAAGCTCATTGGTCTCTCTGCACAGCCATCATCATCTACATTCGTGTTGACAATGCCACCACCCTCGCCCAGCAAAATGCCGACTCCAGAACCGAATTTCAGAGTCCGAACTGGAATCCTGTTTCCAACCAAACCAAGTTCTTTATCCGATGTCTCCCCGCTCTCGACTGAAGTCGACATTTGAACATGTTCATGTTAAACAGTTTCTGCAAGAGGGGATGAAAGAGGGACTAGCCACACCTTTCGAATGGAAATAATTACATATGTGCCTCTGTTCCCAATGTCAACACATGCTTCTTCTCTGAGTTAGTCATATATTGGGGAGGAACCGAGTCATTGGATAACAGGAAGGTTTGATTCTGTTGAAGAGCACCGAGCCTCGAATCAGCAAGCATTACTTGAGGGGAATTAAAAAAAACATTCCCAAGTGTTTTGTACCCTTTTCTGCTGTTATGTTCACTTATGTTGGCTGTGGGGATACATTTAGCAAACGACGTGGACTCATACCCCACGGACTATTTACTGAAAAAAAGCTTGCGAGGAAGCCCTTCATTTTCTACAGGATTTTTCAGCTATGCATCTAGCATTTCAGATTACTGACACACCGCTATCGAAAGGAACTATTTTACCCGATGATCTATACCTAAAGTATCGGGAATTCTGGCTCTCTTTAAAGGATGAGCTCCCAGCTTTTTGTATAATAATCCTCAACCGATATCACATCCATTGTCTGCAATGATACCTCCCCAAAAGCGAAATTACGCCAGTTCAGATAAGACACTCCTAGACTAAGGTGGGTTGACCTTTTTGTTCGAAAAATCAAGAAAATAAAGATTTTCCAGCTCTTGGGGTTGAAGCCGAAGAACAAATGATTCCTGCACAGGAGCAAGAGATTGGGAGTCTTAAAGAATATTTTGTAACTTGACCTCTCCTGTTCGTGATAGAATTTCAAGTTTAAACAAGTTATTGTGTCCCAATCATCTTTCAAAAATTTGACGTTTTTATCAGACTTTCATGTCTCGTTTAATGTCTATCAATGGTTTTTTTTACCCATGACTGCTGCTCCACAAAGAACACGATGTGTGAGACACAATATACAAGGGTCCATGAATCATCGATGGTGTAGATTTCTATTCTCAACTACGTGAATATAACTAGTACATTATCTCATTTTACTGTTGACTTGAGTAGATTCCTCGAGTCATCGATGGTTGTGTCGTGCTGTCCCTATTTTATCGGTATAAACTGTCTCGCTCAATTCACCACAACTCGCTAATCATATGATGGAAAATGAACAGGAAAAACAATGGTTCGTATGCAATATACATCCAACATAATCTATTGGGATGAACACTAAGTGCTCTATGTATTATCTCGCCTCTTCATGTATTTCTTCATCCATGGAGATAGCTCCTGTATCATCTCGCGAAACATTGGCTTCAGTGTCCCTACTGGACTCTGTATGACAGAAAACGAGGGATTCCATTGTGCTGGAATCTATACTTTCGTCCAAAGGACAGTTTGCTTCGAGCAAATTGAAAATCAGCCGCGACACCTAAGCAAAACACGAATAAATGGTGACACTAAAGAAAGATTTGAGCTAACAATGAAGGGATAAATGAAGTGTGCACAGCTAATAATTAGGGTCAATATGGGGAAAACTAGGAACAATAAAAGCATACTAGTATAGGATATTC
>Ga0153976_1000372_pt1 | contig 15573 bp, 14 predicted proteins | sample TSGA060MetaG_FD_104717 | JGI IMG/M metagenome (GOLD analysis project Ga0153976, IMG submission 104717) | Attine ant fungus gardens microbial communities from Georgia, USA - TSGA060 MetaG | ecosystem: Host-associated > Fungi > Mycelium > Unclassified | place: USA: Georgia, Yuchi Wildlife... | reverse complement strand
TATCTCGAATGGTCTACTAGTGAGTGTTTTATTTTTCGATGACTTCATCGTTGATAGTCACTTAGCCTTCGAGCAAGACTGCGTTGCATGCTGTGTCGCAAAGGGAGAAGAAGCTGTTGCTGCACATGATTATGAGGGGGATATTGCACTGTGCTCAGCAGCAATCGGGCTGGATTCCTCAGGTGACTCCTCCCTCTTCGCGCTCCGCAGGAGGGAAAAGTTCAGTGGGACACTGTATGCGGAGGCCATTATCGACGCGGAAAAGGTGCGGATGATAGCTATCATATTTCCTAGCAATTATTCTGATTGCAACGATTCATAGGTTATCGAACTGAGCCCTTGCTCATATGTTGGGTATGAACTAAAATATGCAGCGTTCCATGGGGCGCAGTATTATGGTGATGCAACCGAAGCCTTCAAAGTCATGCTGTCTATGTTGGATGATTCTCCTGATGCGCAGAGTAAGCCTCGATAATTGTTCAAGAGTGAGAAGGTGCTTAATCCTTCCTCTCTTTCTCCAGAGGTGCGCGAGAAGTATGTCAGCCCATCTCAAGAATATGTTGTTCGAGCAACCGTTCGTGCTCAATTGGAAATACACCACATCGTCTACTTGACACCTTCACTCGGCGTTTGTGTGATCGAGAGGCACAGATACATGCTTTCATAATGAGCGCAATGTGCAGGGAGCTTTTGGCGTCTAATCTCAAGCCTGCACACATCAGGATGGAACCCATCCAAGATGTGGTACAAACGTACTTCCGTTATGTCATGTTGTCGCATAGGTGGGAAGGGAGCCATTACTGCGCGACATACAGGACAGGAATGTGTATGAAGCGAAGCACATTGGCGGCATCGCAAAATTGCAGTCGCTCTGCGAAACTGCTCGTAATGCTGGTTTTGGCTGGGCGTGGATTGACATCTGTTGCATCGACTAGAATAACAACATGGAGCTCCAAGAATCAGTCAACTCTATGTTTATCTGGTACCGCTACTCAGCGCTCACAATCATCTACCTCTCGGATGTCCCCACTTCCTCGAAGCCCGGTGCACTGCCAGAGAGCGCTTGGAACACGCGGGGATGGACTGTCCAGGAATTCCTAGCTCCCAAATTCGTTCTGTTCTACCAACACGATTGGACCCTATATCTTGACGACCGGACTCCCAACCACAAGGATTCTTTGACGATCATGCAAGAGTTGGGGGATGCAACGAGCATAAATGCACAAGCCCTGACCGCTTTTCGGCCGGGGATGAGAGATGCCCGAGAGAAACTGATGGGCGTCGACGCGTGTCACGACATTGCATATTCATTATTCCGCATATTCGACATCCACCTACCTGTCATCTACGGCGAGAGGAAGCAGAATACACTAGGGCGGCTCCTGCAGGACATCGTGGCTCGTTCAGGGGACATTACTGCCCTGGACTGGGTTGGAAGACCATCCGAGTGTAATAGTTGTCTTCCAGCCGACATTACTTCGTACAAAGCTCCTCCACGCCCACGTACGCTGCTGTCTCTACCTGAATATGAAATCGAGGCATCAGTCTCTTCATTGCAAACGCAGGGGTTGCGGAACTGGTTTCGGCATTGTATTCCCAGCTCGACAACCTGAGCGCTCCTCGCTTGGCAAACTCCAGGTTACAGCTGCCTTGTATCGCATTTTCCATCACTGACGTCAAACGGAGACGTGGTTCGGGTCGCCATGCGTGTCTCACGTATGGAGTCAAGGCAGACGGACTCCAAGACCTGCTAATCACCACGGAGGATACGCTGATTCAGGTTTGGCCAGCAAGGCCAGCTGAGTAGGCATTCTTGCTCGTTCGTCCATGGAATCGTTATGACCTCGGGCTCCCTGACTTTGCAGACGATGCGCAGAACGTGGCCACTTGGTCTGAGCCCACGTCGCCGTTGGATGATTCGCAGAGCGCAGAAGATTGATTTGAGCCCGGGTCTCCTTTGATGATTCGCAGAGCGCAGAAGATCGGTTCGAGCCCGAGTCTTATGAAGCGAATGAGTATTGATTTGGACGCGCGAGCGTTGAAGTTGATTGCTCGGCTTGGACAGCCTTTTAGCGTACTCTTGCTAGCGCAGCAACACTCAGAATCATAGAATCTAGTACAACGCTCTTCTGTGCAGGGCCTCCTCTAACTCAAAAAATACAAAGCTCACTGGACTGTCCATCAGAGGCTGGTGATGCCGTATTGGGAGACAAGGCTTACGGACGACCCTAGATTGTGAAGGTATTTCATCAATCAACACAGGTCCGGTCTCTGATTGCAAGCCGACATAGTTGCATGCACATGGAATTCTTGTACAGCTGCGGAGATCTTACGGACAGTCGGATGGATTATGTTGTTCGTTGGAACATCTTGATGATCGAGGAAGCGTTTCACCCGAGTCTTGGGTGTAACACAAGATACAAGTGATGCATTAATGAAGAGTATTATTTGGGATCCATCGACCGCATGTTGCTGGGGTTGCCCTTGCTTTTGATTCGGAGCATGTCCCTGATCCTCTAAGAGTAACTTCTAAGAACTTCTGATCAAACCATCACAAAGTTCGACTCGGAACAGGTTGAGTCCCAGCCTACGTGGCGACTAGCGAGAAGATATTTTCTATGAGCACCGAACGTGCGGCAGTGCGGCACGTGGCTCTCTTGTCTCTGCACTGCGCTGTGCCACTCTCCAGCAGGTTCCTGGCAGCCAGCCTGCTGCCTTCTGCTTTTCTTTTCCCCACCCGCCACTCCCTTTTCTTCGTTATCTCTCAGTTCCTCGCAGCCTTGTAGCCTCTCCCTTCACCCGTAGACACTTAGTTAAATGCTGTACACTAGCAGAGCTCAGTAAGGTCTTGAGAGAACAATACTAAATTAGCAGTACCTAGCAGAGCTAGGATATGACGAGACGAGTCAGTACAAGATATTACGAGTGACGACAAGATGATACACACCTCAGTAAGGTCTGGAGAGAACAATACTGAAGTGTCGAAGTAACGAAAGGCAACGTAAGTATCGACGAGAGTGCTTAGGTAACATATTGGAGGATCGAGTCAAGAAGAAGAGAAGCGGATTGGACGTATGATATCGAAGGTGTTCTGACAGTGAAAGAGAAGTAATAGAATCGAAGTAGCAAAGCCAACAAATGCTTTACATTGTCTGATGGTTAGACTCCTGCTGGTCTGGCTGCGAGGTTGCCCACCCGCCCCCGCAGCTCACCTCAGATCACCTCACACAGGTTAGGGCCACTCTGGTTCGTCCTTCGGGGCGTTCGCCCAAACTCCATCAACTTTGCAATCTATGCATACATCCCCTCTCCTCTCACTAAGAATGTCGTCACGAGAGCAAACACAAAGATCATGGATTGGGCTTCTTTGTAAAAGCTCACAGCTTTTAATCAATCTTTCCACCACATCCGAAACCATATGGGGATATCAATGAATTTATTGAATAGACCGAGTGTCGGTGTCGTTCGACTTCCATGGAAATACAACAATCGGGGTTCATCAATGTTCCATTCATTTATTGTACCGCCTGGCAGTTTTCGTTGATCCTCCCTCATCAGTAAAACGTTGGTTCCCTTTGTGGTACTTTGTTCTCATTATCACGGGTTTGCAAAGTGGCTAAGGTGATGCCAAGGAGTTCGTGTGTTAAGGCGTGAAAAGGCATGTCGCGCTCACGCGTCATCAAACTCAAGTTACTCGACAGACGCGTCTGGCAGCGCTGAGGGCTTGGTAAAATAATCCGCACGCTCATATTCAAAGTCCGAAATGTGGCCTCATTGTACTGCCACCGAAATCTCGCATGAAAACAGACGAAAATGTTCAACGTCGACATTTGAATCATTCGAAGTCCATTCTCACACCTTAGGTAAGTTGCGCTCGAACAATCAATTTCCTCGTGCTCAGATCCCACTTCCATAGAAATACAACAACCGGGGTTAACGTTCAGAACGTTCATGAATGATCCATTCATTTCTTGCACTGCCTGACGGTTTTCGCTGATTCTCCCATTCTATGTTACGTCACATTTCATGCGATAGTCACGGTCAGTATATCCCGAAAGCGCTGAATAGCGGTATATCTAGCACGAGCATTTATCTGCCTCCACCAAATTCGTCACTGACTGACACCAATCCCTTCAATATGACGATAGTCTCAGATGATCCCATTTGGTGGCCAACAATCAGCTCCTTTCGCGAATGGAGCTATTTTGCAGTTGCATCCTTGATTGTGGTGTTATACGATTGGGGTGCGTAACATACCTACCGACTGGAGTTTTGTTGAGAATCATAGTGTTGCATTCTCCAGCGCTTACATTCGGGCAAGAGGTAGGTTAATGTAATCGCGGGTGCAGATATCTCACTCAAAATGGTTCTATAGTTTGAACTGATATGGGTGAGCACTGGAGTCGTACTGTATCACAAGGGCTGATGATACATCTTATTTGGGGAAGAGGCAACGCTGGTCCCTCATGACCATCCTATATCTCACCGTGAGTGGCTTATGGTTATATAAGTATAGTTGCACGCTAACTTCAAAATGTGTTAGGTGCGATACGTTGGAATACCATTCAGTTTGTATGTTCACAAGGTTAAGGTGATAAAGATGTGCTAATTAGGTACTTCTCATACAAGTCTGATAATGTTCGGTATGTCTCCTCACATCCTGCGTTCATTTCTTCTGACCACTGAATGTATGTAGAAAACATCACGTCTGTCTCTGTGACAGATAACGTGAGTAGTTTGTACTTGATGCCACCATTTCGCAACACTGATTCCGTTGCTACACAGGGGTAAGTGAGATTGTCCACCTATTTGCTGCTTTGACATTACGGCCGTAACAGTTGTGCGTTTGGAATCATTTACTCTTCCGAGGATCACCGCTGACTGTGTTTTCAGGCATGATTATGGAATACGTGACAGACTGGATAGCCACTATTGTAAATGCCATGCTGGGTGGTGAGCTCCTCAGATGCCAATGGTCATGTCTCAGTGGTATTGACTTGACTGAAATATCATTTAAGTCATCATGATTGTTCGGTTACAGGCTATGTATCAGCGATCCCGAAGGATGCTTATATTCCTCGTTTTGTTCTTCCTTGCTGTCCAGATCGCCTGCGTAGTGCTAAACGTACTGCTGATTACCGGCGGACATTTGTCAGGGGGTGAGTTTCAATTACGGATGAAATACTTGAGTGCATCAGACTGATGAGATGAATATCAGATGAGTTCGTCCTCTCTGGCACTCATACTTGTGATTATATGATGGATGGAGACGGCCAATTTCTGGTCAACATGACCTGGATATTGGGTGCAGTATGGGAGGCCCTTGCATTGTTTCTCGCAGTCTGGATTGCTGTAAAGCACTTCCGTGAACTGCCACGACCAAGAACATGGGCAATCGGAGAATGCTTCACGATATTAGTGAAGACTCATGTATTTTACTTCGCAAGGTAAGGTTATAAATTGAATGTAATTCAATACCTTTTCCCACTCAAGCTCCACTCTAGTTTTGCCTTTGTTACTTTCCTTGCGATCATCAGCAGTTATACTGCGAACTCCATAGTCTATGGAGATGTTCTTGAAATTATCACAGTCGTGCAGATGTTCGTGCTGGGACCACGCCTCATCCTTGGAGTGCGAGAATATCACGCGAGGCTCGTGGCCCACGCCGACGAAGGAACTGGGATAGCTTCGATTGTTTTCCAGGAGCGCATACAGATTACGACTGGCGGTGGTGTGTAGTGCAGAGAATGCTTGCAGCGGCACGTTCACGCTCGTCAGGTCCTCAATACAGTATTGTACAGTTGTTTTGTCAAAATATGTATTAGTAGAGCTTCGTTCCGATGTTTATTTTGAAGTTTATCGCAGAACCTACTTTATTTAAAATAAGTGCGTGTGGACACGCTAACATCATGTTAGCCGTTGACCGAGAATAAATCAAGTTGAAAAAAAATGATGCCTCAGATGGCACCCGGCATGAAGACTTTGTCCTCATACAGCGTGAGGAGTGTGTGGGGTTGTTCTTGAGATAATCAGTTACTATTGCCGGGTATCTTCCCTTGAAATACCTTACCAGTGTTTGTAGCCCTCAGACCATTGCTGAGGCTTCGCATTAGTTCCTGCCTTCCACGTGTGTCCATTAATCTTACTCCTGTCTAGTAGTCAACGACGTACCTTTGGTGAGGAAGGTTCCTTTGGACTGCATGTTTCCTTGTTGGACGCTGTAATTAGTCTGTGAGTTTGAGGAATAATTGCTGTGAACAGATGACAAACCCTTGAGCAAAAACAATTTGTTTTCGACATGGGTCTCCTTGAGATGCTTCTCGATAGTGAGGAGCTGGTCCAAATTATGGGTATCGCAGTCAATATAAAAGGCAATAGGCAAGGTAATGGCACAAAGCGGCACCACAAGCTGTAGCGTCCACTAACTGAGTGTAGTGGACTCGTGCGGCAGGAAACGAAATGAAACGTGGGTCTTGTCCTTGGTCACAGGCAAGACATGGTCGCGAGCAAATTGGACATCAGTGAATGTCACTTTAGTATTAGAGGTTTTGGAGGCGATCACGATAAGAGCTCTCGGTCGCAGATACTGATAATATCACCGAGGTAGGTTCCATCAATGTCAAAGACAAAGACGGTGGTGAGCTGGCGTTTCGCAAGATACTTGAGGCCCTCGTGACACTATACCTGATCCAAGAACCTAAGCTAAACTTGCTTGTGCAACGGCGCTGCAAATTGCTGCTATGCCTCCAATGGCCAGTTACCTGAATCTCGGGGGGTTAGTGCGGTGGTGATCTCTTCAATGGACTCGAAACTACCATCTCGACCATCTCCAAGTCCAGCTCGTTAGTTCCAGAGGGAATTAGACGTATCACGCAGAGGAACGTAAGTACGTCTACGAGTAGTACATGGGCCGCGTAATGTTCCGAACTCTTGAAAGTCCGCTCGAAGCTTGAATTCACGATCAACAGTGGCCACTCAAATGGTTGAATGATTCGAATTCAGCCAATTGACTGTGAGTCAGTGGAGATGTTCGACTCTGACCTCTCCCAATAATTTCCAGAGTGGCGTTCGTGCGTATTTCAGACATGGACAAGGAAGTCGCTGATTGTGGGCCACTGGTGGAGGTGATGTGTAATGGACAACGCTATGGCAAACAAACAACCAGACCTGGTCCGACGCGCTTCTCCAGTCCGGGTGATCGCAGCAATCAGATCTTATCCATATATATATACTCATAGTTGACGAAGCTGCGAGAACAAACTGTCTAGAATGGTCTACTAGTGAGTGCTTTAGTTTTGGACGACTTCATCGCTGATAGTCATTTTACTATTAATTAGCCTTCAAGCAATACTGCATTGCGCGATGTGTTGCAAAGGGAGAAGAGGCTGTTGCTGCATTTGATTATGAGGAGGCCATTGCACTGTACTTCGCAGCAATCGGGCTGGCGATTCCTTCCTCTTTGCGCACCACAGCAGGGCAAACTTCGGTGGAACACTGTTTGCGGAGGTCACTGTCGACGCGCAAAAGGTGTGGATTATAACTATCGTTCTTCCTAGCAATTGTTCTGATTGTACCGATGTATGGGTCATCGAACTGAACCATTGTTGGGTACGAACTATTGTATGCAGCGATCAATGGGACCAGTGTTATGACGAAGCAACCGAAGCCTTCAAAACCATGCTGTCCACATTGAACGATTCTCCTGATGCACAGAATAAGCCCCGATAATTGTTCACAAGTGAGAAGAAACTTAACCCTTTCTTTCTCCAGAGGTGCGCGAGAAGTATGTCAGTCCATCTGACCGCGATGGGCATCGACACCTGTCACCACATGTCATATTCATTATTCGCATATTCGGCATCCACATACCTGTCATCTTTGGCGAGAGGAAGCAGGACCCACTCGGGCGGCTCCTGCACGACATCGTGGCTCGTTTAGAGGACATTACTGCCCTGGACTGGATTGGAAGGCCATCCGAGCTTAATAGCTGTCTTCCAGCCGACATTACCTCGTACAAAGCTCCTCCACACCCACGTACGCTGCTGTCTCTATCTGAAGATGAAATCGAGGAATCAGTCTGTTCCTTGCAAAACGCAGGGGTTGTGGAATTGGCTTCGGCATTGTACACCCTGCTCGACAACCTGTGCGCTCCTTGCTTCGCAAACTCCAGGTTACAGCTGCCTTCTATCGAATTTTCCATCACTGAAGTCAATCGGAGACGTGGTCCGGATCGGCATCCGTGTCTCACGTATGGAGTCCAGACAGACGGACTCCAAGCCCTGCTAATCACCACGGAAGATAGGGTGATTCAGTTTTGGCCAGCAAGGCCAGCTGAGCAGACATTCTTGCTTGTTCGTCCAAGAAATCGTTATGCCCTGGACTGCCTGACTTTGCAGACGATACGCAGAGCGTGGCAAATTCGTCTGAGCACACATCGCAGTTGGATGATTCGCAGAGCGCAGAAGATCGGTTCCAGCCCGAGTCTCCGTCAGGCGATTCACTCGTCGAGTCTTCTGGAGCGAATGAGTCTAAGGATTTGGACACGCGAGCGTTGAAGTTGATTGCTCACCTTAGAAGCCTTTTAGCGTGCTCTTGCTAGCGCGGCAACGAGGTGGCGAGGATAAGAGATTCGTTTCAGTTACGACATCATCGCAAAAGTCAAGGACAAGACTTCTGCCATAATGGACGTCACGAGGCTAGAGATATTATAACTCGATCCATGTCGGAGTACAGATGCTCTCTGACACAATTTTCATTCCTTTAATGATAGCTCTTGTGTGCGGGAGCACCAGCTGCATATAAGAATGAGTAGAACTGCAGCAGGTCGACTTGTCGACCGAAGTCATAGAAGTCAGTATCACCAAAAGGTCTTCAGGAAAGTACGCTAATTCTAAGTTGGATATAGATGGAGCGACGTTGAAATGGCTATCTTCCTTCTTCCATAGGTCTGGCTAGTTACCTACAACACCACTGACCGTGGCAGTGTGCTCTGCGGTGTATTTGGGTGGAGATGGTATCGGCGATACGACTCTCCGCTTACATCTGGAAGATCTCGCTCGACTATCCTGTCAAACTGAAGCTATTCTCAGAATCATAGAAACTAGTACAACGCTCCTCTGCACCGCCTCCTCTAACAGACGAAATGCAAAGCCCATGGACTGTCCATCAGACGCTGGTGGTCATGCTGCATCGAGAGACAAGGCTCACGGACGACCCTTGGTTGTGAAGGTATTTCATCAATCAACACAGGTCCGGACTCTGATTACAAGCCGATGTAGCTGCATGCACATCGAATTCTTGTACAGCCGTGAAGATCTTATGGACAGTCGGATGGATCATGTTGTTCGATGGAACATCTTCATGATCGAAGAAGCGTTTCACCGGAGTGTTCGGTATAACACAAGATACAAGTGATGCATTAACGCTGGTGTATGAAGAGTATTATTTGGGATCCATCGGCCGCCTGTTGCTGTGGTTGACCTCGCTTTGATTCGCAGTATGTGCCCAGTCCTCTGAGAGTAACTTCTAAGAACTTCAAAGAACCATCACAGTTCGAACAGGTTGAGTCTCAGCCGATGTGGCGACTAGCGAGAAAATATTTTCCATGAGCACCGAACATGCCAAGTCAGCATGGCTCTACGCGTATACCTTGGAAATTTGTCTGGCAGAACACCCGCAAATAAACGCCTGCATCTCCCCCCCCCTCAATGTTGCCTTTGTGTGACAGCACCATTGTCTGCCATCACGTCCGAGTCTGGACCATCGTAGCTGAGCCACACTCGTCAACACATCATGTTACTTTGGGTGTTCGTGACATCCTGTTCATTCCTCGCGCAGATCACACACAATCAATCACGGCATATGTGTCGCCCTACACCGCTCACAGACACCGGTGGAATTAAGCCTCATCCACCGCAAAAAAAATACCTGTTTCACTGTCCATTTTGTCTGTATTAACTTCCACTGCATCGTTATGCGTTTAGCGTTTCAGTAATAAAAGCTGACCTTGAAACAGGTTCCAGCTCATGGATCGGGCTTCTTCGCAAAGGCCCATAGCTTTCAATCAATCTTTCCACCACCTCATCCGAAACATATCGGGGTATCAACGAATTTATTGGATAGAACGAGTGTCGGTGTCATTTGACTTCCATAGGAATACAACACTCGGGGCTCATCAATGCACCATGCATTTATTGTACTGCCTGATGGTTGTCGCTGGTTCTCCGTGATGGTTTTCTATGTGACGGCAGACTTCATTCGATGGTCGCGGTCAGTATATCCCGAAAGCGCTGGATAGCGGTATATCTAGCACGAACATTAATCTGCCTCCACCAAATTCGCCACTCACTGACATCAATCCCTTGAATATGACGATAGTCTCAAACGATCCCATTTGGTGGACAACAATCAGCTACTTTCGCGAATCAAGCTATTTTGCAGTTGCATCCTTGATTGTGGTGTTATACGATTGGGGTGCGTAACATGCCTACCGACTCGAGTCTTGCTGAGAATCATAGTGTCGTATTCTCCAGCACTTACATTCGGGCAAGAGGTAGGTTAATGTAATCACGGGTGCAGCTATCTCACTCAAAATGGTTCCATAGTTTGAACTGATATGGGTGAGCACTGGAGTCGCACTGTATCAGAAGGACTGCTGATGATGCATCTTATTTGGGGAAGAGGCAACGGTGGTCCCGCATGACTGTCCTATATCTCACTGTGAGTGGCTTATGGTTATATAAGTACAGTTGCACGCTAACTTCAACATATGTTAGGTGCGATACGTTGGAATACCATTCAGTTTGTATGTTCGCAAGGTTAAGGAGATAAAGATGTGCTGATTAGGTACTTCTCATACCAGTCTGATAGTGTTCCGTATGTCTCCTCGCATACTGCATTCATTTCTTCTAACCACTGAGTGTATGTAGAAAACCTCTCGTCCGTCTCTGTGACAGATACCGTGAGTAGTTTGTACTAATGCCACCATTTCGCAACACTGATTCCGCTTCTACATAGGGGTGAGTGATATTGTCGACAGATTTGCTGGTTTAATATAACAGTCGCAACAGTTGTGCGTTTTGAATCATTTACTCTTCCAAGGATCACCGCCTACTGTGTTTTCAGGCATTATTATATACTACGTGCCAGAGTGGATGAACATTATTGTAAATGCCATGCTGGGTGGTGAGCTCCTCAGATGCCAATGGCAATGTCTCGATGTTATTGACTTGACTGAAATATCATTTCAGTCATCATGATTGTTCGGTTACATGCTATGTATCAGCGATCCCGAAATATGCTCACATTCCTCGTTGTGTTCTTCCTTGCTCTCCAGATCGCCTCCGTAGTGCTAAACGTACTAGTGCATCATACCGGCGGACATTTCTCAGGGTGTAAGCTTTAATTACGGATTAAATACTTAATCGCACCGAACTGATGAGATGAACATCAGATGAGTTCGTCCTCTCTGGTACTCATGCTTGTGGTTACATTATGGATGGAGACGCCCTATTTCTGGCCAACATGACCTGGATATTGGGTGCAGTATGGGAGGCCCTTGCATTGGTTCTCGCAGTCTGGATTGCTGTAAAGCACTTCCGTGAACTGCGACGAGAAACAACATGGGCATTCGGGGACTGTTTCACGATATTAGTGAAGACTCATGTATTTTACTTCGCAAGGTAAGGTTATAAATTGAATGTGATTCAAAACCTTTTCCCACTGAAGCTCCACTCTAGTTTTTCCTCTCTTACTTTCCTTCAGATCATCGGCAATTACACCCAACACTCCATGGCAGGTGATGTCTATGGAGGTGTTCTTCAAGTTATCCAAGTCGTGCAGATGTTTGTGTTGGGGCCACGCCTCATCCTTGGAGTGCGAGAATATCACGCGGGGCTCGTGGCCCACTCCGACGAAGGAACTAGGATCGCTTCAATTGTTTTCCAGGAGCGGATACAGATTACGACTGGCGGTAGTGTGTAGTGCAGGGAATGCTTACAGCGGCGTGTTCACACTCGTCAAGTCCTCAATAAAGTTTTGTGCAATTGATTTGTCAAGACATGTATGTACTAGTGGAGCTTCGTTCCGATGTTTATTTTGAGTTTTAGGGCAGAACTTACTTTAATTAAAATCAGTGCGACTAGACACATCAACATCGTGTTAACCATTGACCGAGCGTAAATAAAGCTGAAAAAAATGATACCCCAGATGGCACCCCGCTTGAAGAATTTGTTCTCATACAACGCGAGGACTGCACAGGGTCGTTCTTAAGATAATCAGTTACTGCTGCCCGACATTTTCTCTTGAAATACCTTACTAATGTCTGTCTGCAGCCCTCAGACCATCGCTGAGGCTTCGCGTTAGTTTCTGCCTTATAGGTGTGTCCATTGAACGTACTCCTGTCTAGTGGTCAACGACAACCACCCTTGGTAAGGAAGGTTCCTTTGGACTACATGTCTCCCAGTTGGACGCTGTAATTAGTCTGTGAGTTTTGAGGAATAATTGCTGTGCAAGAATTTGTGCACCGCATCGTTATACCAGATCATAATGCTCTTGGTCGCAGATACTAATAATATCACCGAGGTAAGTTCCATCAATGTCAAAGAGAAAGACGGTGGTGAGCTCGCGTTTCGCTAGATACTTGAGGCCCTCGTGACACTATACCTGGTCCGAGAACCTAAGCTAAACTTGCTTGTGTAACCATGCCACAACCCGGCACTGTAAATTGCTGGAGACAAGTCCCTCATGTGCGTAAGCACAACAGCCATGTCTTTAATAGCCAGTTACCTGAATCTCGGGGGGTTAGTGCGGTGGTGATCTTTTCAATGGACTCGAAACTACCATCTCGACCATCTCCAAGTCCAGCTCGTTAGTTCCAGAGGGAATTAGCCGTATCACGCAGAGGAACGTATGTACGTAGTAGTATACGGGCAACGGGCGGTGCGCTTGTGGGGAAGTACTCGCAATGTTCCGGACGCTTGAAAGTCCGCTTGGAGCTTGAACTCACGATCAACAGTGGCGATTCAAATGACTCGAATCCCTCAGCCAGTTGACTCTGAGTCAGTGTAGGTGTTCGACCCTGACCTCTCTCAACAATTTCCAGAGGGGCGTTCGTGCGTATTTGAGACATGGACAGGGAAGACGCTGGTTGTGGGCCACTGCTGGAGGTGATGTGTAATGGACAACGCTATGGGAAACAACCAATCAGACCTGGTGCGACGCGCTTCTTCGTCGAGACCGGGTGATCGCAGCAATCAGATCTTATCGATATACTCATAGTTAACGAAGCTGCGAGAATAAACTGTCTAGAATGGTCTACTAGTGAGTGCTTTAGTTTTGGACGACTTCATCGCTGATAGTCATTTTACTATGAATTAGCCTTCAAGCAATACTGCATTGCGCGTTGTGTTGCAAAGGGAGAAGAGGCTGTTGCTGCATGTCATTTTGAGCGGGCCATTGCACTGTACTTAGCAGCAATCGGGCTGGCGACTCCTTCTTTGCGCACCGCAGCAGGCCAAAGTTCGGTGGAACACTGTATGCGGAGGCCATTATCGACGCGCACAAGGTGTGGATGATAACTATCATTCTTGCTAGCAATTGTTCTGATTGTACCGATGTATGGGTCATCGAACTGAACCCTTGTTGGGTACGAACTAATGTATGCAGCGATCAATGGGATCAGTGTTATGACGAAATAACCGAATCCTTCAAAATCATGCTGTCCACATTGGACGATTCCCCTGATGCACAGAGTAAGCCCCGATAATTGTTCATAAGTGAAAAGAAACTTGACTTAACCCTTTCATTCTCCAGAGGTGCGCCAGAAGTATGTCAGTCGATCTGACCGCGATGGGCATCGACACCTATCACCACATGGCATATTCATTATTCGCATATTCGGAATCCACCTACCTGTCATCTACGGCGAGAGGAAGCAGAACCCACTCTGGCGGCTCCTGTAGGACATCGTGGCTCATTTAGACATTATTGCCCTGGACTGGGTTGGATGCCCATCCGAGCTTGATAGCTGTCTTCCAGTCGACATTACTTCGTACTAAGCTCCTCCACACCCACATACGCTGCTGTCTCTATCTGAAGATAAGATCGAGGCATCAGTCTGTTCCTTGCAACACGCAGGGGTTGTGGAATTGGCTTCGGCATTGTATAGCCTACTCGACAACCTGTGCGCTCTCCAGGTTACAGCTGCCTTCTATCAAATTTTCCATCACTGAAGTCAAACGGAGACGTGGTCATTCTCAGAATCGATGCTCCACTGTCATTACCAACTAATGTCATGTGCTACACTCTTCAAATTGATTGGCGGGCATCAAGTGGACATCAATCAACGCCTGATATAACCCTCTGTGCCGTGACAATCTGATCCATAATAACTTTAGTGTACGTGTAGCACAAAAATCGAACACAGCCGCATGGGGCTGTCCCCATCAAGAGAAAAGGCTTACGCCTTGTTGGACTGCGAAGACATTTCGTCAATGATCTACACAGGTCCCTGATTGATGAACCTACTTCACCAAGGTAATATGGATGACCCACAGAAGCGATTATCTGCCAAACATGATCGCTCCTCCAGGATGTCCTTCACAGGATGTCCTTCGCAGGCGCTGATTGCGCTCTTCACGGTAGGAGCTCAACTCCCTTATCAGTCTAGAGCCCTGACGTTTCATAAATATGGGCTCACAATTTGTGCCATCCGAGAAACCTTCGCTGAATGCTTGGAGTTTAGCCTAGGAGCCGCTCGGAGAAACGCCTGGCTGTGGTAGCTACTCGTGAGAGTTGCGCGTGAGCTTGTTGGCGAAGAGCGGTTTAGACACTTCAATAACCTACAGGAAGATAATACTGTGGGTTCAACAAGGTCGCTTTTAGCTGTAGCTAACTTTACCATTAGCGCGCAAATGCTGATTGAAGCCAATAAGATGCATCAGATGTTCTTGAAATGCGATATTTCGACGGCGATGGTGGCGCTGGTGAGGCGGACTCAGTCGCGGACGGCTTTATCCTTCGATAAAAGGAGATCAATTATAATCCTGCTAAGTGGTCGCTTGTGATATGAAATCTGTAGTTATCGGACGAGGAACGTGAGAACACCGGGTAGGTTCATTAGACACAGCTTGGATGGAGTATGGCGTCTTTGAGGGTGCTTGCGCACAAAAGGAAACGTGCAAAGTCAATTGGGAGAGTGCTACGGATTCTGCTATCTACTTGCCAATGCGAGTCAGGAATCGATGTTAGCCTCAATGAGTGCATGTTTGAAGTGCCATTTGAAAGTCCGCGAAGAAGATTTTTTGTAGCATTCGACCTTGATTATGTAATATTCGACCATGGTCCATCAAGTTTTCAAGCAACAGAGGACACTTTGTGCATGCTCTATAATAAGGAATGTTGCATTTGTTAGATGCAGGTAGCTTTTTGGGTGGCACCCCCGAAGGGGGTCCCGGTCCCGATAGCGGCCCCAACCTGTGTAAGAGAGAGCCGAGGTGAGCTGCGAGGATGGGTGGGCAATCTCGCAGCCCCGAACTCTGCAAGTTTAGGTACCACTATCCGGACCACTGGATG
>Ga0153976_1000370_pt1 | contig 15635 bp, 15 predicted proteins | sample TSGA060MetaG_FD_104717 | JGI IMG/M metagenome (GOLD analysis project Ga0153976, IMG submission 104717) | Attine ant fungus gardens microbial communities from Georgia, USA - TSGA060 MetaG | ecosystem: Host-associated > Fungi > Mycelium > Unclassified | place: USA: Georgia, Yuchi Wildlife... | reverse complement strand
TACCTTGGAACATTCTTGGTTCCTTGTTGCTGTTCTTTTGTTGGTATTGGACTGTTGGATTTCCCACTGATAGAGCAGGATACACTTACCTAATGCTCGGCATTGTTTATCCCCTCTATTACTCTTCGTTCGCCCTTGCTGTCGCGGCAGCGTCACCCAATGCAGAAATAGGGAATATAGTGTTTGCAACGCTCTTCTCCTTCGTCATCACATTGTGAGTTTCTGGTTTTTTGTATCAGATTGATGACTGAGTTCTCTGTAGCAACGGTGTAATGCAGCCTTTCAGGCAACTAGGATGGTGGAGATGGATGTATCGCCTGTCACCTTACACCTACCTTATTGAAGGGCTTCTGGGTCAAGGTGATTACTCATCAATTGCCATATCTTTTATGTTCTGACAATTCCACCCACAGCACTCGGTCATCAGATTATTCAGTGCTCTGACGTGGAGCTGGTTCAGTTAAACCCTCCAAGTGGAATGACCTGTGCCCAATACTTGAACCCCTTCATCTCTAGTGCGGGGGGTTATCTCGTTAATCCTGATGCAACGACTGCTTGCAGCTTTTGTAGCATGTCAACGGCTGATCAGTTCCTTGCGTCGGGTTTCAACATATTCTACGATCATGCATGGCGTAACTTTGGTCTGATGTTTGCATACATCGTATTCAACGTGCGTTTATTATCTGTTTTTTTTATTTCCCTTGCTCAGGGTACATATAACATAGATCACTCTTGTGTACATTGCATATTATATGTTCCGTGTCCGCACCGGGACTTTGTTACCCAAGTTCAACAAGTCGAGATAAAACAAAGCCTCATGAATACATCAGAGTAACTCATACAGAACAAGGATAAGAGTAGCATAAAGAGTAATTAGATGGCAGTGCACAAGGGGTCAGGTCATAGTACTAGTTTGATCAGAATCATAATAACAGATCAGGCTCTACCAAGTGGACGTGAGACAAGATTCGTGCCATTCTGTAATGCCATGTTGTAATGTGGGTGTACACTTGGGAGAAATTAAATAACATAGATATAGTGATCTGTGCTCAAGGGACCAAAGTCTGAGGAGTAGAAAGAGAACTACAGTATTTTTTAAAAATCGACAATTGGTTACATATAATGAAAAGAGAGAGAAACAAGAGGTGAAGGAAGAGGAACCACAACTGGGGCCCCTGTGAAAAAAAAAGTTGAACCACTGGTCATGACACACTCCTCACAACACCCTCTAATACTAAAAGATTATCTTATAATATAACATGGGTCAGAGAAATCAATCAGAGAGAAAGCTAATAAGTCAGAAGATCCAAGATAATACATCAATCAAAGTTGCTTTTCCCTGGACTGATATCAATCAAGTTATTAACATAAAGGATACAATGCTCACAGCAAGCGGATACAATCTTGAATATGATTTCTCTGCTGTCTAAGAGCCTCAAGGCATGCTAATTTGTTGGCTTTCTCACCATCCATGATCGGAGGGTCTGCACTCAAATTATACAAATCCGCGATGATGGTAGTGTCCACTCGAGGTTGTGCGGGCTCTGGAAAAGTTCCAATGTCTAACTCGAAGAGAGGACTAGAGTCGGCATTAACACTAGTGTGTTGGGAAGGCATATCTGCCTGAGGCGTAGTGACTGCAGGAGCCTGATCACTGGTCGGAAATATCGAGCAAGTTGTACGCTGGTTCACAGGTAGATCAGGATATTCGAAAAGCTGCGCATCATCGATCTGCTCTATCACAGAATATGTTTGTGAGAGGAATGAAAGCATTGAAGGTGAGAAAACATCTGCAATTGTGGTTGATATCCTTAATCATCAAATGCAACCATAACACATACAATTCTCGTCATTCAAAGGCTTAGAAAAAAGTGTAGAGTCGAAGAGAGACAGGTCCATCGATTCATCAATTGTATGGTTGCAGATGGCGGACTGGGGGGTTTCGAACGAGAATTGGGAAGAATCTTCTGCATGAAGGCCTGGGAAGCTTGACTGTGATATCGGAGATTTAGTGGTTGTATTATCTGTGTTAGGAGTCATAACTGGTTCAATCAAAGATGTGGGCCAGGTCGAAATTGAAGTCACTGTCGTAATGGGAAGCATATCAGGCTGGGTTGTCGGCGAACCGACGTTCGCTGGAGAAGGATGATTGGTCGAATTAGTCGAATCACAAGTTGGTCGTAGATCGGAAGATTGTGATGACGTTTTTACTACTGATATTGATCTTGCTATTTCAACTGTCCGCAAAGCATCCGGGGGGGATGGCATGGGAGATGGTATTTTACCTCCGGAAGTGAGGACTGTAGTTTCAACCCTGCCTCGGTTGAGAAGGGCAATAATCTTCAAGTAAGTCAGGCTCACCTAACGCATTTGGAGCTTCTCGAGGGAACAGAGCAACTCGAGAAAGCATCCTCAGATCTTGATCGTTTTCGTTTGACCCGTGAAGCTGAAACATCTTCTGAAGACCGACATGTAGTGGGTGATTCTATGCGCCGAGGGACTGGGGAGACACGTTCAGGTGACTGGCATGGAGAAGGATAAGACCAGATTCGCTGGGACTGATGGGCCCCTTGTTCTGAGCGTCTGGGAACTACTTTGGACAGCATTCCGCTTTCGGAAAACTTCCCAGCATATAGGCCTTTAGCAGATACCTCCATTGCAGTAAGTTCATGCATGAGCTCTAATAAGAGATTTCCTTTCTCTCTGAAGAAAGATGTTGCCGCATCAACGAGAGGTTTTCGTCTATTCTGAAAATAGACCCGCTTCATTTTGGACCATCCCATGCGCTTGCGAATATCCGTGAACCATCCATCAATGTGTTTGACTGATGACCCTGAGGTTTTGGCGATAGATTCCTTTATCTGTTTTGAAGGATAGGGATTATGGAGATTGTCGAGCAACCATACATATGCAGATTGAATGTAAGAGGGTAGGCGCGAATCACCTGATCTAAAATCATTATAAAAATCAGGATTGTCCAACGGCTCCCTTACCATTATCATTGGTCCTGTTCCCGAGTTCCACGCCGCCTGAAATGGGCGATCCCCCAAGCAACTGATCCAGGTCTCTACCAAGTTCGTCCGACAAGTCCTGAGCCACTTTGTCGAATTCTTCAAATGCTTCAGCAATAGTGGTTATGCGCGTGGATACAATATAGGCAAGTTCAGCGACTTCCTGAGTGAGACACCCCGCTGACTGAGCACACTGTATGTCATGCTGAAGTGAGGTCCAAGAGAGAGAGAAAGAAGTCAAGGCGCTTTCATCGGCTTCGAGAGCCACCAGAAAATCATCTTCTGCAGTCAGTAGGCGGGAATGAAGGGAACTTGCATTTACAGTAAAGGGACGCATGGGCGTGGATAAGAGTATGAATGTGGATGAGAGTCTGGATGTCACTTCGTGTTGAGCCATGCGGAGTTTGAAACATTCACTCATTCACTCTCTCTTTTATCAATACGAGGTTTGTGGCTCCAACTCCCACCACTCAGGAATGTTCCCACTTGAATCATTCAGCTCGTGTTATGCCTCTCGTCAAACGCACTCTGATTCACCGAAATGATCATAATTGTGCCGATCCTGCACTGCTATCCCCTTCCCTTTCGGATATTAGACTCCCCTCACCCCCGTCAATAACATCTATCCTGAATTCCCGTGCAATGTCGAATCATCAAGCCACAAGATTGATCTTCACGTATGAACGGCATATATCCGAGTTGCGTGCTTGTACCGAGGCACAGATTCGCAACATCATCTCTGTGCTTAGAGATGGGAAACACCCATCTCATGTTATCAGGGATAATGTTTCTCGTTGCATAGCAATCTATGAAAAACACCTGGACCACTGGTACCAACTGTTCATAGTGCAACTTGACAAAAGTGATACCGTAGTTGAGCCAGCCAAGTTCGATCATGTGCGTCCCCTCTTTTGTCTGATTTCTTATTGTTATATTTGCATCCTTTAGACACATGCATCTCTTCTAAAGCGTTTTTTCGATCATAATCCGTATCCTTCAGCTGATAAAATCTCTAACCTTGCTGATAAAACGGGGAATTCTCCACGTCAAATATCCACCTGGGTGAAAATTATCTATCTAAGTGGTACCTGACTGCAACTCAACCATTTGCATTCTCTTAGTTTCAAAACCGACGCTGTCGTCTGCGGACAAGAGGTCAGGAACTCAGGCGGATTGACCTTCATCTTTCGGTATCTGAATGTTCCGAGGCCTCTGAACCTTCACCTCGTCCTGGAAAGCGGAGGCGGATCGCTCCAAAATCTATTATCGACAGCGTCAATGAGCCTTTCAGTAAGTCTTTCATGCTTGCCATTGATGAGTGCTGCTGACCACACGTAGCTTTCGCACGCCCGTTGCGACTTCGCTGATGCCTTCATCATGCTTCCCTGCAAAATTTTGACTAGTAGGCATTTCTTTACACTGTCGGATTGGCAGAAGCATCCCGGAAGAAATCCTCTCGTTCAGCTCCTTTCCGTACTCATTGTGTTCTCAAACACAACCGGAGTCAGTTGGAGGATAGCAAGCTTTCCAACAGTATTGATTTTGATCACTCCTGCTCCTCTGGTCTTCTGACTTCTCCCTGCCACGTCGATTGGGCTACATCCAGAAGAGCAATCAATCCCTGATTCTATGATCTATATATCGCTTATACTCATTCTTTGGACATAGTCAGCGTGTATTCATGACCAGCACCACAAATGATCCTCTTGAGCATCGATTCTTTATACAGTTTCCTTGCTCAAAAGGGACAGGCCATGCAGCAAGGCAGTTGTACCAAAAGCATGCTCTCTCGAGTTCTTGAACGTTATAGGTCTAGATTTCAGCAAGCACTGAGATATCCATGTAATAAAAATTTTGTGGGCCTGTTGTTGTGTCACTCAGCTTGTTTTTCTCAGCTTCAGTCACTCATGTACATTGTTTCAGATTTTAAAAGTAGAGAAAAACACATCTGAGCCATCTGAGCCACCTCAAGTATACATTGTTTTCTGGCTTTAATAATTGAGCCAACAGGGGCTAAATACTAGGATGAGGCGGTGGATATTGCAGCAGAAAGGGTGGGGAGGTCTTACAGGTGGGTGAATATCTGAAATATTTGGAGGTAAAGGATTTGTTATTTAGTGTAGTATTCTCTTTCTTTGCTACCTGGGATACTGACTAGACAGTTAGTACTTGGGAGGCAGGCTTACAACACATGCCACAGGGTCTGCCACCACACCCTCAATTGTCTCCTGCTCATTTGTATTTAGAGTAGTTGGCTTTATAATTGATGGTTTAAAAGAAAATAGACGTTCAATTGGCTACCATGTCTAAAATTAGACATTGGACGGATCGTAAATGACGGTTGGTGTGACAAATATAAGATATTAACTGGACAAGATCCACAGCATATAGTGTATGAAGATAACAATGTGCAGATGAATCAATAGAAGAACATAAAATGTGACACAAAATCATCCTAAACAATAAAATAATGATAGCAATGACACAAATCCCAGCCCAATAAGCCAACTGCAGAATTGACGCAGCAAAATGAATTGCGCGCAGGGGAAGACAGAAAGACTTAATAAAACTGTAACTACATTCCCATTTATATGTGTAAATATCCGAAGCAGATGCTCCGGCAGATGGAGTTTCCAAGACAACTCGATGTCACTCCATGACAATGACATAATTCCGCGATAAGAATTGGTAGCTAAGTATTAAGATACATGGAAGTCAACAGAAAATATAGGAAATAATCAATAACGGGAATTCAGATGATCATTGTAATAATTGACTTCCCGTAGGAATCTGGGAGAATCTGGGAGAATCTGGGAGTGTAACATAAACTTTATTCTATGGTCGCAATTCCCGTAGCAACACTCCCTAAATGTGACATCACTATGTCACACACATGTCTTGTTTTGTGCTGCAACACGATATCGCGACAAATCATGAATTCACCTCTCTTGAGTAACCCTGAGGACTAGTTATTACTTCCAAGCTGTGCAATACTTGCTATTATATATCATACCATTATTCAGGCATGTGACGCTCAATGACAATGCCGCAAAATGATTCAGACTTCCACTGTCTTTGACCTGCGTTTTCTTGGGAAATAGCTCATATGGAGCTGATTAACTCATCAGCAAAAGAAATTGTGCCTATATCTGTCTCCATTTCATAGTAGATGCCATCAGGAGAAATTCTGGACATGATAAAAGGCTAGAAAATATCGGAAGTCTAGGAGACCCCCTAAATTCGTGCTCGGCATTTCGGCATGGAGCATTCTAGGAAAATCTATGTAACACAGATTTCCCTAGACTGCCTATGGGAAGCCATCCAATAGCTCTTTAACAACCAGATATTTCGTAGATATTTTTTTGTATTTTTCTTTGACATAAAAACCCTCCAGTAGTAGGAAGAGGGCAAGCAATCACAAAATAAATAAACTTAAATAAACCTTACTTGTTAAAATAGTAGTTTTCACTCTCATTTATTGATTTTATGAGTATTATCTCCTAGATGTCGCTTTCATTTTCAGCACAACAACGGCATGGCACTCAGCCAGAAAATTACATGCAAACTTACTCATGTGCACTTGTGCCCACACAAGAAAAAAAACAGAAAATAGAAATGAACCTTGCACCTGAAACCCAATTTATCTTAGTGTCTCACTTGATTTCTGTATTTTCTCAATTTTACATGTCTTTAAATTGCATGGTGCTAGAAATGAGGTGCTCCTACATGTATCCAATCATTGTTCAGTCAAAACAAAAACGAATGAAAAGAATCCACACACTTGAGCTGATTCAGTAACCTTGGCAGCCATCTCCTTGGCATTACCAACCAACACAGCACCAGTAGCTTGCAGATCAGCCACATCTCGCTTTCCCTCATTCACCGCTTGGTCCAAACGGTCCTCAACATTTTTCCCTGTGGCATGACGTGATTGGTCCATACAACTCGACATTTCACCCGTGAATCGGCGACCCTTGGCCTACACATGGTCATCAATTAACCAACCATGACCCAAATGCCTGCTCCAAAGCGCATGTACCTTGGCGACGGAAGCTGCATGTCCTGCAGCTTGACGCTCCAAATTCGCGTTCCGCTCAACCTCATGTAAGACATGCGTGCTGGGGGCATCTGCCCGAACTTCGCCGGCCGTGGTCTCGGTCAAACTATCAAAGCATCAAAGCATCAAAACATCAGCACTCGTTATCACGCTTGACAACGGTAACTTCACCTACTCTACAGATTTTGGTTCTTCAAAGACGTTTGAGGTGGATGTCATAGTACACTGATTGCTATACACTTTGCTCCACGGTCTATATACTATGTCTAGGAATTTCGACATCGTTGTTTCACTGCTTGCAACGTGACCATGATCGTGAATAAGCCTGACCACGATTGTACTGCTCAATATCCTGTAGTCTTGACCCTTTGCTCGAGTACATAGATGTTCAGTTTATAATTGGCTACCATGTCTAAAATTAGACATTGGACTGATCGTCGTTATGAGAATGTCAACCAAACAAGATCCACAGTATACAGGTGTACGAAAATAACAACATGCAGATAATACTGGACAACAATAAAAGGACACCGAAAAACAAAAAGTGACATACAAAACCATCCCCAGACAATAAAATAGCAATAGCAAATGACACAACAAATCCCACCAATCAGGATTCCCCACGATCATTTTCATTCTCATTCTCATCCCAAGAATCCATCTTGAGAAATCGAGCAAGAACTTGCTCAGATCCACGCTTGAACAATTCAACACCTCGCGCAGGATCCCATGTTCTCATCCCCTTCCTTACAGGTGGACGGTCCTCCAAAGGTGGTGACGCAACACCAATCCATGAAGGAGGGACACCAATAGGCAAATCATTTAATACATAACGTTGAGATATCGAAGGCGCTTTGGCAGGTGGTGCGTTTGTGTTGATCTGGCTCGAAGAACGAGCTTTAGGTGGCGGAACAAACTTCCCTGGAGTACTCATCAATCTCGGCCTAGATGCTCGTGGAGGTTTTGGCACCGTAAGAGGTTCATGTACATGAGAAGGTAAAGACCCTGCGGGCAGGCGTTGAGGGTAGGACGATGATGGCATAGTAACGCCACGTTGGGGCCGACGGTCATGTTCCAAAGGCAGAGAAGACTTTCCGTATGATCCGCTGCTAATTGAGCGGGACCAGATCCCATTGGTAGCAGAAAATCTACCATGCTTAAACAGGATCTTGGAATCACTGTCAGCATGACCCTGAAAATCATTCAATCCGCTACCAGAAGCTAGAAACCCCGTTCCAGAAATCGATGGTCGACGACTGGTTTGATTTGCAGGCACTTCAGTCAATGTGGATTTTTGAACACCTTGGCTACGCTTCTCTCGTGGAACCGTTTGAGTACCCGAAGATCGGTATGTCTTTTGTCCCGGCTTTTGTGCCTCTTTTGCATTTTGGACTACGGAAACCATTCGTGTCCGCGCTCGGTGCCTTGTATCATTATCTTCACTATCATTCTCATTCTCATCCCTTTCATCTTCATCATCGCCATCCTGACTGTTGGCTTCCACTTTCTCATCCCAAGCCGTCCCTCGCCAATCACCAACGTTAGAGTGAGGCGCGGGTGTCCGGACAAGCCTGGATGCGTAATTCTGAATACCGCGATCACCGTCCCAAGCATTGGTAAAACTTAGAGTCTTGGGAATTGATGAGGATTCTGCCCCGTTTCTGTCAAGAGGCTTTGGGGTAAGAGGTGTCATAGGATTTGTCTGTCCGACGAATTTTGCAGAAGATGGAATATCCAACTCTGGGAACACACGACTCGGACGCAGTCGCCGTTCATCCTCCCAAGGAAATATTGATTTCGCCTTGCTGCGACCAAAGCTCATCGGAGAGGTATGACCAATTGCACTACGATGGGGTCCTTGCTCAAGTGACGGCTCTGGAAAGGATATTTGAAAAGCGACCCCCTTGCGAGTATGTTCTTGATGTTGCAAATCCCAAGCATTGGTAAAGGATGTGTCTGCAGGAATTCGAGAATGTGGGAGAAAGTTGTTTGGGGGAGGCTCAACAGCTGGATTCCACGACAATTGGACAAGAGATGACGGATGAGAGCCCCGACCGGGAGCCTGTCCTGCATCTCTTTGTTCGAGACTGTGCAAAGAACCATGGTGTTCGTGGTAACCTTGATTATTGTGATAGTCCTGGCCACGATCAAGTGGGTGAAGATGCTGAGAAGCAGTTCGAGAAGGCGGTTGACTGGTGGAAAGCTGCTGGAAAAGAGGAGATGAAAAGAAACTCGGGTAACCAGTAGAATTATCAGGAAGATCCCAATCCTCTTCGTCACTTGTTTGCCCAGCAGAGGAGGCATAATAATCAGATATAGTCATGGGTGTTGTGGGTAGCGACCTCTTTGGAGGACCGGGTGCTGGTAGTGTATGCCAGATCACCGGATCGGGATCTTCTGGTAGACCTAAATGCCTGGGCACAGGTGTCACAGGTAGATCTCTTTCTGAGCTGAAATAATCCATCTCCATCTTAAGATCTGGGGAGAGTGAGGGCCCAGATATTGAGAGTGAATCATCGTCGCTTTCATTGAGTAAAGGCTTTCTTGGTCGCATGAGATCGAACCGCCCCTCCAATGGTAAACTCCGGTACTCTCCTTCTCCAGGGGGCGATGTGTTGTCGAATCCCGCGCCAGACATTCCTTCAATGGACATCTTTCGAAGATCATCTAACGTAAAATGGCTGCCTGAGGAAAGCAGGGCTGAAGGAGTGGTAGAAGAAAGAGTGTTCCATACCGAAGGGTAGTGCTTCGGCTGAAATGGAGAAGTAGCGGGTGGCTGAGAGCGGTAGTGTTTGTCGTATACGGCAAACCAACGGTCAACAAGTGACTGATAATCATAAGTGGTTCCAGAGCTGCTTGCAGAGGAGGTAGCAGGATTTTCAGCCAGAGATGGGGGACGAATAGGGATGGCATTCCAAGGCTTCTCCGGCCCGATAAAGTGAATGGCGCTTATTTGAGAGCCATAGCGTTGAAAAGCTGGCGCGTAACTAGACGACATTAGCATTAGGCGGAGACTAGACAGAAAGAACGGACGTATAGACAGCAGTTGGGGTTGTATTGTAAGTAAAGCTGAGCCTATACCAGTCCCCAGCACGCCAGTCGTTGAGGAGCCCCTGATCTCCTCCGTCCCAGGATCCCTTGGACTTGAGAAGGTGATAGAGTTGGTCGAATTTGTCTTGTCCTGGGGAGAGAACCATAACGCCGGAATTGAAGATATCGGGCCAACCAACGTCGGGAACTGCAGCGAAAGGATGAGGGATATGAAACAGATGGGAGATTGGACGGATTGGAAGTACGTCGGCATCTAGGAAGATGATCTTGGAGTATTGGGTGAGACGAAAAACATGGAGTTTGGTAAGGACCGTAGTGAGGTCAGGACGACCTAGCGGGGGGGTCAGTCGGGGTGGGATGAGATGAGGGGGGTCTGACCGAGGAGTAGTAGATTGTCGTTGTTGTGCTGCGCGAGGACCTCGACGCCGATGACGATGTCGAATGCGCTGCGGAGGGCCCTGATGGTGTCGACGGTGACGGTTTCAGGGGTGACGAGACAGATGATGTGGAAAGGATGGGGGAGAGGGTGGAGGTCGCGGAGAGCAGCAGCCTGAGCGAGTGCGCCGGGAAGATAGGCATCTGAGGAGACAAGACACACAAACCCATGCACCCCAGCCATGGCCCGCTCCAGGAGACACCTCACTCCTCCTGCCTTGGTCCGGCCCGTCCTCGGGATATCCGGGCCGTGAACCGAGAACCTGCGCATCCAGTCCCACTACTTTTCATGTTCTGCCGTCGGCTGTTTGTTTTTTCTTTGCGGCGTCGTCTGTGGCTCGTCCCCCTCACCGGTGGTAGCGGTCTCTTTCTTCTGTCCAGACATCGCCTGTTCACCTCCCCGACCCTCCTCCCTCCCCAACCAGCCCTCATCCCCCCCTTTTCCCAAACACACAACTCCATCCTCTCCAGGGCTGCACAGTCTCTCAGAGACCGCGTCTGGGAGCCCATCCTGACTGCGAAGCGCTTCATCTACCTCCTCACTCTTTTTGTCCCCGTCTTCATCACCAGTCCCATCCTTCTCATCTGCAAAAGCGACAGATGGCTTCATCTGTGGTACCGCCTTCTCGTTCACCAAATGGAGGCAGCAGGCCCATCGTTTGTAAAGGTCAGCGTCCTCACCTGCCTCATTTCCACATCCTCACAGCTCCCCCAGCTGGGCCAGTGGGCTGCATCCAGGAAGGATCTTTTCCCTGCCCTTCTTTGCGAGACGTTCGCTTCCTTACAATCTCGTTCAAAACCCCACTCTCTCTGCCATACAAAACAGGTCATCGAGCAGATATTCCAACGCCCATTTGAAGACGTCTTTGAGGACTTTGACGAGGTTCCTATCGGAACAGGGGCAATTGCACAGGCTCGTACTTTAACGCGACTCCTATACCTGATGCTTGATACCGATGCAGGTCTACCGTGCAACCCTCAAACACGACCTCATTCCTCCCTCTTACCTGGGACCTCGTCGCAAACCTGGTAGCCCCTTCGCTCCTCCCATCTGCAAGGATTCCCCTCCCTCTGTTCCCACCGCTTCAGTAGCCATCAAAGTTCTTCACCCTCACATTTCCGAGACCATCTCCCGCGATTTGTCTATCATGCACTTTTTCGCCTCTACCCTGTCCTTACTCCCAGGAATGAAATGGCTTTCACTTACTCAAGAAGTTCAAGTATTCGGAACCATGATGAGCCAGCAAACAGATCTCCGCTTCGAGGCTGACAACTTGCTTGTTTTTGAAAACAATTTTGCCCATAGGAACCTTCCTGTAGTCTTTCCCAGACCCCTCAAACTCTGGTCGACAAAGGACCTTCTGATCGAGGAATTCAAAAATGGGTTGCCTATGGAATCCCTCCTGGAAAGTGGTTCTGGCCCCTACAGTGAACAGGTGGCTAGCATTGGCCTAGATGCATTTTTGGCACGTCCCTTTCACGTCTTCACCCAGACTGACCTGACATAATATCCAGAACATGCTGCTCCTTGACAACTTTGTTCACTCGGACCTGCACCCGGGCAATATCATGATCAAATTCACCAAGCCCTTAAGCTTCCCGGATAAGATATGGAACCACCTCTTCCGCCGGCAGTTTACCAACAACATATCGTCTTCAAACCTCCATCCTTTAGCCGATGACTCTGACAAAGTCGTCTCCACCCTCCTTGAACTCAGGAATAAACCTGCACAGTGGCAAGCCGAGCTCGAGCGTCTTCATCACGCTGGCTACATCCCAGAGCTTATCTTCCTCGATGCTGGTCTTATAGCAACGCTCAATGCAACCAACCAACGCAACTTTCTCGATCTGATTCGTTCCCTTGTAGAATTTGACGGATTCCGTGCTGGTCAACTAATGATAGAACGCTCACGTTCACCTGAGCTCGCAATCGACCCCGAGATCTTTGCCCTCAAAATTGAACATGTTGTACATGACTTCAGACGCAGAACCTTTTCCTTGGGAGAAATCTCAATTCCTGATTTTTCATCGCGCATCTTCAGACATGTTAGACAACATCATGTCAAACTCGAAGGAGATTTCACTAATACGATGGTGTCTATTCTGGTTTTGGAAGGGGTTGGTAGACAGCTGGATCCGGATATGGACATGATCGCTCATGCGATACCGATATTGAGGCAACTTGGTGGACAAATGGGGATGATGAAAGATATGCTTACGGGTCATTTAAGTGTTTTGCTTAAAGTTTGGATGTGGGTCGAGGCGAGAACGTTTATTTCGAGCGCAGTAGCGAGTGCGGATGAGATGATTAAATTTGATTGGTGCGCTTGGTTTGTTCTTATCTCTTTGCCTTTGTACTGAGGATATGGGCATAGGTGCTGTCCGAACGTATAGATCCAAAGGTGAACTCTTACACTAGACATCAGGAGCTGTTTTAGGATGTCCCCCATTTAACTTTCCTTTTCTAGAACGTTATAGATTAAAATACTTAATACTCTATACTCCCTATTCTATTAGACTGGCAAACTCCCAATGACACCATTCCTTTTTGTGAGTTCTTTTTGAACTAATTCCTTGTTGTTCTCACTAGTTCCATCATTCATGTAGTAGTTTAGATGCTATTCTAAATTCTCTGCGGATACTATTCGCTACTGGTCTGCCGTATGAAGTATGATGTATACTTCAGCTCTCATGTTACTTCGTATCCTTACATATTCCCTGTTGTAAAGTGTAATCAGATCCACTTCAAGTGAGCTACTGTGGAAGGTTCCGGGGACGGACGAGAGGCGAGTCTCATCATTGTACTTTCGGGATAAGTCGGGTTCGGATCAATTCTAACTAATGGACTTACCATTTAGAGAGATGTGATGTCTTTCGAGAGAGATGATGTCATTCTCCGTCAAAGCTTCGACACCGACTACCTTTACTAGAAACATCCACCTTTACTTTAGAGCAATTGATCCCAACAGTTCAATTGCTTTGTCCCATTGCCCTATGACTCAGACCACGTCTTGGCGCTAGTCCGCTTGTTGCATTATATAGGATGCAGAAATAAAAGTGATTGTTATATCACCAAATTTCGATCTTCACACTGCGGATTTCTCCACTAGTTTGAGAATCCTCGAGTAAGAGCCCAAGATGATATCCCCAAACAGTAGGGTAATTACCTTATTCAGGAACGAGATGTTGTCAAGTTCCTGGTTCCTATTTTTGTATCGTCATTTTGATTGCATTTTTGATTGTTCGTTTGTTTTTATTAGTCATCGATTTCGTTTTTCTGGTAGTCTTTTTTTCTTCGTGTCTGTAGAGGCTGAGTGAATATGACACTAGGATCTAATGACGTTTGATCATCAGAAAGGCTCATATACTATTGTTACTATAGAAGCTTCGTGATGTGTAATTGAATTCGCCAACGAGGATTCTGACCTCGACTGATTTTTAGCCTTTCTGTCGATTGCAGTTGAGATACCGTAATTATGTGTTGTCTACTCTTAAAAAGAAGCACTTGAGCTACTCGCTGCATGTTTTAAAGAAGAAAGCTTCCAAGTCTCTCGTGCATGGGCATAGATGTTGAAGAAATCTATGAACTAAATCCAATCGTTGATTTGACTGGACACTGTCTCATTTGACTTTACAAAAATGCTTTTGCTTTTTGGATTTTATTTACCCTCTAGTAGTTATTCTTCACAGAATTGACTTGAGGCCGTCACAATTCCGGCCAGGTAAAGTCCCAGCATATGTGTTTTTCTATAGGCATAGAGAGTTTGGACTGACAGACCTTTTCTCTGTTCAAGGGGTCGATGAAGAGGTAGTCTCCACAATCTATGAGTTGTGTGACTGGGTTAGTCCAGGGCCACCGAAATACACTTCTTCTATATTTTCAGTTGTGTGTCCTTGTGGTCCGTGGGACAAACTGATCCAATGGTAATGGTAAGAACAACTAACTCATTTAGGGTCATCGACCCGTCTATTCTCAAAAACTGAAATGAGTGAAACTAAAACTCTCACTTTCAACGGTACGTGCTCAACGGTTAGTTCGCTAACGATCCTGGCATATTCATGACAAAAAAATAGAAGTAGTTCGTGGTATTGCAGAATTCAGTGAGTTCCAGGCGTTTCTGATATACAACAGCTTCTCGCTCACAGGAGAAATTCACTACGCTACAGTCGAAGTTGCTATCCATACGATCCTCTACGTTCGTCAAGTTTATCCAGCAGATCTCTTTGTCCGTCGTAAGAAATACGAAACACCAGTATACCAATCTCGCCACCCCCTTCTCAACGAATACATTTCCGGAGCCGTCCAAGCTATTCGTCTTGAACTCGAACTTGTCAGTTGATCGATTGAAAAACTTGAGTCTGATTATTTATACACATGTAGGGAAATGTAACGCGGATAATTGTGGTCATCAAAGACGAGAAAGAAGTGGCTCTAGAACGGTTCATCTTCTCAGTAGAGCACATGATTCGAGTCGAGTCCTTCGACAAGGATACAAGGTCATTCTCGTCTGCCTTGCCCCATTTTTTCCACAACAGCTAATGGCAATACAGTGTCGAACATGCTATGACTCCTGGTGGACTTGCCCAATATTTCCGTTCGTTCCTCATCAAGATCAATATGATCGAATCTGTACTCGGTCAATTCGAACTTGAAGGTGAGTGTGTTTGTAAACCTGTCATCCAGTAAGATTGAATTGTTCATGGGCCTCACCATCAGATAAAATCTCGTTTACCGTCATAATTGAACTCAAAGATGGCACAGTACCAACCGCCTCTCATACCAAGGTTTGCTTTCATTTATGCCAGTTTTTGAACCAACCTTAGAAAATATATTCAGGATCCACCACCTTGGATTCCAGCAGTGCAACAACACACAACCCCTGGGACTTCTGATGATGCCGAAATGCATATGATACGAGCGGTCAAAACCGGAATCATAAATGTTCGTCTGTCTTGTTCAAGTGAGTTGTCCTGCTAATTTACGCCGTCAGCTTTCTGTGGCTGTCCAAGAGTCTGGGGAGAAAATACAACGCATGAAGGAAATGTTTGGCCCATAAAGTCATGACAGAGTCATAATAATT
>Ga0153976_1000367_pt1 | contig 15697 bp, 16 predicted proteins | sample TSGA060MetaG_FD_104717 | JGI IMG/M metagenome (GOLD analysis project Ga0153976, IMG submission 104717) | Attine ant fungus gardens microbial communities from Georgia, USA - TSGA060 MetaG | ecosystem: Host-associated > Fungi > Mycelium > Unclassified | place: USA: Georgia, Yuchi Wildlife... | reverse complement strand
CACATAGCCAAAGAGAGATCACTTATTTTTGTTCGCCACAAAGCAAGCATATCTCGAACTGCATGTACTTACCGCTCGATCATCAACGGAAATATGATGGCATGATGGCGTGTGCCGAGCGGAGCAATGAATCGTTTTTGAATATGACTTCAAGAAAGGGCCAGCAGCTTGTCCCCTCGTAGGTGATCACTCTTACCTTCTCTCTCGCATCTTGCCAGTCTTTGCCTATTCATCCGTTAATCTCCAGGTCCCATGGTCTGAGTGAGCCGTCATTCAGACATGCGATGATGCGTCGTCCGCCGAGAGAATGGACAACACCACTGTTACTGAGCGGGTACTATGCCATCATACCGTCTCGGCTGTGGGCAATGTCTGTTTGATGCTGGGAGATGGAGGACTATGTTAGACGTCTTTCGAGGCTGGCTGTTACTTAGCCGCTATAGTTTGACCCGGTCATGTCGATGCCTGGATGTGAATTGGTATCATGATTTGAAGTTTTGACTGGGGGAGTCGGAATGCGAGTCCAGTCTTCATTGCCACATTGATGTACCAGTAGGAGATTGATGCATCATATATTAGCCAAATTAAGTAGAGAGTGACACATGGATTTTGTGAGAGAAGCGTTGAAAATGTGTAATGGACGTTGGAACATTGGAAAAATAGACTCATTACCTATGACGTACGAGAATTCAACGCGAAGGCTTGGTGTGATAAAGGGAGATGCATAGATGAAAGTGCTTGTCGGTTGTCTATTGATGACTGTCAGTGCATTCGGGAAATCCACAACAGATGATCAAAACGCGATGAATCCGCCACATGGGATTTTTAACGCGTCTTGCCTTGATGCTAGCACTTTCCAGTCAGGGAGCAATCGGGAATTAACTGAGACATTCACATACCTGTTTCTCGCGAACTGCAGCAACTTCCACATCACAAGGACTGTAATGGGAGTGGGTATTTTACTTTGGGGATTGCTCAGCCCAAAGTTCATCGGTGTCAGATTGAGAGAAATATTAATGAAAAAGGGTGTGAAAGCGATTGAGGGGAACAGGCGACCCGAGGGCACGGAGGTGGGGAGCAGATACACAAAAAATACCTGATTGAATTGACATTCAAATTTAAAAACACAGATGAGTACTGTCTCGCGCATAATCCAAAAACGCTCGCGATAATCGATGGGTGTTCTTCAGGTGGGCTGAATGTGGCGTAGCGACTGTCTGGAATGTCAATGCCACAATCATTATAAAGGCTGGTAAACACGTCGCGCATGTCCTCTTGAAATCGTGTTCTAAAGTCTCAGTGCGACTTTATGTAAAGAACATGTCAATTCGTTGTAAACTGGTAAAGAAACACGACAGTATATTTTACCAGTTGGATTATGTAAGCATCGTGTCTGTAATAGTGCACGATTCTATTTCCAATACGACGGCAAGTCGGGTTTACATTGTGGACGCCTGAGTCTCGCTTTCTGATTGACCTCCCTGCTGCTATGATTCTTTCCCCTTGTCCCCCGTTCCGGTCGCCGAGCAACATACAATAACTGCAAAAAAATGATCAGATTATGGCGATCAAAGAACTACCCTAGAAAGACCGACCTGTCTGTCTTGTGCTGTCGCAACTTCGACAACACGAGTGCGGTGTCTGGAGTGTGGTCGTGAACGTCGGAAGAGTCAGGGGAAGGCATGAAGGCACATTTATTAAGTTACATATTTCCGTCGGATATTCTACCACCACAGTCTCATCGTTCTGCACTGCATACTAGTACGTTCGAATTGGAACTCGCGAATTTACACATGTTCGCGCTCGCATGGTGGATTCTAGAATCTACACATCTAAGCAACTTGTTGCATCTCCCACAACTGGACCTGCTGGGCCCATGGTCAAGTTCATCGTCATGATGAAAAATCATTTGTTTCCTGTTATGACTTCCGAAGACGCTCGCATCCATGATATCTTTCAGTACCTCAAACCCAAAAATCAACACAGCGCGTCGCATTTTGGGAAGATCCTCGTTTGAGCAATATGGTTATTACAAGCTCAAGAACCCCCCGCCGCAACACAGACGCCACGATTGTCTAGACATTTCTAGATAGGAACAAGTCTCCCCACTATTACCATACTTTGGATGTACCGGGACCATTGTTATTGAACAACTATGTCTAGATGGTGATTCAGCCGAGAGAGGGTGAATTGTCCAGCGGGGAAAGCCATTTCTGATCTCGACACAAATTATGCAGGTGTATTCGGGAACGTAGTCCTGGCACTCTTCGTACAGAAGAACATCATCAATCGCAAACCTGTCGCAGCGTATATATACGAGTACACCACACAAAGTATGTATGCTATTTATTAATCCATCCTACCTATTCCTGACGCGCTCGCAGTTTCAGTATCCCCTTCGATGGAAAGTGAAGGCGCCGAAAATGGCGTCGTCCCGGTCCAGACCCTCTACTGCCTCAAAGAGAAAAACCAACAGAAAATCAACTCTCATCGCTAGTTCTTCAATGCCTTCGGTCCAATACTGCAGTCCAATGTATGTGTTCTGCTGGACGTCGGTCGTTAGTACGATGCCCGGCCCCAACTCCATCTACCACCTTTAGAAAGCCTTCGACATTAATTCAGACGTGAGGAACGGCGAAATCGTCGTCCTGACGGGCATGTACGGACAGTACCTCATCAATGCCCTCGTCGTGGCGCAGAATTTCGAGCATAAAATGTCGAATATTCTAAACAAGCCATTAGAGAGCGTGTTCAGGTACATCGCCGTGCTGCCTAGCGCATTTAGCGCACAACGGTTCCTTCTTCGCCGCCATACACTCTACCCTTCATTTCCACTACCTCTACCGTTCCTCGTGTACCTTCCTGCGCAAATTCTGGATCCACATAGAAATGGTCTATCAATTGTATAGTCTCACTTTCTCCTGGTTTTTCCTAGTATGTTCACTGTCCGTCCTCTGCGATGATGTATCTCACACGAATCAGGGCAACTACTACATCGCGCTCGTCATTTTCTCCAAAGCGCTCGAGGATTACGTTCCAAAGATCCACATCCACATCCACATCCACATCCTCATCCTCATCCTCATCCTCATCCTCATCCTCATCCTCATCCTCATCCTCATCCTCATCCTCATCCTCATCCTCATCCTCATCCTCATCGTCAACTACTTCTATCTCGGGCTTCCCATCGTGTGCTTCCATCTCTCGCTCTGTGATCTGCCTCCAGGGTCGAAATGGGGCTACACGCTCGCGTTCATCGGGTTCGAGTTTGTCACGATTTACATAACCGTCGCTGCGTTCCTGCTTGCATACGAGGGCATCGAGAGAGTTTTGCGCAGGCAGAGGGACGAGCAATCCAATTGAGCGATTTGTTTACGAATTCGATCTTTACGGACGTGGTACTCTCGTTGGCGGCTATGCTTGGGCTGTACATTGTCGCTTCTCTCATCTTTGTGAGTCGTTTGTTTACGTTTTTTCCATGTTTTCGTTTTATTGATGGTTAATGGTCATTCAAGTTCGAGCCATGGGATATGATTTCCTCCAATATCGGCTCATGGCGCTGTTGTACATCTCCATGTTGAACGTCTACGCGCGATATGGCCTTTTTCATTTTCCTTGTGCGCGACTGAGGAAAGGAGCCAGTTTGCCAACGTGCATGATGTGTCTTGGGGAACGAAGTGCGACAACAAGGTCAATACTGATCTCGGTGTTGTCAGCCGGGCAAGGGCGAGAACAAGAAGGACGTTGAGGTAGCATTGCCCACAGCTGAGACAGATATTAATGCGGCATATGAGGATGCCATACATGTTCTCTCGTCAAAGACACCAAAGACAGTTGAAGCCCGATCCTGCGACGGAGCAAGAAGACTATTATAAGACGTGTAGGACGAGCGTGTTACTTGGCTGGACATTGAGCAATGCGAGTAACCATCTGTTTGAGTCGTATCGAGCCATTTTATGACTTTGTTTTTTTTGGGGGGGCAGGCTCTTCTGACAGCTGTTATAATGTGTGTGTTGTTTTAACAGATTGTACTAAACTAGTTTAACCGTTTCTCGAATAACAGAGCGGCGACGGGTGGGGCTAGTGCAGTCGTGAATGGTTACATGGCATTCATCCTCTTCTCAGTAGCTGGACTTGCATTTACGTCAGGAGCCTCTCTCTTTCCAATGATCACTCATCCTTCATTTTTGGTCATTCGCTTCATTGGCTCGACTACCTACATACTGGTACGCTTGTTTGCAGGGGTCTAGAGCTCTGATACACATGGGTACCTGTATGAAGGAGCTGCCCTGGTTAATCTTGCGACATTGATGTTCTATTGTGTCGTGTGTTGAGGAGCAAAGGGACATTAGATTGCCTTGTTCTGTACGCTTGCTTTGTTTTGTATGGTACTCACTACATGTCGATTCGTGATACCGTATTTCATCTATATATGTCACTCGAAAGGGCGTGGAAGGAGCTGCGCTGTTTGTCAAACTTGAGCCTTTCATATTTGAGCGCTCACGCTGGTCATCGACTGATCACCTGAACTGCATAAATTGCCTCCTCGGTGCAAGTCGGATATATAAGAGGCTGAGTAACAGGTGAGGTAGATACAATAACGTGGTGCATTCCACAGACTAGATAGCACTCCCAGCTGGTGTCTAAAACACGGTGCGACGTAAGAACGGTGATCGATTATCGACGGGGTAGCGGAAAATGTCAACGACGAAGTTAAAAGTACAAGAGAACTTGTTGCAATAATGAAAACAATGGTCCATGCGCTCAGCTGGAACTTCATTGATGACCACCGGTGTTTTGAGTATCATTGGTGTTTTGGGGATGATTGGTGCCTTGAGCATCATGGGCGTCTTGAGGAATAGATACACAGCAGATGAACAAAATGCAACGAGTCCACCATGTGGGATTCTTGATGCGCTTTGCCATGTCACTGACGCGCTCTCGTCGCGGAGCGACATACAATGCCTAAACAGGAGTCATTAGGCTTTGACAATAAACAAACACACCAGACATACCTGTTTGTCCCGAACTGCAGCGACTTCGACAGGACAAGGATGGCTCTGTTGGAGTTCTATTGATTGATTTGTGTTGTGAGATCGGTGGAAGAGGGAGGAAAGTGGATTGAAGAGGGCATGTGGAGGTGATGGCGAGGAACTAGGGAGGCGAGGTGGAGAGGAATGAGAATGAGCGCCGGACGTCTGAGGGCGCGGAGGTTGGACAAAGAAGCGACGGATTGAACGTCCACAACGCACCTGAACACCATCTCGCACATCATCAAAAAAGCGTGGCGGTAGTCGATAGGCGTGCTCGGGCTTGGCTGGACGTCGCGCAGCATTGGTCTAAAATATCGATAATTACATTCATGGCCAAGGGTAGCAAGTGGGTAACGTACGTCCATTAACGACTTTCGAGCTGTGACCTGCGAGTGATCTTGCGGCATCTGAGAGTGAACATTGTCAGTATTGTGACAAAACACTAGTTGATGTGTTTACATCGTGAATGGAAAAGAGGTCTTCAAGGCCAGCATCCTTTAGGGTGGTATGGATGTCCCATACGTACGCGTTTTTGTCATCGGAGCCCGTGACTAGCTGCTTGCCATCAGCAGAAATGGCTACACTATAGACCATGCGTTCATGCTGTAGCGGTGGACCAACTTGGAGATTCGTGTCGAGATTCCACAGACGCGCTGTGTAATCGTATGATGCACTCGCAAGGAGGCGGTCGTTCTGAAACAAGGAGAGGGCATTGACAGTGCCTTCGTGACCCTTCAGAATGGCGATTTGCTGCCATGTGGCGGTGTCGAATATCCTAATCGAGGGATATGACCCGGTGATAAGCTTCTTTTGATCCGAGGTCCATGCCAAGCAACAAACGTAGTTATCGTGTTCGATTGTGGAAAGCAGGTTGCCTGTCTTTGCATCCCAAATTTTTAATGCAGTCTCGTTGTAACCGCCGGTCGCAATCTTCGTTGTGTCGGGTGAGTACATCACCGCGTACACATCCTCGTGCCCGGTCTTGATTGGACCTAGAACTGTGTCGCCGCTCTCGACATCCCATACTCTGATAGTCCCATCTTGAGACCCGCTCACCAACCGCTCACCATCTACACTCCAGCACAATGACCCCATAGTACCAGTATGTCCAGTCCATCTAGCGACGACTTTCTTCGTGTCAACGTCCCACAATCTCACTTTTCCATGCCTGTCTCCGCTAGCAACTGACTTGCCATGCGGAGACAGTGCTATGCTCCATAGTCCCTCTTTCCCATCATCACGCCAGTCATTGCCAATTTGTACGCCGCTCTCTCGGTTCCATAGCCGAAGTGAACCGTCAGCCGAACATGTGATGATACGCCGTCCGCCGGGCAGGTGCGCAATGCCTGTTACCATTTCAGTGTGTCCTCGCATCGTCTGGCGGGGCTGTGTCGCAGAGGCCTGTTTCATCTCAGAAGTGAGTAGAAGAGGCATAGTGGGCGCCTCAACAATGTTTGATTGTATGCGAGAGCAGCCCAGCTAAGGTCTTTGGAGTGGAATGAGTGGTTCGGAGGGCAGAGATTTCTGGTGAGCCGATTATCTTGAGACTTGCTTTCACCTCGGTTCTTATTATGTAATAAGTTTGCTTAGATCGAATCGATGCTGACTCACGTGACTAGATGTTTCTGACTACCTATAAAGCCGTTGTTGCGCTGCTCTTAGACGATTCGTAGGTCACCGTTCGAGGATCTGGGCAGTGGTGAGCTCTACCTGGCAGAAGGGCCCAAGGTATAAATTTACTACTTACGTCCAGCACCTTTCAGCAATCAACGCCAGTCTTAAACAAGAGGGACGGCGTGAAAACTGTAACGGTCGACGTTTTGTCTGGAGCAGCGGATGCTGGGTGTGTTCGTCGAAGTGGTTCAGTAAGGTGCGTCTCACGCGTTATCCTCGTGTTTGTTTCACAATCCAACAAATGCTGTGTATATCAAGCGCTCGCACCGGAGTTATAGCGCTAGCGTGTGCATCTCTATCTTACCCATATTGTTTACCTTGGGCAATCTTGACAATCTTCCAACATACTTCATGTCATCGCCACTTCCCTAGGCTCCCTTCACGTGGCAGGTCTATAGGTCATCGATAACGTCCAGACCTCCTCAAACCGATGCGAAGAACAGTCCTTCTTGCCAAGTGACCTTCATTCTCAATCTTATATTAGTATGACGGCCCGTCTCAATAGTCCCCTAGCCAAACAGAGATCACTTATTTTTGTTCCCCACAAAGCTCACATATCTCGAACTGCATGTACTCACTGATTAATCATCAACGGAAATACGATGGCATGACTCGGATGGCTTGTGCCGAGCACAGGAAAGAGTCGTTTTTGAATATGACTCCCAGCAAGGGCCAGTAACTTGTCCCCTCGTAGGTGAAATTCTCATTTTCTCCTGGCTTTCCCTAGTAAGTTCACTGTTCTTCCTCTGCCATGATGTATCTCACACGAATCAGCGCAACTACTACATCGTGTTCGTCATTCTCTCCAAAGCGCTCGAGGATTACGTTCCCAAGATCCACATCCTTATCCTCCTCATCATCATCAACTACTTCTATCTCGGGCTTCTCATCGCGTGTTTCCTTCTTTCGCTCGGTGATTGGCCCCAAGGGTCGAAATTGGGCTACACGCTCGCGTTCATCGGGTTCGAGTTTGTCATGAATTACATCACCATCGCGGCGTTCCTGCTTGCATACAAGGGCATCGAGAGCGTTTTGCGCAGGCAGAGGGACGAGCAATCCAATTGAGCGATTTGTTCACGAATTCGATCTTTCCGGACGTGGTACTCTCGTTGGCGCTATGCTTGGGCTGTACATCGTTGCGTCCCTCGTCGTTTGTTTACGTTTTCTCTGTGTTTTCGTTTTATTGATGGTTGATGGTCATTTAAATTCGAGCCATGGGATATGATTCCTTATTTCCTCCAATATCTGCTCATGGTGCCCTCGTACATCGCCGTGTTGAACATCTACACCGTACGTCCCCTTTCATTTTCCTTGTGCAGCTAATGTGTATCGAATTATCACCCTTCCTCTTTCAAAGCTGACACCTCCATGTAGTATATCGGACAACTACATCCGCCTCTCATGCTTGAAACACGACTGCGGGAGAGCAGGGTTCGACTCAGCGCCTAGTCATGCTTAAAACATGGCTGCAGGCAAGCGGTTCCCCGCCTAAGAAACCTCTGTGATAAGCTCAGCTCATCTGTATCGAATTCTTACACTTCCTTTTTCGACACTAACAACTCCCTGGTAGTATATCGGACAAGTACATCCGCCTGTCATGCTTGAAGCATGGCTGCGGGAGAGCAGGGTTCGACTCACCGCCCAGCCATGCTCGACACATGGCTGCAGGAGAGACTGGGTTCCGCGTCCAAGGAGCTTTTTTGATAAGCCAATTTTTTTTTTGTATCGAACCATCACGCTTCCCCTGCCAACACTGAGAACTCTCTGATAGTATATTGGATAAGTGCACCTGCCTGTCATGCTTGAAACATGACTGCAGGAGAGCAGAGTTCGACTCCCACGTAGGCGTGCTTGAAACATGGCCGCAGGAGCCTTTTGCTAATTTTTTTTGTCCAATTTATCGCACTAGTACTGTCAACATGCAACAACGTTCCATAGCTTTTTAGTTCTCACGGTGATAACTTGAGTTTATGTTTTGTACGTAGTACCATTATCAGAACTTATCTTCACCACTCAAGGAGTCAAGGAAAGTGAAGTGAATAACCAGCTATAACAGGACTATTATCTACAGCATGTCGAATGAAACGACGGATGTGACAAGAAATCCCACTAGTATTATAGGTGAGGAAGGAAGCCCGATAACATGACGAAGACGGAATGCGGATGTAGCTGGGCGGAATGCGGACAGTGGCGCGACATGAACACATGAACAGAGCGATTACCAGTAAAACAGCGTGATGCAAGCAAGAACAGGGTAAGGAAGGACGAAGGGGGATCCGAACGGGATCGGCAAACCGTGTACGAGCAGGCAGCGATTGGGGTGCATAGAGCACTGAGGCACAGCATAACAGCGAGAAATCAAGCGCACAAGCGCAAGAGCATAGACGACAGAACAGATCGGCGAAAAAGCCATTTGATAAGCATATAAGATCAAGACATAATCGACAAAAATCAATGAACAAAAACGAAGTTGGGCTTGTGGCGGGGAGTCAAAGCATAATATCCCGCAGCCATGTTTCAAGCATGACAGGCGAATGTACTTATCCAATATACTACTGGCAGGGAGTTGTTAGTGTCAAATAAGGAAGTGCGATTTCAATTGGAGACAAAAAAAAAACAAATTAGCTTCTCGAAAAAGTTGCACAGGGGGGGAACCCCGCTCTCCCGCAGCCAGGTTTCAAGCCTGACTATGGTGGAGAGTCGAACCCTGCTCTGCTGCAGCCATGTTTCAAGCGTGGCAGGCGGATGTACGGGTCAGATATACTACCAGGGAGTTGTCAGTGTTGAAAAAGGAAGTGTGATAATTCGATGCAAATTACCTGAGCGTATCAAAAAAGTTTCTGAGGCGGCGAACCCGCCCTCCCTTAGGTTGCAAGCATGATTAGGGCGGGGAGTCGAACACTGCCCTCCAAAAAGGAAGAGTACTTACTATAAGATTGGCAAGGAGAAAAAAGATAGGACGTCGCGGAGTTTGAAACTAACCTAGTGAGGCTAGCGGCCTGCCACGCGGTCCGCTCAATACACTAAATATTGTTTCTAATGCTATTCTATCAGTAAATCTCAATTCCATCTTGCAGCTTCTTTTTATGTTGCTGTTGATGGTGCCTGTCAGCGCGCTCGAAATGTGTCGTCAGGTATATTGATGAAAATGCGATTGGAACGGGCTACAGCAGCACGATGTGCAGCCCACTTGAGTTCTCTGGAGTCTGGGCTATGCTTTTATGGCTGACATCCTTCTTCCTGATAAGCATGCCAGCAACTTGGACATGCCCCGGCTTGACAACAACCCTACTGCAAAAACAGCGACCTCCCTTCGCCAAATTGCGTCCCACATCCTTCCAGAAACCTCCAGCAACCCGCACCCAAATGCTCCACACAAGAACTTCCCTTTATCAAAATGCTACCCCAGTCTCCCAGTACCGGCCATTCACACAAACGCACCTTCCATCACCTTCCACTTACACAAGCGCACCCCTCCGAGCCCTCAAATGTCCCCTCCCAGCATCTAATCACACTTTCTGCTGCATAAGTCCACATCCCAGCTTGATCTGCGGGTAGTAGTCATCTCATTGCGACGAACGCAGATCCATTCGGACCATCAACTCCTACTCCTACCCCTACACCTTCATCTCTTCGGAAATATGACGGTCAGATGCTTTGTCCGTCGTCCTCTCCTGCGCCTACCACCGCACAGCAACCAGAAGTCCCCGAATTCACCAACGAACGTGAATACCTCAAGTCTCTTGGACAGTTCATCGATGTACGCGATGCCTCGTCGCAAGACCCATCGCGCGGGCTCGGACAGCTTATAAACACCCCTGGCATCCAACCGACGCAGGGGATATTAGCATGGGCTGATAGACTACACTTGGAACTAGGAGAGCTGAAGAGGCGGCGCGAAGTGCCCATCCAGGCTATGTATGAGCAGCTTGAGGCGCTGTGGCGACGCATGGGTGTGGATGTGGACGGTATGGAAGGGTTTGTGGAGGCTAATTGCGGGTCGACGGGCGCGGTGATTCAAGTGTATGAAGAGCTGGAGCGCATGATCGATCTTAGACGGGAGAGGATGGGCGAGTTTATCGCTAATGCTCGTACGGAGATTGAGAGTTTGTGGGAGGAGCTCATGGTTGGAGACGAACAGCGGGATGATTTTGCGGCGTTTGTTGATGGTGAGTTGTTTCCCCCCCATTTGCGGAGTTGTAATCCGATGGAGATGAATACAGATGAACATACGGGGGATTAGGGGTATGCAGCACTGGGGTGGGGCCACAATCCTTCGAGCATGCCTCACTCAGTGTCGCAACCGCGCGTTGCGGGCGGCCATCTTGGCTCGTCTCAATATCACACGACCCACTACGATCGTACAATTCTGGGTCGATGGTGCCCCACCATCACAGAGAGCCAACAGCTAAGAGGACGACGGGCCGGATTCGCAAGGAGAGCTTCAAGCCACGGCCGAGCGGTGACGGCGTTGGTAGAGGCGGTGGGGATGGAAAACTGGATTCAGGGGTGTTGTGGAGAAGGATGAATGCTGAGCATCAGTTTCTGTTTTCTTTTTTTTGTCCTTTCTGATTAGCTTCTGATGAGCACCTTTTCGTTTTATTTTTATATTCGAGTGCGAGCCTGACGGTTAAAATTTTTGTGTTACTTTGTGTCTTTAACAGCGACATTCGTATGACTTATGTATGCTTCTTTGTTGTACTCCCATTTCGTCCCCACGATGACCCGATGAACCCCGCACTTTATCGTGATCAACCGACGTCATCCATTTTAATGTTGACCCAAGCAACTGGACTTGATCATGGAGGGCAGGACCCGCCCCCCTCCGCACAATTCTCCGCTTGACCACGAGAGTGATAGATAAAACAGACTAGCCAGACCTCCCAACTAGTGTCTAGAACACGATGCGACGTAAGAGCAGTGATGGATGATCGACGGGGTAGCGCAAAATGTCAACAACGAAGTTAAAAGTACAAGAGAGCTTGTTGCAATAATGAAAACAATGGCCCATACGCTGGAACTTCATTGATGTTCGCCAGTGTCTTGAGCATTATTAGTGTCTTGTGGATGATTGGTGATTGGTGCCTTGAGCATCACTGGCGTCTTGAGGAATAGATACACAGCAGATGAACAAAATGCAACGAGTCCACCATGTGGGATTCTTGATGCGCTTTGCCTTGTCACTGACGCGCTCTCGTCGTGGGGCAACAAACAATGCCTAAACGGGGGTCATTAGACTTTGACAATAAACAAACAAACCAGACATACTTGTTTGTCCTGAACTGTAGCGACTTCGACAGGACGAGGATGAATCTGTTGGAGTTCCATTGATTGATTTGTGTTGTGAGATCGGTGGAAGAGGGAAGACAGTCGAGTGAAGAGGGCATGTGGAGGGGATGCCGAGGAGCTAGGGAGGTGAGGTGCAGAGACAGGAGAATGATCTCCGGACATCTGAGGGCGCGGATGTTGGACAAAGAAGGGACGGATTGAGCGTCCACAACGCACCTGAACACCATCTCGCACGTCATCAAAAAAGTGTGGCGGTAGTCGATAGGCGTACTCGGGCTTGGCTGGACGTCGCGTAGCATTGGTCTAAAATGTCGATAGTTACATTCATGGCCAAAGGTAGCAAGCGGGTCACGTACGTCCATCAACGACTTTCGAGCTGTGACCTGCGAGTGATCTTGCGGCACCTGAGAGTCAACAATGTCAGTATCGTGACCAAACACTAGTTGATGTGTTTACATCGTGAATGGACAACAGGTCTTCAAGCCCAGAATCCTTTAGGGTGGTATGGATGTCCCATGCGTACGCGTTTGTGTCAGCACAACCCGTGACTAGCTGCTTTCCATCAGCAGACATGGCTACACTATAGACTATGCGTTCATGCTGTAGGGGTGGACCAACTTGGAGATTCGTGTCGAGATTCCATAGGCGCGCTGTGTCATCGTATGATGCACTCGCAAGGAGGCGGTCGTTCTGAAACAAGGAGAGAGAGAAGACATTAGATATGTGACCCTCCAGAATGGTGATTTGCTGCCATGTGGCGGTGTCGAATATCCTAATCGAGGGATATGACCCGGTGATAAGCTTCTTTTGATCCGAGGTCCACGCCAAGCTCCAAACTGAAGAATCGTGTTTGATTGTGGAAAGCAGATTGCCGGTCTTTGCATCCCAGATTTTTAATGCATCCTCGTTGTGACCGCCGGTCGCAATCTTTGTAGTGTCGGGTGAGTACATCACCGCGTACACACTCTCGTGCCCGATCTTGATTGGACCTAGAACTGTGTCGCCGCTCGCGACATCCCATACTCTGATCGTCCCATCATGAGACCCGCTCACCAACCGCTCACCATCTACACTCCAGCACAGCGAGCTCACAGTATCAGCATGTCCGGTCCATCTAGCGACGACTTTCTTCGTCTGAACGTCCCACAATCTCACTTTGCCATCACTGTTTCCGCTAGCAACAGACTTGCCGTTTGGAGACAACGCCACGTTCCACGCTCCCTCTCTCCCATCATCACGCCAGTCATTGCCAATTTGTACGCCGCTCTCTAGGTCCCACAGTCGAAGTGAATCATCATCCGAACATGTGATGATGCGTCGTCCGCCGGGCAGGTGCGCAATGCCTGTTACCATCTTCGTGTGTCCTCGCATCGTCTGGCGGGGCTGTGTCGCAGACGCCTGTTTCATCTCAGAGGTGAGTAGAAGAGGCATAGTGGGCGCCTCAACGATGTTTGATCGTATGCAAGGGCAGCCAACTAAGGTCTTTGCAGTGGAATCAGTGGTTCGGAGGGCAAAGATTTCTGGTGAGTCGACTATCTTGAGTCTTTCACCTCGGTTCTGATTAATATATGCGCACGAAACATTGCTCCTCAGAAGGTTCGCTTAGAAAGAATCAATCCTGACTCACTAGATGTTTCTGACTACCTATAAAGCCGTTGTTACAGTGCTCTTAGACGATTGGTAGGTCACCTTTCGAGGATCTGGGCAGTGGTGAATTCTAACTGGGAACAGCGCCCAAGGTAAGAATTTACTACTTACCTCCAGTACCGTTCAGCAATCAACACCAGTCTTAAAGAAGAGGGACGGCCTGACAACTATAACGGTCGACGTTTTGTCTGGAGTGGCAGAAGCTGGGTGTATTCGTGGAAGTCGTTCAGCAGTAAGGTGCGTCTCATGCGTTATCCTCGTGTTTCTTACACAATCCAACAAATGCTGTGTAGATCTAGTGCTCGCACCCGAGTTCTAGCGCTGGCACTGTGGGCATCTTTATCTTGGCTATATTGTTTACCTTGGGCAGTCTTCAAAAACTTCCAACATACTGAACGTCATCGCCACTTCCCCAGGCTCCCTTCGCATGCCAGGTCTATAGGTCATCGGCAACGTCCAGACCTCCTCAAATCGATACGAAGAACAGTCCTTGCCAAGTAAACCATCGATGTCCAATCTCCATCCTAGCAATGTCCACAGGTTCTACAGCGCCAAATCAAGTAATTCGGCCCTCATCAAACCTTCATTCCGAATCTCATGTTAGTGTGACGACCCGTCTCAATAGTCCCTTAGCCAAACAGATATCACTTGTTTTTGTTCGCCACAAAGCAAGCATATCGCGAACTGCATCTACTTACCGATCGATCATAAACGGAAATATGATGGCACGATGGCGTGTGCCGAGCAAAGCAATGAGTCGTGTTTGAATATGACTCCAAGGAAGGACCAGGAAGGACCAGAAACTTGTCCACTCGTAGGTGATCACTCTTACCTTCTCTCTCGCATCTCGCCAGTCTCTTTGCCTATTTGTGCGTTAATCTCGAGGTCCCACTGTGGTCTGAGTGAGCCGTCATTCAAACATGTGACAATGCGTCGTCCGCCGAGCAAATGGACAACACCAGTGTTACTGAGCGGGTACCATGGCATCACACCCTCTCGGCGGTGGGCAATGTCTGTTTGATGCTGGGGGATGGAGGACTATGTTAGATGTCTTTCGAGCCTGGCTGTTACTTAGTCGCGATAGTTTGAGCCGGTCATGTCGATGGCTGGATGTGACTTGGTACCATGATTTGCAATTTTGACTGGGGTAGTCAGAACGCGAGTCCAGCCGTAGGGGATTGATGCATCATATATTAGCCGAATTAAATAGAGAGAGATACACGGATTTTGTCAGAGAACCGTTGAAAATATGTAATGGACGTTGGAGCATGGGAAATATAGACTCATTACCTATGACGTACGAGAACTCAACGCGAAGGCTTGGTCTGATAAAGGGAGATGCATAGATGAAAGTGCTTGTCGATTGTGTATTGATGACTGTCTGTGCATACGGGAAATTCACAACAGATGAGCACAACGCAATGAATCCACCATATGGATGATTAATGCATCTTGCCTTGATGCTAGCACTTTCCAGTCAGTGAGCAATTGGGAACTAAACGAGACATTCACATAAGTACCTGTTTGTCGCGAACTGCAGCAATTTCCATGGAATGCAATGGGAGTGGATATTTTACTTTGTGGATTGCTCAGCCTAAAGTTCATGGGTGTCAGATTGAGAGCAATGAGAAAGCGATTGAGGAGAACAGGTGAACCGAGGGCACGGAGCTGGGGAGCAGATACACAAAAAATAACTGATTAAATTGTCATTCAAATTTCAAAACGTCGAAACCAAGTGGAAAACTCAACTTTGAACATGCCTACTATCTTGCGCATCATCCGAAAACGCTCGCGGTAATCGATGTGTGTTCTTGAGGTGGGCTGATTCCTGAATGTGGCGTAGCGACTGTCTGGAATGTCAATAAGGTAGCCCTCAAGCACTTTCGGTATACAAAGCGTTGCATTTCGTGACAGAGTTGAAAGTCTCAAAATCAGTCCAATAGATGCAGGCAGCATAAAAGTAGTCTATAGGAACTATAGAAGATACTCGTCTGCAATTTATCTATAGAACAAATCAGTACTACATGAAGCTGGTGAATAAATATTGAATTTTT
>Ga0153976_1000365_pt1 | contig 15727 bp, 15 predicted proteins | sample TSGA060MetaG_FD_104717 | JGI IMG/M metagenome (GOLD analysis project Ga0153976, IMG submission 104717) | Attine ant fungus gardens microbial communities from Georgia, USA - TSGA060 MetaG | ecosystem: Host-associated > Fungi > Mycelium > Unclassified | place: USA: Georgia, Yuchi Wildlife... | reverse complement strand
GCCATCATAGACCACTCCTACCCAAAGTCAAGAATCATCACCTTATTCACTGCGAGATCTTACCAATCACATTCAGGGAAGGTCGAACTATCCAATTGCTTCTGGAGGATTTGGGGATATCTGGAAGTGCATGCTAGTGAACCCCAACGAAGTTGTCCAGGTATGCTCAGCATGTGGTGCCTCCTAGTACTGTTATCCTGACCATGACATAGGTGGCAGTGAAGACCATTCGTACTTTTGAGTTGGATGATGATACCACGATGCGGAAAAATTCAAGGGTAATATCTTTATCTATGGTGTGTCGGTTTAATAATAATGCCTTGGCTTAGAGAGTGCGTCGCGAGCTGAAAGTATGGGGCCGTCTCAAACATGACTGTATTCTTCCACTCTGGGGAGTAGCAAGCGGCTTTGGGCCCTACCCCGCAATGATTTGCCCATGGGTTCTTAATGGAGCTCTGACAAGCTTTCTTGAGCGCCAACAAGAAACGTTGTCGTCTCAAGATAAGTTATCCCTTGTAAGCCTTCTTTGCGAGTATTGCACATGTGTGCTGATACACATCAGCTGAATGATATCGCCCTTGGATTGCAATACCGTGAGTCATCCACCCCTCCGTGCGATTTTTCCAATCTCACGTCTTCAGTCCATAGCAAATCAATTATCCATGGTGACTTGACAGGGGTATGTGCGGCCACCCACAGCAGATGCGCTATTTCACTCATTTGATTGTTCAGTCAAATGTCTTGGTTCAAGGGAATGGTCGGGCATGCCTAGCTGACTTTGGTCTCTCAACCATGGTCCTGGGTTTCACTAATCCCTCCTATTTCACGAGATCTATCAGGGGGAATATCCGATGGGCAGCTGCAGAGCTATTTGAAGTACCAGATGATGATGATGATGACAACATAATGGTGTCGCTTAGCATCGAGTGTGATGTATACTCATTTGGCAGTATTGCCTTGCAGGTCGGTAACTTGGAATTTGGAGGCGATAAATCCTGCTCACTTTGCGCGTGCCCTAGGTGCTGACTTGCAAGGTACCCTATTATAATGTAAAGAAGGATGAGGTAGTGTTGGTACAAGTCATCACAGGTAAGAAACCAGTGCCTCCCAAAAAATCGCATATAGCCCCCCCGCACTGGGAGTTCATACAGCGATGTTGGTTGTCTCGTGCGTGGCGTCCGACGGTTGGAGACATTGTAGCGTTTGTAGCACGCGAACGAGACGCTCTAGTCTCCTGAAGTGATTAGAGTATCATGGCATCCGAGATATGTAACATTTATATACTACAACTGCTATCTATGCCAATGCGCCGACGGCCACGGGTCTCTGCTGGTCAATACCATCGTTACCATCCTTTCAAGATGCTTACTGAAACTTTCCACTAAACGTCTCAAGCATCTCAGTTCTTCCGTCGCAATAACCCATATGTCCTCTGAATTGTCGCAACCGGGGTGATCTACTTACCCGACACAAGAATCATCGCGACCGGCATTAAAATATAGCATGCCAAGATAGGCGAGGCGAAAACGATGAAGGTGTTTGGCGCTTGATGGACCTCGAATCAAAAGAAGCTTCGTCAGAGGATAAACTAAATTTAAACCGAAGGCACCGAACTTCGACTTCCAATTTGCGCTGTGCAGTCAGTCTGCGGCTCTGTCCAGGATTCCTGGACACGCAAATGATCTATGATGCTTCTGCCAGGTTCAATACGAGTGTTGCATGATGAATGAATAGAGAAAAACATCTTAGAGAGAACCGGAATATGATCCCCTCTGGAAAAGACACAGATTTAGGTATTCTATCGCTTTGGGGCTACCGCTCACCAGAGGAATATCAAGTGCACGTTGATGCTGTAGCGAAGGACTGGCGAGAAAGTGTCAATCATGATTCATCGACATCATCCTTTGGCACGATGTACGCGAGCGAGAGTGAGAGAATGGAGAATGGGTCACATAACTTACGTTTATGATCATGTTGCTTCCCATCTGCTCGTTCATTACTCCATTTCTGACATCGGTAAGGCGTGGATATAGTCAAGGGCCTCAGTATTCGCGAAGAGTGAGGCTCGTGTAAATCCTGACACCCATTACGTCTGACACCCGCTTCTTGTACCTTGCAATACATTTGATACCTGAACCTCTTCATGTAATTTATCGCATCTACGATGGTGATCGTATCGCTGGCTGCGCCTTGTGATGGGGGCGGAGAGAGCCGCACGGGTGGTTAAGTAGTGGTATCTGTGTGCAATGAGACTATTAAGTACGAGGAAGGGAGAAGGAGACGGGCCATGCGAACCTGAGAGTCGATATTCATAAGGAAGGACTCTCTTTGCATCGTTTTGGGGGAGATATGAACGAAAGAGGGACTGTTGAGCATAGCATTGTCTCCAAACGGCAAGACAGTTCCTAGCAGATGGGATATGTCTCCGAGGATGGCGTGTCATGGGATGTTCAATCTCCGTTGACTTTAAAAGGTGTCTCGTCCTTGTAGCACTCTGTATAGCACGACGACTCATCTATGCAGTTCGGATACCTTGATCTGCATAATTTGTGTTGAGATCGGCAATCGCTTTCCCCGTTTCACCTGAAGAAGTAGATGAGGACATCGGATATGCGGATAGCTCACCCTCTCCGAATTACCATGTAGACATAGTGTTCGATAATATTGATCCCAGTACATCCAAAGTATAGTGGAGAGACACTTGTTCCCAATCATTCCTATCTAGGCATGTCTGGACAATTGTGGCAGCGTTTGTGTTGCGGCGGGGGAGTGGCACGGGTTTCTTGAGCTTGTAGTGATGTATTAATCAAACGAAGTTCTACCTAAAATGCGGCGCGATGTATGCGATTATAAAGAAATGAGCGCGACGAAACCAGGAAATCGCTCCTCGGGCTAAACCTCTACCACGTTCCGGGCTGATCTCAAGTACAAATGCATATGGGGAAACCCCAAGGCTTTCCCTGGAATATTTCACGATAATCAGTGGAACTGCGACATGAGTGGACTCACATACTGCTTGAATTCGAAATGTGAGTTGTAACGAGAAAAGAACGGCGGTTATATAAAATACACAACGAGGTTGCTGGCCTTTATGGCAGACGATCCGTCGTTCGTAATACGATCCGAGTCTTCGTCAAAGCACCGAAGGACATTAAAGAACGTTACGAATTCCCGATTGGTCACCTTGCCCGGTAAGTTCGGAGACGCTACGAAGATGTTGTTAAAGTGTGTAGCATAGGCTTGAGCATTCTGATAGTTCCTGATCTCTTCGCCCTCCGGAATCTCGGCAAGAATTGGTGAAGGGACATAGATGTAGCAATAGAAGTGCTCACAATGTAGGCATGGCGCTCCACCAACGCTTGCTCTATTTGAGAGATTGCGTTGGGAAAATCAGCATGGTGTACATCCCCGGCGCGCCACCATCTGCCACCTCCCAAGTGATTGTTGACGTCCTCCCTTGACCATCTCTGCAGGATAGAGACCCTGATCTACAAGGAGCTAAATATTTTGTTTCGAGATTTGCAATCGCACTCTCCGCGTCACCTGAAGACGTGAGTAATCCGATGAATGATCGATAGATACGTTAGAGTCTCGGCGAACTTGATTTCAAGGAAGTCCTGATATATCTTCAAAATGGTAGGAACCACAACGAATAAAGGGAAAAATTATTTCACAAGGGATTCATTGAGGTTGGGTGTCTTCTAGAAATAAACGCGGTCTCAGTACCTAACGTGACGATGAGCGACGGTCCATAGTACGACTCACAGAGTCAGGTGTGCCTTACCTATAGTCCCAAATATAGAATTCGTCATCAAACGGAAGACCACACTCCGCAAGTGCTTCTTTCTTGAGCTGAAAGAGAATCTCGCGCTCCTTCTCTCTGGCAAGACACAGCTTGGTTTCAAGAAGGAACTGAGTTCAACTGACAGGTGCACATATATATGTTGGTACGAAAGTTGGCACACTCACTTTGCTTCCGTAATGTAATCTGCCCGCGTGTCCATAGCTAAACATAGCCGCGATGCGCCGACCCAGGTCAAGTGCCTTCTCGAGTAATGGCACATTTTCTTTGAGTCGGTCCTCGAATGCCTCTGGAGCTCTGCGTCACGTGGTTGGGTTATGCGCGAATTTGAACTGAGATATACAGTATTGGATGGCTTATTGAATCACAAAATTGAAAATTTGCCTCTCAAACCACAACAACTGCGTGGATCCATTTAAAAATATTTTTCCTATATGCAAGGACATCTGAGAGATGCTCTCCATAAGTTTTGAAGAGAAAAAAATCAGGCATTCGAGCACAGCATCAGCAACAGTGAGGAGGTGCTTGAAGTGCCGGGTATGATGAATCATGTGACTAATAAGCTAAATTAGGTATGAAAACCGTACCAAAGACTACATTTTCTGATTCAAATCATGTTATTTCATCGCCAGGACATCCTCCATCAACATCAAATTCCTCGCGATGTCCTGCTACAGGTTACTTATTTTGATAAATTCAAAGGGGCTGAACACCTGAAATATTTTCCAGCCATTTTTGATGTCTTTAGGCTATACAAAGTAATACAATGTGAAGCACAAATTTCATTTTGGCCAAATTCGGGTGTTTTCGAGTGGTGATCACACAATTTTATCATCTTTTCTCAATCAATTTCATTGGCGTTTTTTGGGTGGTGCAAGAGGTGCAGGTCTATCATGGATTTGAGGTGCATTGAAGGTGTAGAAATGTGTTGTTGCGATGTTATGAGAGAAGTGATTCATTGAACCGTCCTGTGTCATTGACCCTTCCATAACTGTAGACATGAGTATTTGATAGGGTTTGTGCCGGTGCATCCATGCCATCGTGGGCAGGCACTGTTTTCCAGTTGTTCCTATGAGCCAGGCATGTCTGGATGATCGTGGCGGCGTTTGAGTTGCGTGGGAAATTGGTACGGGGTATGTCACGCGCGGCACCCCGGCCAATACACAATGCCATTCAAAGTCCGAAAGCACGCAAAGGCACACCATTCAAATGCGCGGACAGATCCGAATGCAAAACAAAGCGGAGACTCAACAACGCCGTGATTCCCTGATTTGGCCTGACTGTCATGCTGCACCCATGAATCATGAATAGCACACTGCAGTGCTGTTCTATCAACACAGAAATACCTGCAGTATATGAGGAATGGTTTATTTTATATAAGTCGAAGTTCCCATGATAATAGGTTTATGGGACCTGGGTGGATCTTGATTTTAGTGTCCAAAAATCGCTCGTTTTTGGGACACTCATACAATGTTTCATCTCGGGAAGGCTCCTGTGTCAATTTTAAATTTTCAGCTTTTTCAATAGATGTTAATGCTTGTTCTCCACCTGTTGCGAATCAAATATATGTAGAATTCTGAGCTCTGAAGTGCGATGTGCATTACGCATCCATTGTGCATTACGTGGATAATGATAGTACACTCCGAGATATGCTTGCTTTTGTGGCGAACAAAAAATAAATGATCTCTGTCTGGCTACGAAACTATTGAGTACAAGGAGAGAACGAATGAGATGGGTCGTCATACGAGCATGAGATTCAGGATGAAAGTTTGATGAGGGCCATATTGCTTCAGCCTTCAGCTGGCGCTGTACAAGTTGTGGACACTGCTGGGACGGACATCGATGGTTTACTGTTCTTCCCATCGGTTTCGGGAGGTATGGACTTTGCCCATCAACTACAGACATGCCACCCGAAGGGAGCCTGGGGAAGTGGCGATGACGTGCAGTACGTTGGAAGTTTGTCAAGACTGCCCAAGGTAGACAATAAGCTAAAATAAAGATGCACAGAGTGCTAGCGCTAGGACTCAGGTGCGAGTGCTTGATATACACAGCATTTATTAATCTGTGTAACACACATGAAGATAACGCATGGGAAGCACCTCAGTGGACTGCTTCCACGAACATTCCCAGCTTCTACTACTCCAGACAAAACGTCGACAGCTTTCAGGCTGTCCCTCTTGTTCAAGAGTGGTGTTTATTGCTGAGCGGCGCTGCACGTGAGTAGTAAATTCGTACCTTTCGGACGCTTTTGCCAGGTAGAGTTGACCACTGCCCAGATCCTCAAAAGGTCACCTGCGAATCGTCTAAGAGCGCCAAAACAACGGCTTCATACATAGTCAGAAACGTCCAGTGAGTCAGGATTGATTCTTTCAAAGTAACCCTTTTGATGAGCCATGCCTCGTGTGCATATATTGATAAGAACCGCAGTGAAAGAAGATAGGTACGTCGACTCACCAAAACCTCTGCCCTCCGAACAACTCATTCCACTCTAAATTCCCTAGCTGGCTGCTCTCGCAAACGATCGAACATCATTGAGGTGCCCAGCGCCCACTATTCCTCCTGCACCCGCCGCTAAGATGACATCGACGTCCGCGACAAAGCCCCGCCAGGCGATGCGAGGACACACTGGTGTGATAAGAGGTATTGCGCATCTCCCCGACGGACGGCGCATCATCACATGTTCGTCTGATGGTTCACTCCGACTATGGGAGATAGAGAGCGGCGCACAGATAGGCGATGACTGGGTTGATGGTCGGAAAGAGGGAGTGTGGAGCATAGCATTGTCTCCAAACAGCAAGACAGTTGCTAGCGGAAGCAACGATGGAAAAGTGAGATTGTGGGATGTTGAGACGAAGAAAGTTGCCGCTAGATGGACCGGACATACTAACGCTGCAAGGTCATTGTGCTGGACTGTAGATGGTGAGCGGGTGGTGAGCGGGTCTCATGATGGGACAATCAGAGTATGGGATGTCGAGAGCGGCGACACAGTTCTAGGTCCAATCAAGACCGGGCACGAGCGTGTGTTCGCTGTGATCTACTCACCCGACACAACAACGATTGCGACCGGCGGTTACAACGAGAATGCATTAAAAATCTGGGATGCAAAGACAGGCAACCTGCTTTCCACAATCGAACTCGATTATCGCGCTTGGAGCTTGGCATGGACCTCGGATCAAAAGAAGCTTCTCACCGGGTCATATACCTCGATTAGGATATTTAATACCGCCACATGGCAGCAAATCGCCATTCTGGAGGGTCACGCAGACACCGTCCGCTCTCTCTCCTTGGTTCAGAACGACCGCCTCCTTGCGAGTGGATCACGCGATAAAACAGCGCGTCTGTGGAATCTCGACACAAATCTACCAGTCGGTCCCCCCCTACAGCATCAAGACTTTCTCCATAGCGCAGCAATTTCTGCTGATGGAAAGCTGCTAGTCACGGGTTGTGATGACAAAAAGGTGTACGCATGGGACATTCAATCCACCCTAAAGGATGCTGGCCTTGAAGAACTCTTGTCCATTCTCGATGTGAGCATAAATTGATCACTCATTCTATCTCACTGACAATATTGGTTGTTTCGTGCTGCGAAATTCACTCAAGCAGGATGTAAGAGATGGTCAGTTGTAACATTTTCAATCATTCTAACATCGCCATTATAGACCACTCCTACCCAAAGTCCAGCCTACCTTAGGGACTCCCATCAACTTCCGACAGGTTTGTTTGACGATGAGGTATGTTGTCAACCTCGCGTTACTTAACTGTCATTCAGACCTTAATGCTCTCAGTCTTCCGCAACACTTGGCACCCACTATCAGCAACTGCATGATGTCTTCCCGCCAGATGTCGCGCCTGTGGACGACGCCCGGGAATCTAGTCAAGAATCATTAGCTTATTCACTGCAAGATCTTACCGATCGCATTCAGGGAAGGTCGGACTATCCAATTGCTTCTGGAGGCTTTGGAGATGTCTGGAAGTGCATGCTAGTGAACTCCAACGAAGTCGTTCAGGTATCCTCACCATGTGGTACTTCCTAATGCTGTTATCCTGAACATGAAATAGGTGGCAGTGAAGACCATTCGTACTTATGAGTCGGATGATGATGCTTCGATGCGGACAAATTCAAGGGTAATATCTTTACCCGTGGTGTGTCAGTCTAATAATGATACATTGGCTTAGAGAGTGCGTCGCGAGCTGAAAGTATGGGGCAGTCTCAAACATGACTGTATTCTTCCACTCTGGGGAGTGGTAAGCGGCTTTGGGCGCTACCCGGCAATGGTTTGCCCATGGGTTCTTAATGGAGCTCTGACAGGCTTTCTTGTGCGCCAACAAGAAATGTTGTCGTCTCAAGATAAGTTTTCCCTTGTAAGCCTTCTTTGCGAGCATTCCACCTGTGTGCTGACACACATCAGTTGAATGACATTGCCCTTGGATTGCAATACCGTGAGTCATCCACCGCTCCATGCAATTTTCCAATCTGATGTCTTCAGTCCATAGCAAATCAATTATCCATGGTGACTTGACAGGGGTATGTGCGGCCACCCACACAGATGTGCTCCGTCACTCATTTAATTCATCAGTCAAATGTCTTGGTTCAAGGCAATGGTCGGGCATGCCTGGCCGACTTTGGTCTCTCGACCATGGTCCTGGGGTTCACTAATCCCTCCTATTTCACGACCTCCATCAAGGGGAATATCCGATGGGCAGCTGCAGAGCTATTTGATGAAGATCACACAGCAGTGTCGCTTAGCATCGAGTGTGATGTATACTCATTTGGCAGTATTGCCTTGCAGGTCAGTGACTTGGAATTTGGAGGCGAAAAATACTACTCACTTTGCACGTGCTCCAGGTGCTTACCTGCAAGGTACCCTACTATAATGTAATGACGGATATTGCAGTGTTGGGACAAGTCATCAGAGGTAAGAAACCAGAGCCTCCCAAGGAACCACATATATCGCCCCCGCATTGGGAATTTATACAGCGATGTTGGTTGTCTCGTGCGTGGCGTCCAACGGTTGGAGACATTGTAGCGTTTGTAGCACGCGAACGAGACGCTCTAGTCTTCTGAAGCGACTTAGAGCACCACGTCATCTGAGTAATCATATATGTACCAAACTGATCAGCCGCTTGTCCTCACTCTTCTGCCACTCTCAACACTAATTATTCCCAAAGCGAAGTATCTTCTCTCGCCATCCTCCTGTTGTCAACGTTGTTGAAGTGCAAGAAGGGTGTTCCCTTCTGGTTCGCCCTCGGATCACCATGGTCTGATTGTTTTCATGCAGTCATCATACTTCCCTTATGTATTGGTCAGTATCAACAAGTCGTACAGTCGATATCTCTCCCTTGGGCAGATCAAATAGACGAAGGACAGTCATTATGATCTCACCCCAAGTAGGCCACATCATGGGCATATTAGAGGTAGTCGTTCCTTCTTAACAAGTACCAGTAATTATGTAGTGACCACCAGCCTGTGACGAAATCCGACTCTTCGAGTTGCGTGCAAGCCCTAGGCATAAATATTCCAAATAACACTAAACCAGCTCGCTCAATGCTCCCGATCAACACTCCCTCAGCACCTCCAACGCCCGTCTCCTATCATCGGACTGCGCGCGCCCATGCCGACTCGCATACCCAAGGCTCATCGCACGCACCCCCGCCTCTCCTCTCACTGTCTCCACAGTCGACGTCGGACTACGCCCGAACGTCGATTTCAACGGTGTAATAGGCGTCTTCCCGCGTTTTCCAGGCAATCCGCTCATTGCCCAGCTCACTTCCACAGAACGTTTGATGCTCCAAAGCCAGATGAGTACAAACACGGGGTGCTCACTAGAACGTTGAGCACTGGGAAGAGATCAGGGTAGCGTGCTGCTACTAGGAGCTCGAAGAAGTGGAGGGCGACTATTGCTGTGACCTGGATTCAGCTGTGAGCGAATCGTGAAGTATTACAAGAAGCGCTGCATACCGAAGATACAAGTTCAACGAAAGATCACATCGTAGCTTACATGGATTGTGACCGATTAATCGGTTCCAGAGAAGAAGCATTGTAAGGGTACTGAAGCCCTAATCCATCTGTTTTGAGTAACGGCCACATACTACCAGTGAGACGACGGCTGTTAGCGGTGAAAATGAATTTCGAAGTTTATACTGACCTGAAGACACCGACGTTGTTGCCCAGCGCTTCCCATGAGAATACATCATCGGTAGGTGCAGCACCCGACAAGAGGAGTGTGAGAGGTAGCAGAGGGACGAGAATAGTCTTCTCATGCACCTGAAATGAGAACAGGAAGAATGAGATGGAACAGGTTAGGAGTGCATATGGTAGGAGTGGCAAAAATGGCGTTGGCGTTGGCATTACGGCGTGGGTTTGTGAAGCAGACCTGTTGACTGAGCCATTTTTATTGCCTGTTTGCAACCGGGTCTTGTGACCACCAAAGATGAGCGCGGTAACAGCAAGCAGGAATCCGAGAGCAGTAAGCCCGGCGGAGGTTTTATGAGAACGCCTTCTCGACCATCAAACACTCGCTTCCACTCCAGCACTAACACGTTTCTGAAGCACCAAAAGTTGGCAACTTTATCTTCGAAGAGACCACGTCCAGATGGAAAGATGCGGGTGATAGGAGCGGCGATAGTAACAAGAGGTGAGAAGGGAGGGAGGAAGGGTGCGAAGAGGATTATGAAGGTCAATACTGTAGTCAGCGCCAGGCGGAGAAATAAGGAGTGCTGGAGAGAAAGTTTAGTTATCGGGAATGGTCTTGCAACTGTTGCAGACTTACCCATTGACTGGGCCTAGATACATGCATTTTGCGATCAGGTAAGAGCCGATTGCAGGTGCGTAGTAAAGAGCCATCTGTTTGAAACCTAAACTCAAGACGAAGAAGAGAGTTCCAAGGAGATCATGCCCGGCTGCAAGAGTTGCGAGCGAGTAGTGTTAAACCTAACAGAAGGTGTTGGAAGGAGTCAAAAATTCATAATTGCGAGTGACTTGCCTAGCATAACGGAGTTATATTGGAAATGACCGAAATCAATCAATAGAAGGGCTGGATAGAACAGTAATGTGAGCAACGCAGAGTGCTGCTCACGATATCATGTTAAACTCGGAGTTGAAATGACAAGCGATTGACCAACGTACTCGTTTCCTAGATGAGCCCTTCTGAAGGCGTGTGGAGTCGAAGCCAGTGGAGGGTTTGTGATACCTGCAGGAGATGTCGCCAGGGAATGGCTGCAATGATTTCAGCGTGATGAGTTTCTGAGCTGGGATAGACATAGGCACTCCTCAAGCTGGACTGGATGTTTAAAGATGATAGGTGCCCTACACTGTTGATGCTGGACACGGAGGCACGAATTCGAAGGGTGGGTGGTTTGTAACCATTTCCTCGGCATTTACGCTACCGTTACAAGCGGTGGAGAGTTTCCTTTCCTTTCCTGCCTTCACGAGTTTCTCGTAGACTTGACCCATGCCCACTTTGTTGCTACTCTCGCTGCGGCGGGTGTCAGCAACCATCTGGAAAGAGTGCGCGAGAACATATACCTCCTGCAAAGGTTGAGCTCACCAATTGCGGATTTGTAGGCAAATTCGAAAGAAAGCCCCCCTCAATCTCATTCTTGAACCTCTTCTCCAGTTCTGCGGACAATCAGAATATGATGCACCTCGAGTACGCGGAATTGCTTACTTTTCATCTCATCGCGCTTGCTCTTCACTTCGGATTTTGCGTGCGATAACGTTGTCTCTGCTTGCTGGAGGACTTTATTAGCAGCGGCAGCCTTTGCCTCCGCGTCAGCGAGTTCCTCGTTTTTCTCCCTATAGGAATTCAGCGTTAATCAGGTCCTCATCATCGAATGCAGAACTACCTCGAGACATGGTCAATATCAAGCTCCATCGTATCTACTCTTGCATCCTTGCCTATCAACGTTCAGAATTTGGCATTGCACGACCCGAGGTTATAATTAATCATCACAAGGGAAAAACGTTGAATGCTGAACTCACATGTCCTTGGTATCTGAAGTCTTACTCCGCATCTCTGCTCACTTGAGGTCCAGCCGAGCCCTCGAATCTGCCTGCACGCTTAGGCTTCGAAGTTCCGTGTTCGGCGAGTCGTGTCGGTCTTCCGTGCTCCGTGCCTTTGCGGCCAGTTTTGCATGCAATGTTGTCAGTCATGTGCTGGACTCCCTCTTCCTTGCGTCTGAGCTTCTTCTCATTCTGCCTATCCTCCTCCCGCTTTTCCTCCTTCTCAAATGGTGGGAGCAGAAGCAGCGTTGGTGGGGGTATCATTGTTGGCACGAATGGGTAGCGCTCGCTAGTGCGGAATGCCGGAGTTGGGGCTCTATACACATACTATAGAGGCCATGTGAATATAAATTGTATTATCGATTTGTTGACCTAGCACTCTTCTAAAACGTGTATACTTATAACCTTCAACTTGTGGATTTAGCCGGAAGACCAGTGGAAGTGAAGCACCTTGCAAATCGTCCTGTACAGCAGCTATCTCTCTGTGTTGTTGATCAGGAATGTGTGGTCAGAGAAGTCAAAAGCAGACTGACTTGAGAATCTGCTCCTTCTTTATCGTATCTTTTACTATGTCGCCGCTTTGTTGCTCAGGCCCACCCCAGGCAGCAGTGACCGTTCCGAAATCATCAAACGACAAGCGTGGTGCTACCGTGCTAACTTCTGATTTGTTACTGAAACTGTGCAAATTGATTACATAAACGGTTGGTGTCCTGTCGTACTAGACATTATATAATGTCAATTGAACGACTTCATAGAAGAATATCTCATAATTCTCATTCATCGCGACTTGTACCCCGACATCATGTTGGATCCAGAGAAACTCGTTGGTGCAGGGGTTGCCAAAATGCCGAAGCACACTTCGTTGTTGTTTGACTTGTACTGGTGATCAAGGCTGGAGTAGCTCTTGCCTCGTCAACTTGAATGATCTCATCGGTCGTAGGTCTTTGCCTTTCCACAAATTCCTTCAAGTCAAGGGCATTCGTCATGTTTAAGTATATTCGATTTGCAAAACTGTCGGAGCAGACCGTGGCTTACGTTCGTAAGCTGGGTCCACATTTTGATATTGAGAATGAAGGTCTAGTAGATGAGGGCCATATTGCTTCAGTTGGCTCTGTACAAGATGTGGACATTTCTAGGACGGAGACTAGACATCGATGGTTTACTGTTCTTTGCATCGGTTTGGGGAAGTATAGACCCGTCACCTACAGACATGCCATCCGAAGGGAGCCTGGGGAAGTGGCGATGGCGTGCAGTACGTTGGACATTTGTCAAGCTGCCCAAGGTAGACAATATCCTAAGATAAAAATGTACATAGTGCTAACGCTAGGACTCGGGTGCGAGCGCCTGATATACAAATTTGTTAATCTGTGTAACAAACACGAGGATAACGCATGTGACCATTGCGACGCACCTTATTAGACTGCTTCCACGAACATTCCTAGCTTCTACATACTACTGCAGACAAAACGTCCACCGTTACAGTTTTCAGACCGTCCCAAGACTGGCATTGATTGCTGAACGTTCGAACGGTGCTCGACGTGAGTAGTAAATTCTACCTTAGACGCTTTTGCCAGGTAGAGTTGATCACTGCCCAAGTGCGCCGCAAGAACGTCCTCATACGTAGTCAGAAACGTCCAGTGAGTCAGGATCGATTCTTTCAAAGGAAATATTCTGATGAGCAATGCTTCGTGCACATATACTGATAAGAACCGAGGTGAAAGGAAATAGGTGCATCAAGTCACTAGAAACCTCTGCCTTCTAAATAACTCATTCCACTCTAAATCCCCTAGCTGACTGCTCTAGTATACGGTCGAACATCGTTGAGGTGCCCAGCGTCCACTTATGCCTCCTCCACCCACTGCTAAGATGAAATCGACGTACGCGATAAAACCCCGCAAGAGGATGCGAGGACACACTCATTTGGTAACAGGTGTTGCGCACCTCCCCGACAGACGGCGCATCATCACATGTTCACATGACGGCTCACTCCGACTATGGGAGATAGAGAGTGGGACACAGATAGGGGGTGACTGGCGAGATGGCAGGGATCATCCAGAAGTGTTCACCATAGCATTGTCTCCAAACAGCAAGGCAGTTGCTAGCGGAAGCAGGGATGGAAAAGTGAGATTGTGGGACGTTGAGACGAAGAAAGTTGTCGCTAAATGGACTGGGCATACTGGCACTGTGATGTCGTTGTGCTGGAGTGTAGATGACGAGCGGGTGGCGAGCGGGTCTAATGATGGGACGCTCAGAGTATGGGATGTCGAGAGCGGCGACACAGTTCTAGGTCCAATCAAGACCGGGCACGTGTATGTGTTCGCGTTGATCTACTCACCCGACACAACAAAAATTGCGACTGGTGGCGGTCACGAGACTGCATTAAAAATCTGGGATGCAAAGACAGGCAACCTGCTTTCCACAATCAAACACGATTTTGCAGTTTCGAGCTTGGCATGGACCTCGGATCAAAAGAAGCTTATCGCTGGGTCATATTCCACGATTGGGATATTCGACACCTCCACATGGCAGCAAATCGCCACTCTGGAGGGTCACACATCCACTCTCTGCTCTCTCTCCTTGTTTGAGAATGACCGCCTCCTTGCAAGTACATCGTGGGATACAACAGCGCGTATCTGGAATCTCGACACGAATCTCCCGATCGGTCCACCCCTACAGCATCGAGACAAAGTCGAAAGCGCTGCTATTTCTGCTGATGGAAAGCTGCTAGTCACGGGTTGTCGTGACAAAAACGCATACGTATGGGACATTCATACCATCCTAAAAGATGCTGGCCTTGAAGACCTCCTGTCCATTCCTGATGTGAGTGTAACTCGATCACCCATTATATCTCGCTGACAATATTGGTTGTTCCGTGCTGCGAAATTCACTCAACCAGGATGTAAGAGATGGTCAATTGTAACTTTTGCGACCATTCTAACATCGCCATTATAGACCACTCCTACCCAAAGTCCGGCCTACCTCAGGGACTCCGATCAACTTCCGACAGGTTTCGTTGATGACGAGGTATGTTGTCAACCCCGCGTTACTAAGCTGTCATTCAGACCTTAATGCTCTCAGTCCTCCACAACGATCGGCACCCACTATCAGCAACAGCAAGATGCCTCCCCGCCGGTTATCACGCCTGCGGAACATGCCCAGGAATCTAGTCAAGAATCATCAGCTTATTCACTGCAAGATCTTACCGATCGCATTCAAGGAAAGTCGAACTATCCAATTACTTCTGGAGGCTTTGGGGATATCTGGAAGTGTATGTTAGTGAACCCCAACGAAGTTGTCCAGGTATGCCCAGTACTCGGTGCTTCCTAGTACTGTTATCCTGAACATGACATAGGTGGCAGTGAAGACCATTCGTACTTGTGAGTCGGATGATGATGCCTCGATATGGAAAAAATCAAGGGTAATATCTTCATCTATGGTGTGTCAGCTAATAATAACGATGCCTTGACTTAGAGAGTGCGTCGCGAGCTGAGAGTATGGGGCCGTCTCAAACATGACTGTATCCTTCCGCTCTGGGGTGTGGCAAGTGGCTTTGGGCGCTACCCCGCAATGGTTTGCCCATGGGTTCTTAATGGAGCTCTGACAGGCTTTCTTGAGCGCCAACAAGACATGTTGTCGTCTCAAGATAAGTTCTCCCTTGTAAGCCTTCTTTGTGAGTATTACACATGTGTGCTGACGCACATCAGCTGAATGATATCGCCCTTGGATTGCAATACCGTGAGTCATCCACCACTCCGTGCAATTTTCCAATCTCACGTCTTTAGTCCATAGCAAATCAATTATCCATGGTGACTTGACAGGGGTATGTGCGGCCACCCACAGCAGATGTGCTATTTCACTCATTTAATTGTTCAGTCAAATGTCTTGGTTCAAGACAATGGTCGGGCATGCCTAGCTGACTTTGG
>Ga0153976_1000364_pt1 | contig 15779 bp, 20 predicted proteins | sample TSGA060MetaG_FD_104717 | JGI IMG/M metagenome (GOLD analysis project Ga0153976, IMG submission 104717) | Attine ant fungus gardens microbial communities from Georgia, USA - TSGA060 MetaG | ecosystem: Host-associated > Fungi > Mycelium > Unclassified | place: USA: Georgia, Yuchi Wildlife... | reverse complement strand
CGTAACTTAGAGAGACCAGTGGTCGCAATGAATCATTCATATTCCAGTAGGCACCCTGAAATTTGAACATGGCAGCCGTTGGTGAAGCTCTGAAGCTTTGCAGCACTGGCAGCGCTCCGTTGAGCTCCTGATACTGAGCAGGAACTTCTCAGTGTCTCTCACACGACAAAATACCATACCAATTGTTAGCAGCATCTCTTTTGATGACTCGGAGCAGCTTCTTCATCGCCACTGCCTCCCGTGACAATACTGTGCTGCTGTGGAACACAAGGGTACGCCAGCATACTAGGACATTTATTCCTATTCAACTATGGAGCTTACTATGTCACAGTTTCTCCGATAGGAAACTGCTTGCAAGAGGAGGGATGGATGAAGATGTTCCCTCTGGTCTATCACAGTCGAGGGAAATGCCCATTTCGAGCGGTGAACGAGGATGAAGTGAGGAAACGAGAGAAACCCTCGCCAGTAATCACTTATCCAATCCCTCTTCTTAACACAGGTTCGTCACCCATGCATAGTCACTACTCATTTGCCATCCATTGCACCATGGAACTACGCCCTTGTATGTTTGAATACCACTCGAATGAGATTCTTGAACAGGTTCACTTTCAGCGTCACGCAGCTCAAAACTGACAGTCATTCAATTCTCTGGCTTCCTTCACCTATTCAATGGAGAGTTTTCTCGTGACTCGTCAGCTTTTCTATCCGTACCGCTTGTTATAAGTATATGCATGCACTGGCAGGGGAAACCTTGATTAGGCAGCACTGCTGAATGAACTACACAGTCCACGGGGACTCGTTGCAGATCCACGAGCGGGTACCCAAGTCAGCAACACCCCGGTGATATCAGTGACTCATAGGAGCCATCTGGTCGCAGCGCCATCTCCTGGAAAGATGCCGAAATTCTGAAATGGATCAACGTTGCAACTATAAGAGAACATTGCAGCTGAAGTGCCGCATTATATATATCGCTCCCTTTGCAACTTGAACTCCGTTCTTCGGCGGCTCGGAGACTTCTTTGACCTGTTGTCGCACACTTTTAGGTCATGTGGGTCTCCGAAAGGTGACGAGCCATAAATAGCGCTCCTGCTAGTCTCGTATCTCTGAAATCGGACGCTCATTCCTGCGTCTTCCTGTCTAGTCGAAAACTCGCGTACACCATGGAGACAAACGTGCATACCACTGCACAGACAGGCTTCGGGACTGGGACGAATGAACTATATGATCGGTAAGTGGAAAATCCGCCCGTTCTGTGTTAATTTTAATTGCGCTTTAACCAGGGCTCGCCCCTCATACCCCACCGAGTCTCTTTCCTTCATTCGCCACCTTGTCAAGAGCACAGCTCCATTGAACATCGTTGAGTAAGTTATATACGTTACTGTTTACTTACTCCTTTCAATCGGCTTTCAGAATTGGTGCAGGGACTGGCATTTCCACCCGTGCCTTGTTAGCTCACCCTGAGTGGGCTACAAGCATTGGCACATTGAGAGCTGTCGAACCTAGCGACGGCATGCGTGATTTTTGGACTAAGACTGTTATCGACAATCGCTGTACTATCGTCAAGGGAACATTTGATGACACCGGCGTGGAGGATGGATGGGCAGATCTCATTATAATTGCACAGGTGAGTAGTATAGTGCTAATTCAGGCAATTGTGGACGTACAAACCTTCGTTGCCATCCAGGCATTCCATTGGTGCCTCGACCATGGGAAAGCATTGGCTGAGTTTGCGCGTATCCTGAAGAAGGACGGTGCAGTCGTGCTTTTATGGAACCTTGACGATAGGTTCGCTTTTATTCATTTCTTTACATTGATTTTTTTAAACCCCTGGCAGGGACGCCGCAGGGTGGGTTGCACAGGTCTTTAACCGCATGAAGGTACACGAGAACGGAACACCCCAGCTTCGCCTCAATCTTTTGAGGCCGATGTTCTCTACACCTGAGTATACCTCTCTATTTCAACCTCATGAAGAGAAAGAATGGGCATATCATGTTCTTACTACCGACCAATTTGTTACGGATCGTGTCCTGAGCTGGAGTTATATTAGCGTGCTCCCTCCAGACGAAAAGGCCAAGTTAGTGGAGGACATCAAGGGTATCCTTGAGCGAGGAGATGGTAAGGTCTGGATCGGCAAGGAGGAAGGCACGTATCAACACCCGTATAAGACTCTCGCACTTGTATCTAGAAAGAAGTAGAAATGACGAGCTTAACTCGAAATCAAGGATTTGCATACAAATCTCAGGTCATTTATTCGCTCTGCTCTATGTACCTGGTGACCGACGTAGCCTATGTTACCTTACGTGCAAGCCATTAGTGGCTAAGGCAGATTCAATGAGGAAAGTTACTAAATATACACGCTGGCCTTGCCTTTGCTGTGTTCAACTGTTTCAGTTCACAGCAATGATAGTTTCATTGCCCTAGTCTACGATTGTCTACCTTGTGCTTGCCCTCGAGGCAACCCCAATCCGGTACACAACCGACATGATGTGCGAGAGCGATAGAGACCATCCTCGAGGACATTGCTCAGGCAGACTAATGTTGCACTGGGCGCAATGTTACATATCTATCAAACACCAGGAAAAGACGAACCCAGAGGATGTATTGTATGATCCTAGAACAGTGGTAATGGAGGATCTAGAAGTACATCAAATCCGTGAGTGGAGACAATAACCTGAAAAGCCGCTCGTGGCAACGATTCAAGGTTGCAGGAGCCACCGTAGAATTACGATGAGCTGAACCGAGGGCTACAATATATGAGAAAGCGGGTGCTTTACTGCCAGTTGGAGATGCGGAGTAGCACTAGAGATGTCCGTCAGAGGACTAAATAAATTGCGCGAAATATGAAGCTACAGGTACTAGAAGATGACATTAACTTACCGTGCTCTCGGGTATTCTTCTATCTCTGCAAGGAGAGACGGTCCTGCCTCTGGTTGCAATTGGGTAGCCATTCGCATCAATTCAATGTCTTCCTTCTGGGCGAATCGGACTCTGTGAAACTACATCAGTAACTTGTTTAAACACGAACGAGCGTGATGTACTTCGTAGTAGTAGGTACCGTAAAATCCAAAGCGTCTTTCTCTTCCTCATAATACATGAGGTCGATGTCGTAGATTTGCGGCATTGGATCAGATTCCTTCTCCTTTTTCTGGAACCAGCTGAGGCAAAGAAGAGTGATAAGTACGGCCGCCTTCAATCCTCCTCACTAGCAACATAACCACACTAGCGATGGACGTCTCAGATTTTACGGCCTAAGTGCAGTCGGAAAGAACAAACATAGGTTGCTGGCGCGAGAGGAACATCGACGACTTTTGCAGCTTCTCGCTTTGGTCGACGCTCTTTTTGTTTCCCCTTCATGTCTAATGATAGCACCATCCGATGAAATAGTTTGCTGACAACATTCGCGTGAGATGTTGACCCTTCGGCGCAAGCGAGGGATTGGGATCCAAGGTGATTAGCTAGTGGGCGCGCCCTACTGAGCCTCACGCCCGTCTGCCATGTTGCAGCGCCGGCCAGGAATCTTTGTCTGATAAAATATCGAGTTTCGTGACTATGAAACCACATACATCAAGAATGCTTTTTGAACCTTGAATAACAATTTAATATACATCGAATTGCGAGGTGTAAACATGTACGTTCCATTTACCCCTCGAAGCACCACCCTGTAATGGTTGCGCGTGAATTTATGGGAGTACTAGTGGCAGTTGCAATACATTACCTCAGTCTTCAGTTCCACAGCCAGATGATCCTGGAAAGCCGTGAGCAAATCCTCTGGTATCTCCCCGGGTTGTTGCGACATTTTTCCATTCAAGTCACCGCTGAATATAAAGCGTCCATCCTCCGAGAACGCAGCCCGAAGGACCTCGTCCGAATGCTCGTACCGTGCGACCTTTGTTCATATGGGAAGCTTCCATAAGCGAACGGTCAAGTCGCCGCGCCACATGCCGATGCAACAAGGGTGCCATCTGGGTTGAAGATGATATAGTTGATTTGCTCGTCTTCATCATGGCCAGTTCAGGGGTCACCAGCCTGTTTCCAGGTGGAGGCGTTCCAAGAGTGGATAACGGGTTCATTTCATTTGTACCACCTGCCCTGCTGAGAGGAGATGGGCCCGCGCCATCACGAGTACAGATGAGTGAGTTATTCCATGCATCGTGGAAGCTGACGGGTTCCTGAATGCCATGAGCAACGTTTTGAACGAAGTTCGGTTGAAGTCCATTATTTGGATATCTTTGTCCGTACCAACGCCGAGTAAGTTACCGGTTGAAAAAAGGTCGAAACATTCGTTGAGCCTTGTAAAATTTTATACTCAGAGTATCACCTGTCCTTCCGCCAGATGGTGGTTGTCCCACAAAACAACTGCGCGGTCGCATGACCCGCTGGCTAGGGTGTCGTGACCGGCAGGGGAAATGTCCAACCGATCACAACGTTGGTGTAACCATTTAATGGACCTGCCACGACTACCCTCCGAGTCTCAGCATCAAGCACCCATACGTATAGACCCAGTCGCTATTCATTCTTTTCCCGTCTGGACATGGGGCAATGGAGTAGATGACATCCCTATGACCTTCAAATACTCTGACTGGATCGATGTGACCTGCCTGTTATGCTGAGTTGTTCTGCTTCGCTGGATTCCTCCTCTGATACTTATGCTTAATGGAAAGTTAGAGCATCTCAAGCGGAGAGTGCGAGTAACTCGCCTGTCACTGAATATTGAATACTGAAGCTTAAGTGTCCAGTGTCAACAGTGCTGGGTTAGGTTAGTCTATAGTAGCTGCAGGTAGGCCGCGCGCTGCTCTTCGACGTCTATGCACAGCTTCACCTTGGCCTGTCTCGCTCGACAAACACACTGGAAGATACCAAGCATCCATGATAGTATGTGTCTTTGCGGGCTTCTGTATCCCACCCCGCCTATCGTAAGCTGCCTGCATCGTACATCTTGCAGATCCCTTGGATGTGCAGTGAATGCAGATATTATTGGTTTATGAGAGCCTGTACTTTACACGAACTCCTCACATCCCTCTTTCCTCAACAAAGATGGTCCATTACGCGACACAGGTATGCCTAACAACAGCAATTACGATCAACTTTGAGCCACACATTGACAATCACAATTTTGCAGCCATGAACGTCCAGCGCTTCTCATTTGGGCCAAATCGAATTCGTAGGGGCATTCCAACGTACGTTTGTCGGTATCTTCGATGTTGGCATACTGTTGGTATATGTGGAGTGAGAGTTCCAGAGGTCATCGTTGGGAGGGATATGTCAGTGGGGACAGAGTTACATGACGCAACAGTATGGTTAAGCAACTCGGTACTTCCCAGGTTTGTCTCAGAAGGCGGCGAGCCATCATGTGCCCGGTCCATCTGACGATGACTTTCTCGCTCTCGACATCCCACGATCTTACCATCCCTTGGCTATTGCCGCTAACAACTATCCTGCCGTTTGGAGATAATACTATGGCAGTCACTCCTGCATCCCCAAACCACGGCAATTTCCTACATACCAAAACAGGACTGCGAGGATCTGTAGTCCAAATACCAGCAAGCAACACGATCATCTTTGCAGTCTATCGCCACACAACGTGCTTAGTTCGTTTCATCTTTCGATATTATACGTTCATTGGCACTCGCGAATCTACACAGGTTCGTCCTCGCATTCTGATTCTATACATCTAACTAATTCATCGCGTCTTCCACAGCTGTCTGTCATGGCCGAGGTTACATTCTACGTCGTGCTGAAAACCGAACTATTGCCTGTTACAATCTCTGACGACGCTCGGATCTTTAAAACCTTTCAGTACCTCAAATCCGAATCGCGCGTAGCGCGTCGCATTTTGGGTAGGACCTTGTTTGATCAATACGAGTACTACAAGCTCAAGAACCCCGTGGCACTCCCCTGCGGTGTCTATGACTGTGATGAGATCGTCAAGACATGCCTGTGTCGGGACAATTGGGAACAAGTGTCTCCCAACTATACCTTGGATGCATTGGCACCGACGTTATCGGGTAATCATGTCCACATGGTGATCCGGCCAAAGGGTAAGCTGCCAGCGTATCTGCCGATCGCCGATCAGCCCATCCACTCCCTCAGGTAACGCGGAGAGAGACACAAACTATGCAGAAATGTATAGCTGCTTGCAAATCACGGTTTCCACCCTGAAAGGATGGTCAAGGGAGGACGTCAACAATAACCTGGGAGGTGGAAGGTGGTGGGGTGCCGAAGAGGTACATGGTGCTGATTTTCCCAATGCAATCTCTCAAATAAAGGAAGCGTTAGCCGAGCGCCGTACCTACACTGTGAGCACTTCTATTACTGCACTTACACCCCTTCACCAATTCTTCTCAAGGTCCCTGGCGCCGGAGAGATCAGCGACTATCAGAATGCTCACCAAGGCTATCCTACACAATTTAACGACATCTTTGTAGCGGCTCCGAACTCACCGAGCAAGGTCACCAGCCAGGAATTTGCAACATTCTGCAATATCCTTCAGTGCTTTGACGAGGATTCAGGTCACATTACAAACGACAAATCCTCCTTCCTCACGGCCAGCAACCTTGTTGAGTATTTTATATCACCGCCGTTCTTTTCCCATTACAGCTCACATTTCAAACTCGAGCAGTAAGTGGGTCCAATTCATGTCGCAATTCAATTGATTATCCTGGATTGTTTCAGGGAGAAGTCTTGGGGTTTTCCCATATTCGTCTGTACTCGAGATCAGCCCGGGGTATGGCGCAGGTTTTTCCCGAAGAGCGATTTCATGGTTTTATCGCGCTCGTTTCTTTGCCCGTTCCTCATCTCCGAAGTTGTTTCGGACGATGATGAGTCAGGTCGATTCCGTATGCTGCTTGAAGCCATCGTCGTTTCACGAGCAGGGCAGTACTTGACTCGCCAGGGACAGTTTTTCGTCGTGGCGGTTTATTTCCGGGAAGATTTAACTGCAGAGAGATATGTAGTTGCCAATATTGGACCGCGAAGAGTGTGTTGTTCTGTTCATCGTCTCGTTTTGTGTTTCCTCATGGAGAAGCTAGGTTTTCATTGCTCAGACAAATTTTGACCTTGCTACAACGGATGGTGCGGTCGCATTCCTTCGTGAGATGTATAACCTCGTCCCGATGCTTGAGGAATTGGCCCGGAATCTTGACGGGGACATGGTGATCTCCCTCACCGCTAAGGCTAAACGAAAGAAGACGGCCGGGTCAGAATTACACTCAATAGATGAAGCTGACGTAGACGATGAGGCTCAAGATGATCTCGGTGTATTTGGTGCGGATGATATCCAAGCCATTCTGAAGGAGATGAAGTACAAGATCAACTTCATTGTGTTCGGGGTATGTGTCCCCATAACGTCCGAGAATGTGATATTGATAAACCACAATACACTGTGCAGTATCCGCGCATCGCGTCGGTATCGCGTGCTACTCACGAGTCCGAGAAGGGATACCTGAAGTTCGTGAAAGAAGGTCGGAAGGAGATCGAAACCTTGCAATACCTCGCGGGGATTACTTCTCCAACAAACCATACCATCTGCGGCGTCCGAATTTGGCCTGTGCGCGGCGGCAGCATCATATTGATGCCTATGGCTGGCAGCTGGCTTACGCACCTAGAAAATCCCAATGCACACCTGTGGTCAACAGCTAAACAGCTTTTCGAAGCGGTTGACTTCATGCACCAAAACGGTGTGGCGCACATGGATCTGAAGCCGCAAAACGTCTTGATCCCCATCTATGGCGGCCGTCTGTCTATCATCGACTTCGGCGGGTCCCTGCGCGTCGATGGTGTCGGACACAAGTTCCCTGGCATCATTGGCACTACCGCGTACATGGCACCCGAGGTCGCTGCTGGTGAGGGTTGCTACAGCGCCATCCGTGCGGATTTGTGGTCCTGTGGAAAAACATTAGAGGAGCTGTGTCTCAAGTGTCACCCGTCCATGGATCGCGATACGCTGCTCGAGATATCTCGACAACTTATGGATGAAGATCCAGAAAAGCGACCAACATTGTCGGTTGTGCTAGACCGGCTGACCCTTTGTACTGTTGACGACGCTACCATGAGATCAGATTCGCTAGTGTAATATGAATCTGAGCGCTTCTCTTGCGGGCATGCATTTACACCATTGTGAGCAGTTTCTACTCTGTTGCCCCACCGGAAGTGAATGCATGAATGCAATATTAAATGCATACAAAATCACGAGTTCAGTCGAGAGTCGTTTTAAATGAAGATTGGACTCATCAGAACTGCCATGTCAGCAATGAGCAAGCGCTAGATCACCCACATCATGTACCAGTAGGGTATGAAAGGATATGAATATACGATCACTGCAGATATTTATGTAAAATCAGATCCTGTCAAAGTATGAGTGTATACCTTAGGACTTAGGACTCAGACGGACACCTTTCCTGTACTTGGGCACGGTCTTCTATAGCTCGCGCACGGCCTTCCATGGCTCGCGCACTGCCATTGTTTTGCTTGTAGCTCCTTCAAATGACTTGTGATTTTTGTTATCAGATCACAGCATCACTCGGTTCATCAATGCATCAAGGGCTATAACTTTGGGTTTAAATTAGCATACATGTATGCTACTTCTCTTTTTGCAAGAATTAGGGGCTGAGCAGCTATTTCTGTGGTGATTTGACTCTGAGCGCACACCCGTTCTATACTCATCCGCAGGTTTCTGATAAAATACCCGTGAATGCCGCGTGAGTCCGTACCACTAGCGATGCGAGGCGCGCATCCCCAAGGCCTATATCACTGCGGACTCCGGAGCGCCTGCAGAAACGTGACACCGGGATTGGACGAGTGTACATATAATAGCCTGTTTACCAATACAGCCCGCCGCCCGCTGATTCAATGTAACACATTTTGGTACGCGCACGTTACATTTGTGACACGATTCAACGTTAACCCTCATCTCTATACAAGGGTCATCGGACGCAACGATTTCAACCTTTGGCCTGTAAAAAGTAAACTGTCCGAATCATCTGAAACTTTCCAACTGGACATTTCCAGTCGACAGTCGTTCACTCGCTTGCCGCGTCCCAGGTGGACTTTGCATTGTCGCGAGCTCGCTAAATTCAAACGGCGTTATCATGTCTGTCGATCTTCCCCCAAATCCTTATTCACGAGATTCGATGCATGCAAATGCGTATGACCGATGTATCATGTTAGAGACTCATACTCCCAACCTCAATTCCAAACCACCGACACTCGTGTGCGCGAGACTGCTAGGTTACCTCCTTATCCATGCACTAGTCGACAAGGGCCGAGATAGCGTAGCGGACGACATTCTCAATTGTCGATGCAATGAGGACCTTATCGAACTTGCCGATTTTTTCATCACACATTTGTTCCGCTGCTGTGAGTACCCGTTAAAGCTGATGCACACACGTAGCCGAGTCATCATTCATGATCTTGATATTTCGGACTTTCAGTCAAGGCCGCAAAAGACCGTACCCCAACACCATCCAACCATCCGTCAAACCCGGAATTCGAAAATACTCAGGAAATGCTGGGATACTTACTTGCAGAGAGTCCAAAAGACCACTCAACGGCGAAACGCATGGCCAGTATGCCACATCTTGTCATCTGGATACGGTTCATGATTGTTTCAATTAGGCTCTCGCTCGCGATGGGTATCGCTGCATGATTACTGGGCTCTACGACACACACAGCTACGACAAGTTCCCCGAAATCAAGCAAGAGGCTATGTCCTACGGTCGTCGGATCGTCGTCACTAACGCATCGTATATTCTCCCTGCATCAACAAACCAAGGAACAAGTGGGAGCCAAGAATGTGGTTGGAAGGTATGGTGTCTTCGCTGTTGCTGAAAGTTTGTATTCACACCATCCAATAGTATAAATATGCCTCTGGTGTTTGGGCGGTCATGGAGTGCTTTGGGGACATCTCGATCGCCGATGAACTCAATGGTGCCGGTATACATCGTCTCCAGAACATCTTGACTTTGTGTGTGGATCTCCATGCGAAGTTTGATAGCCTTTCGATTTGGCTCGAAGAAGATCCCGTGCGTTACTGACTAAAATGAATTGACTGTTTGTACTCAAATTGCCAGGACACTGCAAACAAATATCATGTTTGCAGCAGGGACCCCATACACATGATGGAAATCCCGGTTACTGTTGTATTCACTTCTAGGGATAAGAAACTCCCCCTACCTGACCCGCGATATCTCCGAATCCATGCAGCATGTGCTAAAGTTGCCCATCTGTCCGGCGCTGCGGAATACATTGATGGGATCTTCAGGGACATGGATGATACGCGGGTGTTGGCGACAAATGGATCCTCCGCAGAACTGTTAAGCTATGCCCTGAGAGGCGACGTTGGACTAACATACTAATGTCATGGGTCGGATCACCTTTACGTTGCCACCATAAATGATTCAAACTATATTACTAGTTCATTGTTTATAGTCTTTTTGTCGCCCGAATTAGCCAATAAACAGTCTCAATAACGAAGTATAGTGGTAATTTTCCTTGTCGGAAAGGCCACATTCCATCGAAGTGGGAAGTACTGTTTTGTCCTTAGGGTAACCCACCCTGTTCGTGAGCTTGGAGGTCGTGATAAAATGCGAATGCATTGTATACATCCATCATGATCAATGATGCTCTCTCAATGTCATCTCACATGTTTTGAAATTCGCCTGCGGCCTGAGACCTGATCCTCGGTTTTGTTCAATTCGCCATGCTGTGCAAGTTTTCGTATAATGCTGTCCCCTAGTACTAATTCGAGGAGGAGGGCTTTGTCGAATGCAAACGTGCCTATATCACGCTAATTACGGTATCGGTTGTCATTGCCAGATAAGAGGTGGCCGCCGCTCGGAGGCGTCTGGGATCAAGGCATGGTCCAGTGTGGTCCCACTTTGCGTTATATATTGCTGCCTCTGCCTCCAGCACGCCGCTTGCTTCAACAATCCCATGCCTCGACATAAACTCTCCTCTCTCGCGGTACATGAAAGCACCATTTCATGGTCCTGTCGCCATGCATCGAATCACGACGCCAACTGAACTTCAGATTGAGCTCTGGTTCACTTGTCTAGCATTGTAATGATCGTCAGGCATGATTAGATGCAAGGCGTCACATAGAGCGTTAAGTGGCATACATGACTTGACTACCTGCATGATAAACCAAACAGAGTCGGGGACTTGGCGCGCGTGTTACATTGGCGTCGCACGATGCTCGCAAGTTGTAGGATACCCCCAACTAGTGTCGAATTAGTTTACCTTACGTCTGTGGATAAAAGAGCCAGTGGAGATTGAGAAGTTCAATCGACCCTCAACTGTGCTCGCACTCAAATCTACACAAAAGAAAAAAAATCGCATTATGACCATACATGTAACATGAGAAAAAGACTGAAGAAAAAGCTCATTGCAACGCATCTGCGACCTTTTCAAGCAGTTCCTTCGTGCTCTTCCCAACATTCTTGTCATCCTTCGCTATTGACTGCCATACAGGTCCGTGATGTGGCTCAGCAGCAACGCATTGTTTAATGACCTCCTCTACATATTCCTGTATAATTCGATCAGTAAGCACCCTGTATACACGGCAATACGACGTACGGGTGTTCCATGTTGGCGCTCGAACTTGAGCCACCATCCCCAATGGTCCCCGATGTCCTTATCCTGTTCCGTAGTTACACTCCTCGAGAACCACTGTCTCGCCTTCTCAATCTTCCTCTCTGCCCAGAACAGCCGTGCAACTGTACATGTGATCAGGGGATTATCTTTGCTCTTCTTCAGTGCATCGACAGAGCGGCTCTTTCTCGTCGGCCGTGGCTCGGCCCATATAGACATCGACCATAGAAGCCCGGATGACGGGCATTCTTGTAGGCCACGGGCGAGCATCGCTTTCGCCTGTACGGCTCCACCAGATCGCTCTTCCACACCAACGGACTCTGCCCACAGAACTTCGTTCGCTGGATTAACCAGCCGTCCCTTCTCTAGCAATGCGCGGGCTTTGATGCTCTTACCATCAAGCTCCTCCAGCTTGCTCGCAAGCACCCATAATGTGATGTCTTTTGGACATGCCTTTAAGCCCGCCGCGTACGATGCACGCGCAGCGGGAAGGTTCTTTTGCATCTGTTGAATTTGCCCTTGAATCATATACAGTTTGGCGAACTTGGGAAATTTAGAGAGGGCAGTGGAGACGGTTTCTAGCGCTGCGGTGTATTGTCCTTGTTGGCGCTCGAATACAGCGGACTTCATCCAGATCTGATAAACAACAGTCAGATCGATCATGGATGCGTCATTTGAGGCGAAACACTTACCCGCTCAGTATCTGCAACTGTCCGTGCACGCACGAGCAGCTCCCTTGCAACGCCCAGCTCGCCATTCTCGGCCTCAAGCTTAACAGCGGCAAGCCAGATTTGCTCACTTTCGGGATTGGCAATAAAGGCCTTCTCGAGAACCTCGCGTGCAGCTGGCACGTCGCCCGCTAGCCACTTCTCTTTCGCTGACATTAGCCAGAGAACTTCTGCCTGCGGGCAATAGTGCACTGCCTGCGAGAGGATCGCGTCGAGCGATTCCCTAAAAATATGTCAGTACAATAAATATATCCCGTAAAAAGACTCTCATACTTAGTGCCGTGCGCCTTCTCTAAATCTGCAGCTTTTCTCCAGAGGTTCCGCTGATCTGGGAAGACCTTGAGAGCATACGCGAGTACAGCCCTTGCGGTTCCAACCATGCCCCTCGCCTCTGCGCTCTCCGCATCGCTAACCCACGTATCCAGCCTGTCCTCTTCCTCAATCTCCATGCTAACTGTAGCTTTGATGATCGCCTCGCACGTCCGCGGGCTACCATCACTCTCACAGCGTTCCGCTTCCTTCAGCCACTGCTCGCGTGTGAGCAAAACCTGGTGACGCCGGAGCCCTCGTACGGCCAGCTCAATTGTCTTGTCTACCATCTCGAGTTCCTTATTTCTTGATTCTGTGGGCTTGTCAGGGTCGGCCGTAGCCTCTTGCTCGAGCAGGCGCCCAGCAGCAATCCAGATCTCGTGTGACGTAGGGACAGACTTTCGTGCCTTGTTCAGCACGGCTTTGGCGCGCTCGGGCGTTTCTAGACGGGCGAGAGCGAGCCAGAGCTCGACAGAAAGAGGAATTACCTCGACTGCGCGGGAAAGGAGGATACGGGCATCAGTAGCTGATTCTTCGAGGTTGACAGTTTCCTTCCATAACCGAACAGAGTTGGGGATGTTCTCGAGTGCTGTGTGTCATGTAAGTAAGCGATGAACCAGTGTAAAATCGAGGGAAAGGATGCGTACCTTTGCGCAAGACACGTTTCTTCGCTTTCACATCTTGTTCGAGGTCGGCTGCTGCCATCCAGATTTTGACGCTCTGACCGACATGTTGAACGGCGTTAGCAAGAATGACCTTGGCATCATCATTGTTCTGGTAGGAATATGAGCAAGGGTGCAGAGGATCACGAAAGTTTCACTTACATGTAATCTTGCGGCCTCGAGCCATACATCATCGCTCTTAGGACACTGCTCACAGCCTGCTTTGATGAGTTTCCTTGCAGCAACCATGCGACCGGCATGTTCTTCTAGGCAGGCAGCCGCGATCCAACCGGGGGCATGCTTGGGATTTGACTTGACAAGCGAGTCAAAAAGCATACGGGCACGCTTGATGTCGCCAATTTCGGCCTCAGTCTTGAGAACAACGCTGTTGAGTGAAGTGAGGTAGCCCTTGGGATCGACGGAGGTAGCCAACCCAGAGGTAGTGGATGTCCCAGAAATCTACAAGACAATGAATATTGCGCCGTGAGTATTATGAACAAACGTACTTGATCGAGTTTCAAGGACAGGATCTTATCACGAGCTTGACCAATCTCAACAAAATTGGTCATGGTACCAGAGTCAGCAGGGGTCTCGAAGCCGTTGGTTTGTTGTTGTCGACTGTCCAAGGAATTCTCGTATTCGGTCTTGGCTCGGTCACCGACAATGATGCTGTCCGGAACCGCAAAGCTCCTATCGTCCTTCCTCCGCTTCTTCCTGGTAAGATTGCCCACTTCTGGTATGCTTTCCCACTCCTGGTCAGTGACAACGGACAAACCACGTTTCAAGTCAGCGAACTGTTGTTGAATCTTGGGGCGCTCAGCTCGGTGCTTAGCAAGTTCTGCGTTCTCTTTCGCCTCCCTGGATAGAAAGAAAAAGTGAAGTAGTTGAATACAAGAAAATTATATAACTAACCGAAAACACACCTGCGTGCCCGACGCCGTGAGTCCATGTTCTGATCAACTTCGTCGTATATTTTGTCGGCCTCTTCATCGTCCTGTTCGTAAGTGGTGCCTGCGAAGAGGCCATATTCATTATCGGGGTCTTGGAATTGCTCTGGATCGATTTCGGGTTCTTCACCGCGCTTAGCTTGGGCTTCGCTGTGAAAAGAATAAGTGACAAGTCAGCTGCAGAGGAGAAATTGGACGCACGCAATAACTTCTGCAGAAGGACCTTCTCTGGCGGGACCGATATCTGAACGTGTCGTGAAACCAGAAGCTCTGTTAAAGTGTTAGTTGGGGTGACTCAAATGATAGATGAAGAGGCACTGACCCTCGACCAAGACCAGCGACATAGGACGCTGGCGCCGGCATGGACAAGAACGCGAGCTTATTTTTATTTGACGCCATTGTAGTTGACGACAATCAAGCGAAGTATGGAGCACGTCGTCCACGACGATGGAGGAAATATGTGGTGACTAAGCGACAATAGGGCCTTCCTGTACAATCTACCCACAGCAACCCTCTGTCCTTCGCTACCTCCGCAACATCCTTCACTCTTCTCCCCACATCTATGCAATTCCTGTGGTCCGCAATGAGGCTCGTAATCCCCTATATTCACGTCTCTTCATCCTGCTTCCGGTCCCGTCAACTTCATAATGACAATTGTCCTATAGTTCCCTGCTACATCACCCCCGCTACCCATTGACTCTGCGCAGGCCGCAACTCAGGTGCGTTGAGGATTGAATATTGAATCCCGAGTGCACCACTCTACTCACTATTTCCAATTACATTTCTTCAGTTGAGACCCACATCAGCACAGTCAATTTCCTTACCCCCTTCCGCTACCACCAGAACACGCCCACGCCACCTATCAAACTGGCGGCCCATTCGTGGGGATCATGCGCCATCGCCTGTTGTCGGTGTTCCTCTCGCGCAGGGTAAATTGGTGCGCTCAGTTGATTTTATCATGATCGTCTAGATCTGATATTTCAACTTGCAGTGCAATGCCGCAACTGCCAGGGCTCCTAAAGGTAACGATGGTTGTATATGCAACGAAGAGTTCTATTCTCGTCCGCCTTCACCAAACTCTGATTCTGAGCGAGCATCTGCACCAGCACAGACCGACACCGGAGAGCATGAAAGTGGTAGGCTGTGTTTCTACTTGTAGAATGGCTTTCCAGCCCACCTTCGGTACTTTCAGCAACCCTTCAGACTCGACCCTTGGCATACTTGTTATTAGTCCTTTCGGACTTATTTGACCCGATAGGTTGCCTTTCCATTATACAACTGGCCATTATAATTGGTTCGTCTGCATTTTCAAATAAGGTTCGAGATTCGAGATCAAAGTTTGTGAGCGCGTAATACAGCCATGGTCTTGGTGAAGATTGCAACGAGCCATCAAGGTAAGTAGTATACAGGGCACAAATACACGAATGCCGGGGCAAGAAATTCGGATCATTTTAGGAACAAGAAAACACTATCCTCACTTGCTTAACAGTTGCCGTCGTCGATGAACCAATGCCCATAAACACCCCAGATCTAAAAGTATGTCAGCT
>Ga0153976_1000363_pt1 | contig 15787 bp, 18 predicted proteins | sample TSGA060MetaG_FD_104717 | JGI IMG/M metagenome (GOLD analysis project Ga0153976, IMG submission 104717) | Attine ant fungus gardens microbial communities from Georgia, USA - TSGA060 MetaG | ecosystem: Host-associated > Fungi > Mycelium > Unclassified | place: USA: Georgia, Yuchi Wildlife... | reverse complement strand
GAAGTTTTATCACCTCAAGGCACTCTCCAATGCTCTGTATATGCAGTCCCTCTGTTTGGCCCTACACAGGCGACTGTCTTTGATCGAATATCTGGCGTTGGACTTATGAATTACACTTTGCGATACAAAATCCAAGTTGAAAATCGCTTTCTCTTCAGACATTCTGGCCTTTACTCATGTATTCTATCAGAGCAAAATAAATGACAGAACCAGTTTCAGTCTAGGTGCTCAAATGCGAAGTGACATACGTCGCTTGGATGTTATTGGAACTGTACAGCATCAATTTTCTCCTCGGTTGTCGAGTTCGGTGAGTTCAACTAAACCTCTAGTCCGTCCACATACTTATCAGGTTTCAAATAGGCCCTAATCTACCTAACCTTTCCTTTCCGCACTCGGCTGGAATCATCCTATCAAGATAGCTTGAACGCCTTTACTATCAGAGCTGTCGGGTCTTTGGGTGCTCCTCTCTTCTTGCGACCTATTCTGAGTGCTTCTTTGACACGGAAACTTTTTCGAACAAGGAACGAACAGGCAACCATTGACGTCCGCGTTGGGCGCCGGCCTCATGTGAAGCTTCGTCTCACATCACTTAAACCTTTTGGTATTCGACCTACTGCCGACAGACATGACAGTTGCGGAGAAAACTCTTCTCTGTCTGGACTGGAAACAGGAATTATATTTATGTCTCATGGACTGGATTTGGAAGAAGAGGATATCAAGCTAGTTAGTGAAGTGGGCGTGAATCTACTTGAATTAGGAACTACGTTCAAGATCGGCTTAACTCTTGGCGCTCTTGGCATGAACTGGTTCTTTTCTGCCATATGGTTGATCCCCTCAAAATCACTTGAAATAAGCATGACAACAACCCTAAGTTGGACTGGGGTTGTCCTTGGAATTGAGTGTGTTTTTTCCGTTCATGTTGTTGAGTCACTCAACCCTCTATTTGTGCAGCATCTCCCGCTTAGAACAACAGTTCTCAATGCCGGTCATACTTTCTTCCGAGTATGACCCACCATTGGCACTGATCACAACTGTTTTACCGGCTTTATCAAGTCTCCTTATGTACCGTTTTGTCATTCTTCCCCGTCGTCGCACCCGGAGACTTCTGTGTGTCTACAGTTTTCTGAGGACTTGTGTTCTCCATCCACTGAAAGATGCTCTATGGCAGTCACCTTCGTACGACTCGTAAGCGTTTAGAAAAACCAGAAGAACGACGAGAGAGAAATACTGTTGAACATATGCTGCGAGACCTTGCCCGCAGACGCAACCAAACTGAAAAGTCAAAGCAAGGCTAGTAGAATTTTCCTACTGGCTAGAGATTGACTAATATCCACTTTAGGCCTAGTCATACTCGAAGCCAACTATGGGTCAGCCGAAGCGAGCGAAAGTACACCAGATCTGAGTCTTGATGTAACAATTCCTCTTCAGGCCCTCATCAGAAACTCACAACTCTTCATTGCCGAAGGAGAAGAAGCAAAGGTGATAAAACTTTGACAATCCTACCAAATCGAGTTCTAACATTCTTCTTTCTGCACGTGCAGCTGAGCCTACAAGGATTTCTTGACCCTGCTCCTTGTATTCCTAAGGCACTCAGGATACGCTACCTCTTTCGGGAGCAGATGCACTATACCGAAATTCCGGATTATCTGCCTGCCGTCTTGCCTCAATCAGGTTCGTCCAATGCCTTGCTAGTGGTTCACCTCTCTCTCATCATCGCTGCAGAACATAGAGTTGGATCATCCGAAATTGATTCTTGATATTGTAGCTACATGTTCTCTAATGAACCCGATCCGCACATGCTTAGTTCAGCTGGCAGCATGATCCAAATCAGACACTGATCTTATGATTTAGCGTGTGTTCTCGTGTGCCTGTCTCTTATTCTGAGTCTCCTGTAGTAATTCCTGGTTTACCTTGATGATACATGACCAGGTGACACGTTATTGCTCTATCTTATTTAATCAGGAAATGGGAAGATTCAGTTTGTCGGTTGTTTATATCTCAACTCGAATTTCCCACAACTTGGGATGTTCAGGTCCATTTTCAAAGTTATCCCTGTCCTGGCTCACAGTAATTGACAATCTCCAAACAGATCCTAGATCAACTTTATCATGTTTTCTGTCATCATTGCTAAAGACACAATCCACAAGCCAGATGCCATCATGGACTTAGGGGTTTAGTTCCGTGAGTATGATGGAGGTCTATGAGAAAAGAAGACATGCAGGGTCCGGAAGACATTCGTGACGCAAATTTGTCCATAAAGAAACTGATGGCATAATCTTTTCTTTTTTTGACAGCCCCGTGACAGGAACTGGAATTAGCCGTCCACGATCCTGGGAGAACAGAGCTCAGCCCATGAGTGATCATATCCGAATTGGTGACAATAGCATGTTCGTGTAGATAGTGATTAGATGATACAAAATAATAACTGAATGATGGCTGTAGCCCAAACACTGGAGGGCAGACTGGATGACTCGCCGCAGAAAGATCGTACTATATATCACCCACATGAAGTACCTATCACTACTCCAATTTCTGTTGGAAAATAATCCTAAAAGTGTTCCACCATGGTAACCACATGAGATGATGATGATGTCATAACGCAATGCCGACGCATCAAGTTATTGCCGTTGATCCATGCGTGGCCTCAGTACATAGTTGCCTCTCATAATACAATAGGCTGTTTTCCAGTTCAAGAAATGATGAACACTATCAAGACTTGCGGCCGGATCGAAGCTTCAGCCCCTGTCCTATTTAAGATCAATCTTAAGTCCAGGTCACAGATATTGAAATGAGCAAATCAAATTTGTCCATCTTTGCGTGCCCTCGGTCACCGATTCATTGTATAATCGTATGTCCTTTAACCTTGAATTCACTATCAGCCCTAGCTTTTGAGATCGGCGGGAAAAACGTTTTCATAGTCTAATCAAATTCGGATGCCCAAATTATCCGGAGCCTCATGAGGGGATATTCCATACGGCACTCGGCTTCTGAAAGCCACACAGGATTAGATACACTTCTCAACAGGCATTCAGTAAGCATCTGATTTGATACTTGCATTTACAGTTCAATTACACTCCAAATCGGCATTCGGGATCTCCGATCTAAGATAGCCTCAGAATTATTTAGAGTTAGCACGTCGGTGTTTATCTCGATACTGACTTTCTCAGGTACAGTGCTCTAAAAATCGGTTCTTGGGAGTTGTCCGCTCCGTTTTGCGAGCGACTCCCATCTGAGCAGTCGTAAACTAACGTGTGAATGGTAGACTGGGTTCTTACGTTCCAACTTTGAGATCATGCATGTGCTCTACTGGTCCTGTTACAAGCCAAAATTTTGATTTCTGACTTCGCAGATCCGTTTTTCGGTCGGCCCTGCGGCTCAGCTATTGCCTGTATTCTTTAAATAGGTTCGCTCCTGCTTGGCCTTTATTCCTTTCTGATCCTCATCCACTTTGTACATCTTATTATGCAGTTCCCAACCCTTCAGAATGTCCGCATTCGCTCGGCTGCTGACGCATTGTTGGTTTTCACTGCCGTAGCTTTCCATCGCTATCCTCTCATCACTCGGCGCCTAGATGGTGAGGAGCGACGAGCTATCATGCCGGGGAACATATATGTCTGGTTGTTCAATAATTGGTCCGGGAGGCAAGGACTGCGCTGATATGATTACGTTTAGGGAAGAGCGTGGTGCCAACACCGAACCCACTGGCCTGGGCATGGAACGATGGTATGTATTTGATTGTAACGTTCCACCTTGCTCTGACTTTAACTAAAGGACTGACGGGATGGGCTGGGGACCAAGTCGTATGTAGCATTCATGACTTTGGATTATTATAGCCATCATAGCTGATTTATCCGATGGATGTCAGGCGTGCGCGATGTACGAGTCTCTTACCGCCTTTTCCTCTTCTAGTGCTGACTTGACATGAAGGAGTTTCTGTTCTACCATCAAAAAGAACCTGATTTGAGTGATGATGGAACCAACTCGGTCACTCCTTGGGCACAGAGGATGAGGTAGATTGTTGTTGACTTGCTAGGAAACATCACACATGTTTATCTTTCCCTAAGAAGGCCTTCGACTGGACAAACACCAATTATACCATTCCCTCCCGATCCAAAAGGGGCCTTGGATCCTGAACTATTGATAAAACAGACGTACAGTGTACTTGTCTCGTTGCCTGCTGACCGTACCCGGGGAATCATAAGAAAGTGGCACTTAAGTATGTCTTGAGCTGTACATGTACGTATGCAATGACACTCATGGTGTTGCAGCTGCCTACTTCAATCAAATCAAGCTCGATGAGTTGCAAACTGTAGATGAAATACCAGGAGTGGGGGATGTGAACGTTCCTGAAGGATGGTTCAAGAGCGCTCGAGTTGGAAAGGTTAGACGAGATAGCCGGACACATAGCAGTGACTTTCATTTTGGAGAGATCCCTCCATCGTCCACAACACCTCCGTTACATGCTTACCCACTTGGCTCATCATCTACCTCTCGCAGTCGACACCTTCAGCAGTCAAACCAACACACAGTTTTTTCCAGCCCATCTTATCAGTTAAGTGCATCCTCATCTACACAAAATTTTCCAACAGGACAACTCGTGCCATTGGAGTACCTCCGAAATATTTCCCCCCCCCGAAGGGATCCGACTGACGAACAATTGCTGCGCCGTTTTACCCCCTGATCCTCGTCTGAAGAATAATTACACGACTTCAGGAAGTCTCTCGTATTTGTTCCAGCTGGACTGCTGAGATTAGTCTATGTAAAACTCTTCCTAAGTGATACCCAAGATTTCTCAATAGTATAAGTCGCGAGCATGTATAAAACCGGAAATTCATATCGCATGTTGCGTGTGATCTGTTGACTGAACTAAGATTGATCACCGAAGCTGGGAAAGATTATCTATTCTTTCCATCATGTCCTTGCTCCGACTGTCGGCGGCATAGTTGTAATATGAGCACACCAATACGATGATCAGGGCCCAGATCGACGGCAATGCCCACTTATCCTCGACCAGCTCGCTTCTCACGGAGTATATCTTCGGGGCCACAACTCTTAGGAGACAGAAGAACGGTAGTCAGTTATTCTTTCCCCACGCTTACTACAGGAAAGCGTGATATTCGGATCGCAAAGTTTGAATGGGGTCACTGCACAGTATACTACTGATCCTCTTTGACCTCAGGACTGAACCTTTGGCAGCCCTACGGTGATTCAATGATCTAGATTCAAAAGAGGTGTTCAGTGCACTCACACCATAAGCTTGGATCTCCCAGTCTTCTCTGGAATTCACGACACGGTTACGCTCCAAAGGCTGGCATTATATCGGCGCAGAATAGCATACTATAATAGCCAAAATCTCGTGTGATGATTAATTAATGTCCACCCCTTCCCAATCAACTGTTGTAAGTATGAATCCTTAGCTCTCGGTATTATCCTCGTCTTATGCACTGTGTGCGAAAAAGTTACACGTTGTCCGCGGCCAATACCAAGAGGTCCCTTATCGATGGACTACGTCCTACTCAGCAATACGCAAAAATGTCGAAACACACCACGATGTTATTGGTTGCCGCGGGAATCAAACTCTCATGGTTTCGTAAAATAACTTCAATCATATGTTATTAGTCCCAGAACGATGCACTATGGTGGTAAAGCGACAGTATCACGGATATCTTGGCATGGGGATTTGACTTCACTCATCGCTTCTCCTCTCACATATTTTCGAGTAGCATCATTCTTCCTCCCAGGCCATCTCCCTCCAGGGCTCCCTTCAAGAACTGAAACGTGTTCTACCACACTCAACATGACACTCAAACCGCTTTTCCTGCTGCTTGATCCTAGAGTGGTCGATTTTATGCAACGGTGGCATGAGGAATTATCAAATAAGCGAGGGGTTGCTGTCAAGTGCCAGCAATGTCACACTGTTGAATGCCTCAAGCTAACTGATGGGAAAGAAAAGTTGGTACACATGTATGAATATCTGGTGCTGTAAGTAGAGCCCAAGCATCAAGGCAGGAGTGTTGTAGAGCTCGCGTCTCCAATGATCAGATGTGACTTTCTAATACCGACAGCCCAACCCGTCCACCTTTTTCTTAAGAAAACATGGCCAATCAAGGCTCAGACACTGCAGTGGTGTTAGCTTTCACCGACTCTCGGCACCGTGATTAAATCTATTTTCAATTTGCATCCTACAATTGGGGAAATAAGAAATATTTTTATTGGAGTGATCTTTGACGGCGAACAGAGCATGCATGGGCTGTATGAGTCGCGGTGTCAGCATGTGTGTGTGGGGAAATTCATGCTCGCTGGCTGCTTCGCTCGTAAATCAATTCCCCTCTCGGCAGAAGTCTCTGCAAGGTCTAGCCTCAAGGTGGGTCACCAGCTCATCTTCAGAATACCCTGGTGATTCTGCACCATCAGCAAAAGGTTCACAGAGAAGACTGTGTCATCTCAACAGAATAGACATCCTGGATTGTTGCGTGATGATAATACCTTGTCGGGAATTTGAGTACCATGTTGGTATCCAGTACTTAGTAGTGTGGATAGGATGAATGTATATTATTAGATGATGCTTGTTGCAAATATGACAGTAGAAAAGCTTTAGGGCTCGACCATAAGGACTGATGGGTTTAGAAACTCTGAAATCATAACGAACAATGAATGTGCGCGAGACCCAATGCGCATGGAAAAGTGGCATGCGTAGCACCGGAGTTAGAGTGAGAAAATGTCTAAATTTGGTGACTACTATTGATATTCATCTTCAGCGGGCCGAACCCGATACCGAATTACATCAGTACCTGCGTCTTGCCTGGCTATGCATAACTCGGACTCCAGAACATCTCTGCTTGACAAACCTAGAGGGGCGAATCGCTCAACTAAGATTGCCGGAAAACTCAAGCTTTTGCCCGAGCAACCAGAACGTCTCTCAGTCCTGAGCAAAAGTCCATACAAAACCACAGGACCCAGTGATGATGCAATCGGCTCAACTGGAGAAAGCGAAGATGGAGATGTTGAGAGTAGTGAAGATAACGAAGCCGATTTTGAGGTACCTGTGAGATACGGCAACCCGTGGACCAATTATTAATACAAGACTTGTTTACTTCACCAGATATACAATCAAATATCGCTCATACCAGACGGCACTGCGCGTAGGGATGCCTTGAAGCTCACGAAAAAGAAAGCCAAATCTTTACCCAGAGTCACAGCATATGCAACAGCGAGGTGGGAGTAGTTCACATATGTCTCTCATACAGAGCTCATGAATATGTATCGCTCTAGCTCATACAGGATGAATGAACTCATGAAATTTTTTAATGCGAGAAGGAATGCATATCATACAAGCCCAAAACTCGTTGACGACGTCATCTATACTCCTTATGTTTATGAAATTCAGTCTCAGAACAAAGTTAGTGGACATGCAGGGTCTGTCCCATCAGGCGATCTTCTTGGAATTTCGGAGCTCAGACAGGAAACCCCTGAAGATGACGACAAGACTATAAAGAGGAGGAGGAAAAGAAGAAACTTTTTCAACGTCGCCACCCATGAGGCTGAAGTTCTCATGTTCCAGTATGGGACCGTAGTCATATGGGGGATGACAGAAGCTCAAGAAAAACGCTTCCTTGCGTCAATGTCTGTGTTTTCTTTCCATTTATTGTGACTTGCTCGCTGCTGATATCGACGTCCAGAAAACGCTTCGAAATCGAGAAATTAGGTAAGCTCTTGTTCCAGTAAGAAATGAGCTCGTCAAACATTCTTTCAGCTCCTGATGATATTGAAATGGAGGATCTCAATTACTACTATGCCAGTTATAGTCGGTGTGTCAGCACCTTGTTCATCTCTTTATTGGACCTCCTTTCACCTTTCCATAGGATCTACAATGATGTGATCACCCTTCGTGAGGGATCCAGTTATATGTAAGTTTAAAGATTTTTTTAGTTTTCCAACATATATCATAGTATGAAGGACGAAGCTGTCGTTGTCTCATGCCCTTTCCCAGTCTGTCAAGATTTCTTTGGTAAGCCTTGCCTCAGGTATACAGATAATATCTTTAAATCCATGATCCCTAGTTCGAGGAACTGATTTCGTCCACAATCGAGGAGACTAAGGATGTCCCCGAAATCATCAGTGAGACGGGTAAGGTTGGGATGCCGCATAAAGGTATATGACTTCTCTGGGATTTCCGGACTTCAAGGCTAATATTTTCCAGAAATCATGCAGCAAATTGGACAGTTATTCCTTCTCAGAACAAATATCAACTCTGTGGGATCTGTACTTGATTCTCCGGTAACTCATGTGTTTCAGCCCTAGAAGGCTGATTTGCGCTTATCAGCATTTTGAATACTCCACAGGAAGTGTTCTGGGTACGTGGATGCTCCATCATCCAGTTAAACACCGCACCAAAATTTTGTAGAGCTATCCAGATCTTCAGCCACTTTACGATGCGGCCCGAAGTTACCTTGAGATCCCACAGCGTATAAATTTGTTGAACACACGTGTAGAAGTTCGTCAAAAAGCTTCCGAGTATTCTCTGCTGACTGGCTGATCCCGCTGATTAGGTTCTCCAGGACATGTTGCAGCTTCTGAAAGAGTCTGTCTCAAGCAAACACGCGGAACGATTGGAGCAGATTGTTATTGCTTTGATCGCGATAGAGATTGGTCCGTCAATAGGAAGACATCTTGATGTTTACGGCTGACCTTTTTGAATCTTAGTTCTCGGAATTATCACCATTCTTGTTGACTTGATGGCTTGAAGATTGCTTGGTCTTCTAGCTACTTGTTCCGATCCTACCCCTTCTGTGGGTATCAAACAAACTATAGGTATCCCGCTCTAGATTCTCGGCTCTTGCCTATCCTATGGTTCTTGATTACATATGTACCGGACGCATCGTTCCCCTCGACCTTCTCGGCTAGACAATTGTTTGACGACGGTTTGTGTCTTAGATCACGCCAGAATCTATGTGATATGCTGTTTACTTCAGACTATCAAGGGCTGCAGAAGTAAGGTAGTTCATGAACGTACGCTATGTTTGGTGATGGTAATTCAAACCACAACTCTATTGGAAATATGCCTTTCTGGGAAAAGCTTTTCCCATACAACCTCTTGATACTTGCGGAACCGATGACGGATCGATCATCGTTGTCTCATGAAAGTAAATCCATGAGGACTATCTAAGTTGTTCGTTTCAGAAAGCTAGCTTACATATTGGCTCCCGTGATCCTGACCATATGTCCGTCCTCTTCGCGGCAGAAGGACACTCAAACTCATATTGACTTGAAGAAAAGAGGACCTTGATTCATCTCAGCGCTTTCAAATAGGAAACGCCAAATCTTTATGTACCACATTCTTAGCTTCACCGATCAACATCCACGCTCGTCGGACAAGGATGACTGAAGAGTTGGCACCAAACCAGGAAGGGCCAGTTCTACACAAATAGTCTTCAAAGGCCAGCCGCAATGCTGCATTGACAAAATGACATTTCTCATCTTATACATAGCTCATATCCGGTGGCGTGTTCTTCTATGTTAACGGAGGGGTTCTTTAAGCATATTGTGGTCTAAAAGTCGCCCAGAGGGGGAGTTAAGGTCCTGATTAGGGGAGAAATAGGGAGAAACGAAGCCATCAGTCTGAGTTTTTTATCTGTGATCTTTACGACTGCGTGATCCGTCCTTTTCGTGACCCGAACGACTACTTCCCGGTGTATTGCTCCGGTTGCCAGATGGTTTAGATTGCTTGAAGCAAAGAAATTCCCTTTGCGTTGACCGCCGTGTTTCCGCTAGCGTTCTCTTCACACCATCGAGATTAACCTGGAAATTTTCATCTCCAGGTCGCCGGTGATAAGCCTGGGATATTTTATTATACAGGCTTGAAAGTTTTTCTGTTGCATTTGAGGTAACGTGTTTGCCGAGCGTCTGATGCATAAATTCAATTTCAAGTGTTGCCTGATTAAAGCGGCTAAGCAATCTTGGGCACAGATACTTAAACGTCTGAACCTACCCGAAGCATACCGCCCATGCCAAATCGTTTGATTTGACGAAAACACCGTAACCCCTCGTCTGCTAGCTGATCTACGAGTCTGTTCATCGTCCTATCCAGCAAGGATCCTGCCACACTACATATCTGTGCATGGATGCCGACCAAGGTTGTGAGAACTTCATACATATATGGTCGAACCTCTGAAATAGGACAATTTTGAAATGGGCTTCCTTAAGCAATAACTAGTAAAAGTGAAAACTTACCTGTCGGTTGCGGCGTCTCGTACCAATCCATTGCAGGATCCAGGATACCGTTCTGCATGACTACCTTCAGCGCTTCCGACTTGGGATTGACGTATGCGTCAAAGAGTGTTTTATCAAGCTCTTTAACCACAATCATTACTGTCTGGGTGTCGGGATAATTAGTCTCGCTGAATTAAGCTCATAGCGGGCGATGATCAATCTCCTACTCCTATCTTACTCACCTGCCTGTCTTGCACCAATGAAATGCCAAAGGCAGCCTCCAACTGGTCTAACATGCTCGGGATCAAAACATCGGCTAGATATTCGAAGTTCGATATCACTAGTAACAGGCGGATATCCTAGGGTTCGGAGTGGGGTCGAAGGCATCAAGAATAAAATAAAATGAAGCGGTTCCAGAGTTAGTCATTCCAGCATCATCATAGAAATGTAGAGAGCTCACGCCATCGGAGAGATCGAATAGATCCAGATGATTGGTTCCAAAAGACTCTATCTTAGCAAGAATGCTTCCTGTAACAATAGGCGACTCATCAGACGCCAGCAAAACCAGGCCATCCAAGAAAGCGTATAACGCATCGAGAAAACCCTTGGTGATCCTAGTGATGAACACCTGCGGAATAGGATTTTGCTTGACAGGTTTAAATGATACCGATGATGAGAGATCAACTCCACCCGCGAGTTTGAACGCGACAGTCGTAAGGTGTCGCTGGAATCGTTCCATATGCGAGAGATGCTGGGTAATGTGTTGACTTGAAGTATCTGCTCTCCACCCTTCCAGATGATAGAACAGATTGGCGTCTGATCATCAAGAGATTAGAACAGAGTTAACTAGGCTAGAGGATCCACACCTCTTAGCCACGCTTGCATGAGAATGTCAGTGAATCTCCATTTGACACTCTCCAGTAAGCTTTTCAGGCCAGAAGAAACTTCTGGGGAGATTTCCATACCGTTAATGTCATTTACATTTTCATGTATCTCCCCCGATAGTTTCATGAGATGATAAGCAGTTGCAATGGAATGGACATTCATTGGAAGCATAGGTAACACATTCTTGTTCGGGCCGGCGGAAAGCATGACCACGATGTCAGACAGGAGGAAGAACTCCGATATTAGTGAAATATAGAGTCGGACACAATCAAGCACCATGGTACGGCATTGGGTCGGGCTTCGCCTGCTTCCTAGCGACAAGGACTAAATTGCAAGACAAAGACAAGATCAAGTACAGATCGACTACGATGAAACCTAACACCTACCTTTTTGTATTTTCCGTCGATAAAATTCTTGGAAATCTTCCAGAAATTGGGCAATGACGAAAGAAGCACCTCAGAAATATTCTTGACAAGGTCAAATATGGCCTGCCACACAGGTTCACCCTCGGACTGTCCTGAGCTACCTGTGAGAACGAGGAAAGGGATATACAGGGAATTAATTGTCTAACCAAGATTTACTTCGGATTGCTTTGCTTCAAGCCCGAGAATAGCAGTGCGTAGCTGTATGGCCAACAGGATCTTCAGCTCAGAATCCTCTGTTCTTGATCTATCGATAGTAGCTTCGAAAAATCAGTGGACGCGTTATATAAGTGCAGAAAAGGGGTGACCTTGAACGATGACCTTCGCCTTCTGATAAGTCCTGTTCATTTGTTCCATGATTTGCTTGTGCTGACCATCAAAAAAGGTCCATAATGGCTCATCATTACCCTGCAATTCGAGTAGGATTCTTGATGCAGGTCGACACTAAGCTTCTGTGATTATGTGTGAGAATCAAACTTACTCAAGGGTTTTCTCTTGCTCTTCAAAACTCCTGCTCGGGTCTTGTAGTTGTGCATTAAGCAATTGCCGCATTTCACCCATCGCTTTCTCTACGCTCACCCACACCTTTTCTAAAACCTTCTTCTGCTGTTGTTCGGCCGACGATGAAGCCGCGCTGTCTTTGGAAATGCGTACGGAAAGTAGTTGACTTGAGCGCGACTCGAGCATGTATTTTCCCTTTTTGTAGTCTCGCATGGCAACGTCATAGCGTCCCTGATAAAATTACTATATCGCTCTTTGAAAGGAAAAGATCGACCCACAGCCTCAACTGACTCGATAATAAAACTCGGGAGGTTAAAGAAAAACTTTGACCTCTCAAATACTCCCAATGTTGTTCGCAGCTTCTGTGCTCTCGACGCGTTCTCCAACACCGGTAAAAACACTTGATTCGCTTTTTGCGCAGCCTCTGCGAAAACAAATTTGGTAATTGTTACAAAACTAACACTCATTCTCGACCCACGTTTTAAACGATCTCGAAGAGGCTTTGAGGCATAGTCTGTCTGCGGAGCTAAGATACCTTCTTTCATCTCGGTATGAATGGCTGAAATACTGAATATGATTCCATTTATAACAAGGAGACAAGCAACTCACCATCAGTCGAAGCCTTGACAGCAACAAATTTATCGAAATTATCCTCCACGAGAACTCGAATGGCCTCTGAACGAGCATCAATCGACCGTTGCAGGTGACCAGTGCCTGCAGCCAAATCTTGATAGGTCGCATTTGGATGTATAGCAGAGAGAAATGCCTTCGGGTCGAAAGACTTTGATGTGATTAAGATGGCAGCCTCTATCGTCGGACTCGCCTAAGTTACTGTGCTCTGCAGTCGAAAAGGTCTACGTTGCGTACGCACTGGATTCCATATCTAAATCCTTGATACTATTTCGGTCACATGTCAGCACCAGGATCTCCACGCGAGACCACGAAAAAGGTACTTGATAGAGGCACCCAAACCCAATGGATCTCCATCTCCTTCAGTTAAACCTGACGGACTCGTGATTGCCCCAGCAATTGAGTCTTCAAGATCATGGTCAACGTCTTCCCATTTCCTACGAGTGTCTGGGAATTAGATTTAATTCCTCAACTTGAGGAAACGCGTACGTAGGGTTCAGAGAATTGATTCTATATGTTTTCAGGAGCGTAGCTTCATCGATGTCGAAGTTGAGCCGAGGCATTGCTGTCTCAGCAATGCACAGTCAACTAGGTGTATCCTTAATCCTAAGGTGATGACAACCATGTTTTCTCTTGTTTATATAGATCGACATGCCTGAAGCTTCATCCTGCGAGGACCCTGTCATGAAACATGATTGCATGGTTATGTTAAAAGTCAATTTCAAGCACCGATGAGAAACTTGGGGAATAGAGTAGAATGTAGGGAACAGAGTAGAATTATCAACAGTTGGTATTCGAATAGTTCTGCCGAAGCCTTCCAAATACTAGATCTAAGATTCGAACATGAAACACTCCTCTCAGCTAGATATCGGGTTAGACGGGTAGGACGGTGTTGAAGACATAGTCCCAAATCTTGCCTGTTGATTGAGAGAATTATAAAGCCCAAGCATGGAGGAGGGATATACGTACTAGTAACGCCAAAGCCAAGTTCGAAATTCTTGTAATGATGAGCTAAATGGTACTTCTTCATCTCACGCATGTAGGCCGGGAGCTTGGTATGATGGAGGCTGGGAATCCATGTCAAAATTCACGGGAAAATCAAGAGGGTAATTGCCTACGCATAATGCATGCAATCATAAAGGATATCTAAAATGAACCACTCAGTCAATTTAGATCCACCACGTCTAAAAGAATCCATGTTCTCACAGAACGTAAATGAACCCGCGATCACCCCATTAGCGATAGCGACAGGGAACAAGACATATCCCAACTGCGTAAACGGCAGTTGCAATGTAAAGAACAAAGCAGGTGGCATCACAAGACGAAGACTACAAGTGCAGATTAGCAAACACGAGAGTACTTCGAATCATCTCTTACCGATCCATGGGTAGATAATGATGTATACCGTGCATTAAGAAATGCAATGTGATGAACACCGGAGTATCAGGCAACACCTCGTCAATATGGAACAAGAACCTATGGAGCGTATACTCCAATATGGTCCAAATCACATTTCCAATAAAGAAGCATGCAATTGTCTTAATATAAGATTCGATGGGAATGACTGAGATATATCTTGAGGGAAGGGCTGGATTCACCCAGAAGTCGGGAAGGGGGCCAGTAAATTGAAAGACGGAACGAAGGAACAGGTATGCAGCGATCGGTCCCCAAAACAAAGGGACGACATACCACGTGGTACGAGTGAACATCTGTCGAAAGGTTGGAATGGTTTTGGGCAGCAGGACTAGATGTTTGAATTACCTCCAAAAAGTCTGAGCCGAACAGACGTGCTGGCTCTGAAAGGTGGCGAGGTTGATGTACTTGTTTGAGGTAGTATGATTTACTACATTGCACGTCAGTGAACAAAAATATACAGAAATAGCGAGAGCACCTGAAATTCGACTCCCAGACCTGTCTTAGCAGTGGTTTACTCAGATCTAGAAATTCATTCTGCTCATAATCCTTCGCAGAGTCAGTATCCTCAGGATAAAAGTCTTCTGTCGCCTCCCAGTCTATAGGTAATTCAATTGATTGGCCAAAAAAATGTCTCATCAAAAGCCTACGCACTGTCACGCACTGTCGTGTGGTCGGTCCCTAAGCGCCCAATGACATACTCCTCCAGCATTTCATAAGCCGAATCAGAGTGCACGTGTCCCATTGTATCCCTCATGATCTCCTCAACGTCCCTCCCTGCAATATCCAAGATAACATCCTCTCCTCCAGGGTGGTCCTTCAGAAAAGTTGTGATATCATAGACTTTCCCTCTTCTTGAGACCCAACAACTACTGGTATTTTTATGTGCCTCGACGTCTTCACGCGTATATATACGGACCCGCTGAGAGATTTTCCCCATTACTAGTATCAATTCTGGTATGAGATAAACAAAGAGACAGAGAAGACAGAAGAAAGTATTTCAAAATGGACAGATTTGTTCGGCACTGATTTGTGATCCACGTGATCTTTACTTTTATTTAGCATTATTATTCCGCAACAAGCAGACTAGTACTAAGACGGGGAGGGCTTTGAAGAGCCCAATGTCTGGGACGTGTCTAGGAGAGAAAGGAGTAGGGTGTGGGCGAAGTTAACTGGCAGACAGGGAGGATTGCAGTGTGTTTGAAGGTGACGTTATACGTGACAATACTTTCTGCAAGTCACAACACCCCTCATCCCATTCTCAGAACTAACAAAGCTGTGGCTCTAAATCCCAATCGTATCATCATCACGGATCCATTATCGGCCGCGAAAAGCTATTGATCTCTTACACCATTCTGACCAAAGCGATTTGCTAAGCATTGCATTGAGTCTTAAATTTTTTTCGAATAAAATGGCTCGATCGAGTCCTGGGACTACCCTAGCAAGGAGGAGTACTGCCTACATGCCATAGCTTTTTATTCAGTTAATATCTCAGACGTCTCGGGGTCGAGTAGACGGCTACCTTTTATTCAGTTAATATCTACAATTTACAGTAAGCACAGATTGTAATACAAGAAGCGTTGTCTCACCTCAGACGTCTCGGAATCGAGTAGACGGCTGAGGGAGAATAGTGGAACTGGACTCTATATAAGCCTGTTCTACATTCCTCGGTGTTAGCTTGTGGCCCCAGGTGACAGGTGTCGTCATATCAATGATGAGTCGGCTAG
>Ga0153976_1000362_pt1 | contig 15818 bp, 18 predicted proteins | sample TSGA060MetaG_FD_104717 | JGI IMG/M metagenome (GOLD analysis project Ga0153976, IMG submission 104717) | Attine ant fungus gardens microbial communities from Georgia, USA - TSGA060 MetaG | ecosystem: Host-associated > Fungi > Mycelium > Unclassified | place: USA: Georgia, Yuchi Wildlife... | reverse complement strand
GCAAAGCGTGGAATTATCTGACAGAGAAAGGCCTGTTCAGTGCGTTTTAATTCCTGCTTCTACCCGTCATGATCACTGTACTACCTCCTTCCAGACCAATGTCTTTGCTTGACTACCAGCCCCTAGAATCCCGAACCTTACCTCCTTCCTCAAAACGAATACCAGGATCAGTGTCCCAGCCTACTCAGGATGAGTACTATACCCGAAACGAGCTTGCGACATTCAAGTTCGGATCCCCCAGAACCACCTCTATGACAGAAACCTCTTCTCAAATTGACCCTCTTTCCTCTGAGGAAGATTTTCCTCCTCATGAAGCTGATACTACACCTCGTCCCTCTCTTGTCGTTCATACTGGAGCCCCTCTCAGCAGTCCATCGCGAGCTTTCAATCTATCTGACCAGTATCTGCCAGCCGATACCCGACCCATACAAAGTGGTGCACCGATAAACACAGCTACAATAAGGTCTCTTACGTCTACTTCCACACCTTCCTTGGTAAACCCTAGTGATAGAGATAGCTCGCAGAGTCGAGCGGAAATGTCATCAGAACAATCGTCTGATGATGAACCTCGTGCGGTTTACTACACTTTCCCATATGTTGAATCAATCTCTTCTAGTTCTACGGATAGCAATTCCACTCGAAATTTATATGATGATGAAGATTTCTCCGATACTGATCTCGAGACCAGTAGTGCCCTTATCGATGAAGTAGACTCTTTCGATCAGAGTTACTGGGATATGCCGCCTAACCAAGATTTTATCGCCAACTATCTAACACAGCGAAGGGCAAGCAACCCTATCGCTATTCCAGGGGCACAAGAAGGGTTTCACCAAGGCCGTGACAGAGAAGATAGTTTAACAACTGTCATGTTTCCCACTCCCAGTGCACCTAGTTCGTCAAATTTGTCCCCAAGATCTCCAACTGCTCCTACCCTAAATGCTCTTTCACTTCCAAATAATGAAGCAGATTGGGGTCAACGAAGGAGAGCTATCCGAAATAGGCTTGAAACCTCCGCGGCTGGAGTTCATCCTTCTATTCAGGTCCTTGACTTCGTAACATCACCCAACCACACAAGTGTTTCCAGGGGCACTCCTGCAACTCATCTCAACGATACAGCTCTCGAATTTGATATGAGTGAATGGAAAGACATTTCGAGTGGGATCAAGGGAGGTGGAGATCTTAGAGATGTAGGCGCAGCACCCAGAGATCCAGTGAATCCCAACTTTTGGTCAAGGTTCACACCCTATGATGCACTACGACGCCCTAGCGTTGCCTCTACCATTAACGATACTTTTCAGAAACATGCCCTGGCATACAAAGACCAGGATTGGTCGTTCAAGAAGGAAAAGGGTGATGGGACTGCTCATTCAAAGAAACGTAATACTTTCATTCCTTTCCATGAGCGACCCTTGAAGAAAGGAAAACCATGGAAAGGGATGACTGTCGGACAAATAGAGTATTGGCACAATGATCTTACTGGGATTTACAAAGTTGAGAGATTGGGAATACCAGGTAAGGCGCGAGATTATTCTCCAGCGAGTTAATGGCTGATTTTGTCTCAGGTGGCGAAAATAGGCCACCACAACAGCGACTGTCCGTCCAACATGTTCGTGGTGCATCTACACACGCTCAGGGACTCTTCCCTAAACTTGTCTACGATAATGGACCTACAACCACAATCCATAAGCACTCAAGGGCCGCTGCCTTCTCGCTCAGCCGGCATTACAAACCGCAATATAGATCAGCTGAAGCACGCAAAAGCGCTTCAAAGGCACAGCCTCATCAGAATGCTACCTATGCAAATCAAAAGAAAACGGCCATGATCCTCCTGGCTTCTCGAATGGTTCAAGAGGCATACACCAGTACCACTACTACGCGGAAACTAAAATCACATGGACTGTTGGGTGAAACGCACAGGACCCGCGAATTGGAACGTTTGGAACGTTTGGCTGAGCAAGATGACAGACTCAAAGAGAAGGCACAGATGAAGGAAAAGGCAAGGCACGAAAAAGAACAACGAAAAGAAGAGAGAGCGAGGAAGGATAAAGGAAAAGGAAAAGTAAGACGGGAGTTGACGAATCATTCAGGAGCATCTGAATTATCTCAAATCGAGAATGACTTCGCTAGCCTCGGCATACTGGTACCTCACCACTCATCTCTGTCAACTTCCCCATCCAATGAACTTGTTCAAACCGAAGCTGAGATCGACTTTTCTTCGCCTGAAAAATTACATGCAGGACTACCAGGTACACTTGCACAGCACACGCCTCTTGAGGGTGATCATTCTATGCAGTCACAAGTTCCTCACAACTCGCCGGCGCAAAAGCAACACCCCACTGACTCCGCTCCCGAACCTCTTGTGATTCATGCAAACCAAGCGTGCCCCTCTTCGGGAGAACATCTATATGGTCACGATGAAGAGGAAGACATTGATGATGAAGATGAAAAACTTGGTCTAGTTCCTCGTCGACGCCGGCGTACACCACATAATGAAGCTTATCACACGTTGCCTCCGGAATCTATTGACTCGTTTGCCACTCACCAAGACATCCATCTCCGTGGATTTCTTCCATGGTTGAGTGGACGCAACGCTTCTCACCGTACACTTCGTCTTGATACACCTTATCAACCACCCTGGCTATCTGCTCCCTCTCGTCCGAGCAACTTCGATATACAAATGCAAGTTGTTGCGGGGCTAAATACCTCATTTCAGGACGTTGGGTTGCTTCCATCAGGGAGAGAAATTCGTGAAAACAGGAAGCGCAAGGCCCTGAAGAGTCAAGTCCGTCATTCCCGTGCAGAACGCAAGTACATTAAGGAAAAGGATGTTTTTACTGATATCCCCGACGACGCTCTTTATATGCTCCTGCCCCTCTGGCCCTCTGAAACTGACCCTGTTTCATCAAAAGATCATCCCTTCAAGGTTCCACCAGTCGCCATTGCAGATCGCCTTTATCTCCTAGTTTATTACAAGCCATGGTATCCGTCGGAAACGTTTGGTAGAATCAAAGACAAATCCAGGATATCGCGCGGTTCTCCGACACCCTCCCAAGATGGTGTCTATATTGACGAACGCAACGTCCTCATGAGTCAGTTTTACATTGGAGCTCGTACCATCGCATATGACGACCTTGAGGGTTCCAATGTTCGTGTTCCTGAGAATGGCCTTAGCGTCATAGGACCTTTGAGAGAGGCTTGCGAATGTATACCCGTCAATAATCGCCCCAGTAAAACCAACTCCAAAGGAAAAGGGAAGGATGCGGGCAAGGAGAAAGGCGAAGGTGTCGGCAAGGGTAAAGATTTTTTTGATTGTATTATTGGTTCCTATCAGTCTCGCGATTACCCAGTGGAGTTCTATCCCGAAGGTTTTGCAAGGATGAAATTGGCAACCCAGGAAGAGGAAGTTTCGTCACACTCTGACAATTTTGTTCCTTTGGGATCAACTGCTGCCACTCCTACTTCTGGCCGCATCGAGAGTTTGTCTAGCAGTAATCCTAGTACCAGCAGTCTGGCTAGTGTCTCGTCAGGCAGTGGAGCCAGCCAGCTTGATTTGAATAATATTGCACCGTTTGGCGAGCCCACTTCGGTCAAGCATATCAATCCTCATCATCTTATTGCCACCAGCGAGGAAATTCCAATTCAAGAACCTCCTATTCGGTTGACACCTATTGGCCGAGCCGTGCTAGAAATGGCCTTTATGGGTGCATTAGCTGTCACTGGTTTCTCACCAGAACCATTCTGGTAGTAATCTTCATTCGCCTTCCCCTATAAAATTTTGTCGTTAATGTAGATAGTTGAATCTTGGTCCTCTCTTTGGTCTTCTCCTTGGTCTTCGTCTATACTGGTAGTTTCTGTTTTTGTGTATAACTAAATTTTGTAGCCAATCCAACTGTGTCCATATAGCTCTGTAGCTTGCATTGTACAATATATAGAACAATTAATATGCCCGTACCTATCGATGGGCAATTAGATGGATGGACTTCACTATATACCAGGACCTATATGTATATACTGCTGGCTCTCAGGTTGCGAAGGTGCCTTTTTTCGTTTGGATGTCTTCTAGTTCAGTGGCGTCATCCGCCCTCGTTGCCGTTTTATGTCGCGATTCCTCTGCCAATCTGCCGTCGTGTAGTTGCTCATCAGCAAGACATTTTCGCAACTGCTGAATCCACGGCCATTGCCTGACTTTGGGATAACCCCGAGGATCTCTGCGAACTCTGTCCAGGTAAGTCCTCAGCCCGGTCTGACCCTTCATCTTGGTCAACTGGGGAATCTAAAAGTCCCTCATCATGACTTCCCAGCTCATCTCCCTTGAGCTGAGCGGTTCGGGCCCTTGTCACCCGTTTATTCGATTTACGACCACTAGTCTCCTTGGTCGGGTTAGGATTTGGAGGTCGGAGGTTTGCTATACTTCCATCAGCCCAGCAGATAGATCATCTGGATGAAATTACCGTGAGTGACTGGAGCTAAACCATAGATCCTGTAGAGGTGAAAGATAGCTTGTTCTTTGTCCTTTGCCTATCATGATATTACTACTAGAAGCGGTTCAGCAAAAAAAATATCCACCTCAATCATCAGATCTAAGCCAAAGGGATATATGAGACTACATTGCTCAAAAAAGGAAAAAGGAATTTTACCCATATCATCAGGCAGATCGGCAGGAAGTGTTTCGCAGCGATCTGCATGGGCTCTGCGTTCCATCAGGGTGACTGCGCCAGGCCGTGGTTCGCTGAGATGCTGCTTGGGTCGGATACTACGCCGCTTCCATATAACGTCTGCACGTTTGATGATTTCGGATGGTGGAATGGAAGAAGGGTTGAGCATGTCATGATGGTAGTCTATTCCAGGCGTCAAGAATGATAACTGGAAAAACATGATTGAGTACCAACCAAAAACAAGGGGAACGTCAAGTTCTTCACAAATTTCAAGAAGATCCTCGGCATTATAACATATCTAGTTCAACTTTGAGCCACCTCCCTTTTAAGACAGTCGATAAATAACTCGCCTCATCGTTTTCCAACACAAGCCTAGCCCGTACATTCGAAGGCAGTATTTCTGATATAGTTTTCTTAATCCGTTCGATGGCCGACGGCTTGTCACCGTATGTCCCACCTCCCTATAAGATCTGAGCTTTATATCACTAAGACGCTTTGGATGCTGCCTACATGAACGATCATCACGCCATCGGATCCGACACCCATAAGGTCAAGCATTTGACAATGATAATTTAATTCTCTGACGGCTGCATCGGTGACCTTTGACTTTGGACTACCTAACTGGGTGAATTGACCAGGGTGAGTCGTTAATCTGTGGCCATATTTGTTGGCGAGATCGCCAGCTTCCTTCAGAAGCGCAGAACAATATTCAAGAGAGTAGCCATATTGTTCGTGCGACGCAAACGGAAACATCTCGGAAGAGAGGCGAAGAAAACGGATCAACTGATATGGTCCTCAATCTCACCGTAAAAACTGGATAGGGGGAATACACACATTATCTTCATTCCACTGAATCATCGTAATAAGATCTCGAACATTCTGGCAGCCCAGTTCTTTGACCCATTCAATGCCGTTCTTTTTTAGGCTGTCAAGCCTGATGGCATGCATTTGAATCATCATATATTAGATGTATTCAGACATACCTGCAAGTTCGCGAACAAAAGATAGATTCGCTTGCGGGCTTCTTGTTCCGGAGAATGGTATTGAGACAAGCATAGCCTGCACAAGGATAAGTCCACATCAAACGAGAAGAAGGTGATACGAACCAAGTCTTCCTTTGAATGTTGTTTCTTTGCGCTCCACGTCGGGGATCACGTACACAGGCTCAGGTTTTGGTGCTTGTCTCCTGCGAGGCTTTTTATCAGGAACAAATTCCTCGTCATGGTCGTTGACTTCAACATCTATCTGACTAAGACTGCGCTTCTTGTTCTTGGCTTTTCTCTTGGTCTTTGGACCCTGTCTGGCCTGTTCATGCGACATCTCTAGTGCCATCGTCGATGGGTCCAACTCCATGGATTCATTGTCTACAACGTGAATATTCGCTGCAGATACAATTTCGCGCCTCTGAGAAAGTATGGAAGAATTTTCCGTCTCAAGAAAGGAGGTAGCATGTGTTCTAGTCAAGATTATGTTTCTGGAGTTTGATAGTCTTGTGCTGCGCCGCAAAGTAACTCCGGCATTAATATGAACCATTAAATGAGTCCTGTGCAAGCGACGATGAAGAAAGCCCTTGAGGGTAGAAAGCATGCGACTGAGGAGCAGACCATTTTGCAGGTTATGTCTTATTCACGCCGGAATAGTTGGAGCCGCCAATTTTCTCGATCGCCGCTTTCAATCGCAGTTATTTTTAACTTGTTTATATAAGCACTTATCTTCAATTCACTGTAACAATACCTTTCATCTCCCTACAACATGAGCTGGGCTGGGTATGTCTAATGCTTCTGCTCGCTGTTATTGACGTTTATTGTTTCAGATTCAAGAAGTCTATGAATAGAGCGGGGACTACTGTGAGCCTCTCTAATACCCCTGAGGCCTGGGCCACCGCTGATCTTAAACCACGGTGAAAAGCTCCTTCAGAAGACAGGCCAGATAGAACGCACTGTGGACAGAGAATTTGAGGAAGAGGAAGCTAAATACAGATTGTACTTGTCATTAATATGGTCTGTTGATTTATGCTGATGATATCTGTCTGTCCCTAGGTTCGAGAAGGATTGTCAGGCACTCCAAAAAAATGCCAAAATGTACCGGGATGCCATGCGTGGTGTGTGTGTTGTCTCCTCTCCTAGAATTTGAATCATTCATGGCGTTACATTAGACATGGTCTTGTCGCAATCACGCATCGCTGAAACTGTTCAAACATTCTATAGTGCCGCGGATCGAACATCCGAAGGGGCCATGGCTGGTCATGCGTACAAACGTTCTGTAGATGACCTTGACTCAAGCTTCACGCGAGAGCTCGTAAGTTTCTCTCCTCTATCCGGACTATTTACTGACTTGAACAAGGATGGGCCTTACCGAACAACTATTTCCGAACCATTGGGTAAAATGTGCTCTCATCTTCCTGTCGTGAATGAACACATAACAAAACGAAACAAGAAAGTATGAAAAGTATATTTCACTTGCCCAATTCGCAAACGAAATTACCGTCTTACAGATGTTGGATTATGACTCTGCACGTAGTAAACTGCGGAAGCTCATTGACAAACCAAGCGAAGATCCCACCAAGCTTCCCCGTGTATGTTTTTTCCCCTGTCAATGTTTGTGCTCACATCGCTTCACCAGGCGCAACAAGAGCACGACGAAACTAAAGAGATGTTTGACATCCTAAACGATCAGCTGATCTCGGAGCTTCCCCAGCTGCTAGAACTACGAGTTCCTTACTTTGATCCTAGCTTTGAAGCCATGATTCGTATGCAATACAAGTTTGCAGAAGAAGGCTACGAGAAATTGAGTGGTGTGCAACGGTATATATTTTCACAGAACACTTAATGTTGCTACTTAATCCTGTGTATCTACTAGATACTTTGCTGATAACGTGAGGGATGACTATGCTGCTGGACAACTTGATGCACAGGTATGTTTATATCCTTTTCTAGCCTTTAATGCATTATCCATTTGTATACAGGTGGTCAGTGGGCTAGAGGAAATGCGAGGTCTGTCCATTTGTGGCGGAAACTGAGGCCACAGGTCTCATTACAGCCTCATCCTACACCTCCGCCCGCCTAGTTCGACTGGATATCCACAATCTATACCTATTTCGCCTACGTATTCGATGATTCATCGCGATGATCAATAAATAATATGTCCAACATAGTCATTCTGATTTGAGATGCTGATTCAATGAGCCGTTTGCCATTTGAGTTACATATCACTCTTATCTAAGTCGAATATGACTTTGGATGAAGCAATATTAGTACAAGGTATTGAAACATACTGAAATCCAGAAATCGTTACCATTTGATCACTTCCGACGATTGTTTGTGGATCATGGGCTGGGGCTGGCTTTCTCGTCTGCATTCCGAGTGATTATTAACCCAGTTGATTCCACTAAACCTTCACAGTCTCTGTGCTCAAATGATAAGTTGCTGCCTATTGCCCCATTCACACAACAATTTGGAAAACAAGTCGGTTGACATTTTTGGATAATACATTTTTGGTACATCCTGAAGACGAAAACCAAACCTCGGCTCCTCGAGTTCATTCAACGGACTCTTTCCTAGAGGGACTCCTACTGAGCAGCAAATCAGCTGCTCACTGACAATCAAACTTGTACGTGACCATTATTCCTACAAAATCTCAGCTGGGATATAAATTTGTTATAGGAGGGTCTTTTTGAGCGCATTCGGGAAAAGTGACATGATCGGTTAATGAATGTCCTCTTTGAGATCAGGCTTCCGCCGGCTTCCTCATCAAATCAAGTTTGAATAAATAGAGGGATCGTCGACATTGGATATGGTTACTGAGCTACTTATCGAAAAGACGTAACAAGCGACATCAACAAAGTGGTTCACATTGTACGAGGGCACGTATTGCTGTCCATGTATTACGCAGCATGTTTCGTTGAGAACAGGCAATTACTTCCATGTACTTGCGGAACGTGACGAAATTCACGTCATCCTTCATTTCCTGTTGATGCTGCTGCGAGTACCAGTCCACCCGAGTTTTATTTCACCACTGGCACTCCCAAACTCATGTTTCGGGCATATCACTTTTTCGATGTCACTGAAGCCACAAAGCTTTGCTTAGTGGAACGAGACCGATAGACGGCCGTCAACCTGGCCAGGGTCCTTTACAGTAAGTCAATTACACCACATCTCCGTCAACTTCTCAGATCATTTTTCTTCTCACCCCAACTATTCATTTATCTCCTCATTACCTCAAATTGAACCAGAAGCAGAACGATCTCCAGTCTCCTATTCTAACTGGATCGATTGGTGTGAAAGCCATTCATTTTTCAGCATCTTTTTTCCTTTTCAATAAAGTACCAGAGAATCCTACACCGTTAGCACCTCTTTACATGACTTCGAAGCACACCATTTTGGGAATTATGAGATCGCTTCACCTTCTCGAGTTCCAGGACATCCTCATGGTATCCGCATCGGTGTTGTCTTCTTCGCCGGTACGGTTGCTTTCAAACACGAGAACCCCGAATCATCTTTAATTTACCAATCCTTTATTCAACATTCCCAGCGAAATCCTCTATAGATACTGTCATCGTGCCTCTCCAATTCAATATAATTCTAGTAGGAATCCCGCTCACATCGGTACCATGGATCGCAAAGGCTATCTTCCATGGTCGAGTCTGAATCCCGAGACGAACGGATTTATCTGACTCCTTCTCGATGATGGACCTGTCTTTCCGCGTGAAGCCAGTTGAACTCAGATGAGACGTGTACAAGATGATCGACGATCAGATGCCTTCACTGGTCAGCGAATTACTTGATGCGAGAAACGTTATAGATGGATGAATCTCTTTGTGTTCCTTCAAATTGTGATTAGGAAGCACCTCACCATTACCATGGCTGTAAGGAGCTCTGGTGTAGTATGGGGACTGCTTTAGTCAAATTGGCAAGGGTCTTCTCGCAAATAATCTCGTTTTGGCAGCTCAGCATCATTAGATTGTTTTCGTTATTGTACATGCTTTCAGCGATGGTTTCTTCGTTAAGGCAAACGATGCCAAAAAGTGGAGCTAGAATATCCGAACAATGGGAATATAGTCCCAGCAGGAAGCAGTCACCAATTACACTTCCGACCTGAGCGGCATTCCAGCGGCCTACGTTGTCCCACTGGTACCCACATCTCTGAATTTAGTCAGACAAACACTTAAGCTCGAAATCAAAAGTTTCAAGAATGTCTTCGGCTGTTTTGCACGCGGATAAAAAGCCAATCTACAGCAGCTCTCACACCTGTTCTAGTAACTTCGTAAGTCAACCGAGATTCGGAAAATAAATTCAAGTGCCAGATTTACCCTTCCAGAGCAGAAATTCCCATAACATCCAGGCTCGCAATCCGCTGTCTTCGAGCGGTAGTCTCACTTTCGCCCTCACCATACCTTGAGATTCGTCGCGCGCTTTCCAATTTCCGCTGATACCAATCTTCGTAATCGTGCCTAATCTCGTCGACCGAAAAGCTTTGCGGGGAATCTTGTTTGTTTGCAAGTAGTAAAAGAGGGACACCAAGAATCTGGGGTGCGGATAAAACTGAGTCTAACCACTTGGGAAATCGTATTAGAATTTTCAAAGGCGGGAATAGTATACAAGAAGGGAAGGGAAGGAGAAAAGATGTGAGGTAAAGACATACCAAATACCTCCCAACCTTCACTAAGCCGTTCACGATCTTTGGCATCAATAACGTATACGACCGCGTGGCAGTCATCATAATATCGATGCCAGATGTTACGAATGCCACGCTGACCGCCGAGATCCCAGAATTGGAGAATAGTAGAGGGCAAGGTTATCTTCCCGGCTGAAAGCCAGTATGAGCGCAGTGCTAGCTGCTCAGAATGGATCCCTGCGCACTATTCTGGCCGACAGTAGGACCAATCTTGTCAGGACTTAAGCCGGGAACGTCATTGTATAGCGTCTTGATTTTCTCAAGTAAAGTCTATCCCTGCGTCAGTCAGTGCATTTCGAAAAACGGCGACTTGTCACACGGTTTTTCCGGCACCGTCTAGGCCAATTATTATGACAGAGAATTCTTCTTTTCTTGTGAGGTACTGGTGAAGGCCCTTGAGGAGGTGATACATGACCAAGAAAGCCCAAACAAGGACCAACAGGTGTCGGTTTGTTAACAGTCCTTATTCACTCATACTCATCACTGCTAATGGGCTATAGCTACTATTCCTATGGCCTCCCACCATCTCTTCTGACCCTCCTTCTGCTCTATCTTTTGTTTACAGGTGCGCATGAGCCCTAATGATTGCCTTTGTTCAAACCGTGCTTGCAGGTCGCTTTGATATTGGACAATTCCTGCAAGAATCAAATCCGTATGCCTGGGGGGCAACAGGGATTGGCCTTTGTATCGGTTTGAGCGTGTTGGGAGCAGGGTGGTATGTTGCTGAAAGTCTTATTATGACCGTGCCATGACTGGCATGGCTGCAGGGGAATATTCCTCACCGGTTCATCCATTATTGGCGGTGGTGTCAGGTCACCGCGAATCACAACAAAGAACTTGATTAGGTATATCCATTTTTGAGTCATCTGGCCTTCGCCTAACATGACACAGTATCATTTTCTGTGAAGTCGTTGCCATCTACGGTGTTGTACGTCTCGTCCAATATCGACCAATGTGACCTATTCAACTCGGATAGATTATTGGCATCGTATACTCAGGGAATCTTCAACATGTCCCTGATGAATTTCTCCATACTCGCAATAATTTCTTCACAGGTACGCTTTGGAAGCTGTAGGCTTTTGATGTGCTCAATAACTGTAGGTTTCGCATTGTTCTGGGGTGGCCTCACCGTCGGAGTTTGCAATCTCCTCTGTGGTGTCTGCGTAGGTGTTACTGGCTCAACTGCGGCAATTTCGGATGCTGCAGACCCGGATCTTTTTGTGAAGATTCTCGTTGTTGAGGTCTTTGGCAGTATTCTTGGTCTTTTCGGACTCATTGGTAGGCTCAACCAATCATACTTTTCTTCAAGTTTTCTCACTGCATACTTCCAGTTGGCTTACTCATGACAGGCAATGCTAGCCCTTTCACTGCCGATACAATGAATGTTGCACGAGCTGTTGCATCCCGTTTTGCCCACTAGTATAGTTTGTCAAATCCGCCCGATGGACTAATTATAGATACAGGAATAGATGAAGATATGTTAACAGATATCGTCTGCGATAAAATGCACAAGAGAGGTGTAATGTCATTTCCCGTCGTCGTCAAAAGGACTTTCTGCATACTCTAACGAGTCGGAATCGGATTCACGCTTCTGTGTCGGTGGCTGAGTTTTGGGAGAATCCCTAATTAACGAGATCGGCCGTTTGGGCAAGAGACCAAGTTTTCCTGAAACAAGCTAGTAAGTCAGATCATTCTACAAAGTGGTCATGCCGAACCTCCGTCAATGGGATTAGCTGGGCTAGGACCTTGTGAAGGGACTGGTGCAGATGTTGCTATAGTCTGCGGTGATATCGGTGCGGAGCTTGTAGCATTCGCATCTATGCACGAGTTAGATGAGATTGCTATAATATATATCAACTTACCGCTAGTGCCCGAAGATATCGGCTCAACTTCATACCCTTGAACGGGAACAGATGACTGCATAAGTTTTTTCTCAGACAAAGTCGGTGAAGTGAATTGATTGGACGATGAAAATTCCACCGGTTGCGATGAGGTGAGAGCAGATGAGGAATAATTATGCACCCCGCTATGTCCTTGATATGATTGGTAATTCGCTGGCAGAGGCGCTGATTGACGTGTGGTGTTTGGGTCGTAGTATGAAGGACTTTCGACATCACTCCTTGTCGACTGAACACCAGATGGACCTGCGCCTGTGTCTGACCTTACAGAACGAGATAAACTAATTCCATTCAGCGCACAGGATTGTAAGGAGCGTACTTATCGAATTCCTGGATCTTAGCTTTCACTTTAGACACCAAGGCAGCTATATTCTTCTTTCCAACTACGAAGTCATCAGTCCATTCAATAAATATAACTCCATCGGTTTTACATACTTTCAGCATATTTATTCACTTGCTCTTGTATATCCGACATCGTGTCCTTACTGCTAGCAGGAGACTGCTGCCGTTGTTGTTGCAATGACTGTCCCCGCATGCGAGAGCTACGAGGACGATACTGCTGCTGCCGTTGTTGGGCTTGTTGCTGTTCCTCGAGCATCAACTGTCTCGCAAACTGTTCGTCCAAGTCCTCCTGCGTCTAAATACACAGGGTTGAACTTTTTCGATATTCTGAAAGCAAGAAACGTCTATTGACGCACCATCTGCGGCTGCTGGGTCGGAGGCATAGCCTCACTCCTGAAGTCTGGGTCGTTCATTCCGAGCAGAAGATCGATAGCACGATCCTGATCACCACCCACCGATTCTAGGACTGATTGACTGTCCATGGTCCACATACAAATCCAAACGATGCCAAAATGTCCATCGGCCCCGCATTCCACGCGAAGCGCAAGCAAAATTGGATAAATCGAGCTATCAGTCCAACTGTAGATGAAAATCCACCGAAGACGCACAGAATGGCCTCATCGTAGTCTGGGAAGATGCTTCTCAATGATGCAACCTGCGGATCCCTGGGTTCATTTTGAGATGTTACTGTGTCTGTAGCTTCAGGTACAGGAGACTGTGAAGACATGATACCATGTTGACTAGGTTGGGTAGCAGCTGACACGATGGGTGGAGACGATGTCCTGTCCTCAGTAGGAACGCCGACTACCCCTCCGGGTTCATCTATAACATAACCTTCATCGCGAGGCTTGGAGTTGTCTACCATAGAGGGGATGTAAGGGATAGTGATGGTGCAAGTATATAACCAGAATATCTTATGCACAGCCGCAAGAATGACTTGCGCAGGTATCACTGCGGATAAGTGGACACAAAGCATGGCGCTAGGCCTTATTCTAATGTGATACAATTTCCCCGACATCAATGTCTGGTTCTCTTTCCTTTCGCTAAAGAGTCGCTGGAATCCGCTTTCCGTTTTCTGGCCTCTTCTGCCCAGCTGTTGTCTCCATCCTTTAGGCCTTTCAATTTCACCAAACAGCCATGTAAAACATCTTTTTCTCCGACACGAACAATGAGAGCTTGTCGTTTGTTCAGAGAAAGCGGACCATTCAACAACACATGATCAGCCTAAAGCAGGTCCTTGAGTTTAGGCTTTATCAGCAGCGCAAGAGTTGATTACCTCCAACGATGTCGGATATTCTGCAAGCCGGCGCTCAATAACCAAAATCAGGAGGTCATAAAGTGACCCCTCGAGCTTTGGCTTGGGAGGCTTTGACTTTTCTCGCACTTTTACCCACTCCCGTTCTGAAAGGAGCAAGAGTTTTGTGAAGGAGATCATTACAGTCGGCACTTGAAAGTCATAGTCCAGGACGAAGATGCTATATTTTCCTTTAAGAAAGGACCGGGCGTTTATTGTGATACTCACTCTTCACCGCCTTGCTCCAGCCACCAGTCTATTCTTTCTTCTATTTGGTCATCTTTGGTGGTTTCTGATCTGATCACAGACACGATCAGATCGGCCTTGATCTCGACAACATCTCCTGGGTTTCCAATTCCTCCAGGCAGTACGTCAACGTGACCATACCGACGGAGCAATTCCGCGTTTGGAAGATCACCGTATGTGTTCCACTGGGAATTGAGGTCAAGTTGGTAGTAATCAAAGACTGCATAACGTACAATCTGTTCTCCAAATCTGATCGGCCTCGTGGATACCATCTTCAGCACTTCCTTCTCGTAGAAAAGCTTGGCCTGATCCAGTCAGTGACTAGTGATGCTACCCACAACAGAAGTATACTCACATTTGCCATTTGGTATCTTGCATTCAGGATATCAGCCATTGGGACCATGGCAACATCAGAAGAATCGTCTGTGTCTTCTTCATCGTCGCTCCTATTACTGCCGTCATCATCATCTTCATGGTTCATGTTGGGGTCCTCGAAATTCTGGTCAACCTTCATAGCACTGTCCATCCCTGTGTCACCGACATTGTCACTCTCATCCCCATTTTCGTCCCAATTTTCCATGGAAAAGCCTCGAGAGAGGATTCGACTCCCCATAATGTGATAAACGTCCAGAGAATAATACATCGATAAATCTTCAGGGCCGAAAAGATCAGGTCGTGACTTGACAGCTGGGAGTAATTTCATTGTGTAGTCTGCCTCAGCTTCGGCTTTTCCAAGTTTTGCTGCGGATAGCACTAGTGATGAGTGGTGATCTTAACAAAATGATGTGTTTGAACAGACCTACCACCGAGGTACCTTTCAATTCTGCAAGATCATCCTCACTCCAGAACATTGGTGTGTCAAATTTGTTCGGAAGAATGTCTATCACAGTTGTTAGACTAATCATCTTGAAATTGTGAAGAGTATGATTCTATCACCTAGATAGGATTTCCACTTTGAGGACGGGCCATTTGCCTGTTCCCACATCATGCAAAGGATCAAACCACTCCATCCACGGTGAAGACTGGCTTTCTGCCAAGCATCAAGGCCAAACAGCAGAGGTAGCTGAGATGTACGCGTAGACAGTGTAAGACTTCTCGGTATCGAGAACAACACATGTCCCTCCTGATGTTCAGATATAATTGATCCATCACTGGGAAAAGGACAAACCGGCCACATACTGGTATATATTTTAGGGCAATCGCACCTCGTCCCCCTTCAGACGGTGAGAATTCAGTGATCCCGAGAGCAGAGGTATCTAGTTGAGCTTCATGGGATTGAAACCAGTTGATGAAGTCCTCCATTAAGGTTTTGCTCAAGAATAAGGACCGAATTCGTATGCACGTGACCCAGTTTTTCTGAAATACAGTGCAAGTGTCGTGATCTATTCACAATTACCACGACGTATAGATGACGCATGGTTTATAAGATGAATTATGCTTTACAATCGAGCGGCTCCTTTGATCTGACCACAACACCCAAATTGACATCCTCGTTTATACTTGGGGGATTCTTGATAAAATACCTGATTCTAAATGCTGCACTGCGTTCACTGGCTCTGTATGGTCAACTGGAAGCTGAAAAGCACCAAGGACGTAATTCCTCTCAGTTAGAATTCCTTGACGTCTACTCTTAGTAGGTCATCAACAGCTTGCCACTTGATGATCTATGTAATTCTTGAACATACATCAAATCAAGGCTGGAACCACGGT